>PVBE010123730.1_pt1 | contig 37710 bp, 33 predicted proteins | sample 1631181 | NCBI WGS metagenome assembly PVBE01 (sample SAMN08397723, study PRJNA350692) | Marine metagenome, whole genome shotgun sequencing project. | isolation source: water | place: Pacific Ocean | collected 2012-04
CGCGTTTCTCTTATAAAACAGGATGTGATGCACATTGACGCTAATCGTGTCGACTGTGTGTTGGCAATGAATTTTAGTTATTACGGATTTAAACGTCGCTCTGTATTAAAACAATACTTCACCTCGGTACACAAGAGTTTGGTTGATGATGGTTTGTTTTTGCTAGATGCTTATGGTGGCAGTGATTCGTTTTTGGAAATGGATGAAGAACGAGATCTTGATGGGTTTACGTATGTATGGGACCAGCATCATGTAAATCCTATCAATGGCGATGTTATTAATTACATTCATTTTGAGTTTCCAAATGGTTCTAAAATTAACAAGGCGTTTACATACGAGTGGCGGTTTTGGACACTTCCTGAAATTCGTGATGTCCTGATTGATGCTGGTTTTTCGGATGTTGTGGTCTATTGGGAGGGAACCGACGAGGATGGAAGCGGAAACGGTGTTTGGTCTATAGACAAAAGAGGCGAGGCGTGTGCCGGGTGGGTTGCATATATCGCTGCAATAAAATAGGCTTGCCTTGAAAATGAACACTCTAATTGACATGGCGAGCGATCTTGGGGTTTGGTTATCAAGAGAACTTGAGGTGGTGTCTAGCGTAATGTCGTCGCACCTAGAAAACAAACACCCAGAAGTAAATAAAATCTGTGCAGAGTTGGCTGCGTATAAAGGAAAAATGCTTCGTCCTTCTCTGCTTCTGTTGTCTTGGAGGGCTGTTTCTGACAGCACAACAGTGCCGACAAGCATACAAAAATCCGCTGCAGTTGTAGAATTAATCCACCTTGCAACCCTTGTGCACGATGATGTTTTGGATGAGGCGGATCTCCGTCGTGGAACACAAACATTAAACAACCTCAGGGGAAATGAGGCCGCTGTTATGCTTGGTGACTATTTGTTATCAAGTGCGTTTCATCTTTGTTCAACAATTAAATGTGTTGAGTTAAACATTTTACTTGGAGAGGTTACGAACACGCTTTGTTCTGGAGAGCTTATTCAGTTGTCGCACCGGAATAATGTTGATTTAGATATTGATTCTTATTATCAAATCATTCACGATAAAACCGCTTCTTTGATAGAGGCCTCTTGCGAAATGGGTGGGGTTCTTGGTGGCGGTGATGATAAAGAGGTTTCCGTGTTGAAGGATTTTGGTGCCTTAATTGGAACTGCTTTTCAAATAAAGGATGACTTGTTGGATTTGCTAGCAAAACGCAAGGATATTGGAAAGCCCGCTGGTCGAGATTTGGAAAAAGGAAAGTTAACACTGCCTGTTATCGATATGCTTGCAAAGAATCCCTCTTTAAAATCGGGTGTTCGCCTTGCGATGTTAAATAACGACCAACCAGCATTACACGCGATGCTTGATTCCACGGGATCTATCGCGGGCGCGTTTGATGAGGTTGGGCGTCTTGTTGACCGCGCTACGGCGGGTATAAAAAGCAACTTTTCTAATAATTCCTCTAATCAACTTTGTAAACTTGCCGAACAATTAAAACTGCCCCTTTAGTTATTGATTATTTTTGGTATCATTGTTGGGCTGCACTGATTGGCGCGTCGCCTTTCTATATGTGTAGTTGTTTTGTTCCATTTGCCCAAAAGGAAGCGGGCACTAAAGCCGTTGTTTTTTAGTTTTAGAGGTTCGAGTCCTCTGTGGAATTTTTTCTTTTTGAACTTCAGAAAGTTTATGGAGTCCTGTTATGTTGCCACGAAGACCCCCGCGATCCGGACATGTTGGGTTTTTATATTTACCGCCCTACCGTATTCAGGGCATTAGTATTGCTGGAGAACAAACGGCTATACATGTTCCTGAATTAGATATTGCTTTTGATGTTGGGTTGTGCCCGAGACCTGTTCTGTCCGCGCCGTACATTGCTTTAACGCATGGGCACATGGACCATGTTGCCGGGCTTCCTTATTATTTCAGCCAAAGAGTTTTTCAAAAAATGGGAACGGGAACATGTATTTGTCACGAAGATATTGCTGGTGATGTTCAAGAAATGATGGGCGGTTGGGTTGATTTAGAAAAACAACATACTCCACACATAATTGTTCCAATCAGGCCAGAGGAAGAAATCCAAATCAAGCCGGGTGTTGTTTTAAAGGGCATTGAGGCAAAACACACGGTGCCGGCAATGTCTTATGTCGTTGTAGAGCATCGAAAAAAACTTCTTGAAAAATATACTGGCTTGCCGCAAAGCGAACTTAGGGATTTAAAAATTAGTGGCACAGAAATTACTCAAACCCTAAAGATTCCTCTCGTTGCGTGTACTGGGGATACCGAGATTGGGGATCACTTGTTTAGGCCAGAGTTTACAAACGCCCCAATTGTAATTACTGAGTGTACTTTTTTTGAGGAAGAACATAAAAAGCGCGCTTCTGTGGGCAAACATTTACACATTGATGATTTGTCTGATTTGTTACAGTCCTGGAAAGCCGAACATGTCGTCATTACTCACACGAGCAGAAGAACCACTCTTGACCAAATTAGGTCTGCTATTGACCGCAGGGTTGGGTGTGATGATTCTCATAGAATTCACATACTTATGGATCACCGTGCCAACCGGATTCGGTACGCGAAACAATTGGAAGAGTTGGGCGAAGATGCTGGTGTGCCAAACTAAAACAGTTTCTATATATTGATGGATAACAACCAACTAAAACTCGATCTTCTTGAACACATCAAATCCGATCATCCAACAATGTGTCGGCGGTGGTTTGGAGATATTCGGGTATTGGGTATTATTGACGGCTCTGTTCATATTCAGGTTGATGAGCCAGTTCAACTAAAATACCTACAAAAATGTTGTGCTCAACAGTTTTCTGAAGCCGCACAGTCTGTTACTGGTCGGCTTCTTGGGGTGCTTTTTGTTGGAAAAAACACAGAGAATGCTTCAAAAGAATCTATAACCATTTCAGGAGATGGCGCCAATCTTTTTGATGATATAGATGATGGAATGCTTATTAGCCCAGACTATAATTTTGATGGTTTTGTTATTGGCCCTGGCAACCGTCTGGCGCACGCGGCTGCAACGGCTGTCTCAAATAAGCCTGGACAGGCGTACAACCCGCTGTTTATTCATGGGGGTGTTGGTCTAGGAAAAACACACCTGTTGCAATCCGTTTGCCAAACCGCAATGCGTGTTCACCAGTCAATGAGAATATATTATGTTTCCTGTAATGGGTTTATGACACAGTTTCTTGAAGCTGTGCAGGCTGGTGAAATGTCGTCGTTTAGAAACAAATTCCGTTCTTTTGACATGCTCGTAATTGATGATATTCACGATTTGTCTAAGCGAGATCAAACGCAGGAAGAGTTTTTTCACACATTCAACACATTGTTCCAGTCTGGAAAGCAAATTGTATTAAGTTCCGATGCTGCACCAAATGAAATCCCTTTTCTTGAGGAACGACTTATAAGTCGCTTTAGTTGCGGGCTTGTCGCCTGTGTTGAGTCGCCGGGGTTTGAAACCCGGGTTGCTATTATCAAAAAAAAGGCGTCTCTGCGACATGTAGACATTCCGGACGACGTTGCTTCGTATGTTGCGACAAAACTTGACGCAAATATAAGACAGCTTGAGGGGGCCATTACAAAGTTGCAGAGCATTTCTCTTCTTGATAACACTGCCATTGACTTACAAATGGCAAAAAAAGCTATCGGAAACGAGTTGTCGAAAGACCGACCAAAACACATTTCGATTCAAGATATTTTTGACTCCATCACGGTCTTTTATGATGTAAAGCTCTCTGATTTGTTGTCTAAAAAAAGACACAAATCAGTCACTGTCCCAAGACAGGTTGGAATGTGGCTTGCAAGAAAACAAACAAGGTTTAGTCTGGAAGAAATTGGTGGTTATTTTGGTGGCCGAGATCACACTACAGTCATGCACGCAGTTAAAACCATAGACAAAAAACGAACAAACGATGACGCGTTTCATCGTGATATTACACAGTTGCTAACCAAATTATCGGACATTGTGGGCGTGTAGGTTGTCAACACTGGTGTGGACAGGTGGTGTGCAAGCAATCGTTTGGTGTCTAGCGAAAGCACATATACCGCAACAAAAAGATATAAATATTGTATTTACAGACTCTTTGGGACCCGTATTAACAGCACAAACAACAACTTAACCACAATGCCGAAACGAATATAACCCTTTGTTTGCCAGCGGGTTGTGCGGCCCCGAGCAGGTTGTCCACAAACAGACAGGGCATACAACGAAGAGGACTGTATTTATAAATAATATTTGTGTTATTTGTTATTTGTGGACGGAGTGTGAATATGGCTAATCTCCACCCAATGATTTAGAGTCTCTTCTGCGGATCCGCTGTCTATTGCCTCGGAAGCTATTTTTACCCCCTCTTTTACGCTTTGAGCGTGATTTGAGAGAAAAAGACACACTGACGCACTTAATAAAATCATATCTCGTACAGCGCCGCTGGAGCCTGCAGAAATACCATCGCGCACAAAATTGGTTGCTGTTTCAAGTGAAGTAGCAACCACAGCATCTCGATCCCACTCTCTTAATCCAACGTCTGTTGGGTGGATAATATCTTCGATAATTTCACCGTGTTTAACATATACAATTCTTGTTTCAGCTGAGACAGACAGTTCGTCAAGCCCGTCTTTTGAGTGCACAATGGCAGAACTTGTTGTGCCGCTTGCAAGCAGCGATTCGGCCATGGGCATAACAAACACGTCATCCCAAACCCCCAGGAGCTGTCTGCCAGCAGAACACGGGTTTGTCAATGGACCAAGTAAGTTAAAAATTGTCGGAAACACAAGTTCTTTTCTGACTGGCATTACATGTGCCACAGCTTTGTGGTGTTTTGGTGCATAACAAAAACATATTCCAACTTCTTCCAGACACTTTATTTGTTGCTCTGTGTTTGATTCTATATTTACTCCAAGAGACCCAAGAACTTCGGCAGATCCGCGACCAGTTCGGGATCGATTGCCGTGCTTTGCAACCCGAACACCACAAGCCGCAGCAACAATGCCAGCAGCAGTTGATACATTAAATGTTTTTGGGGCCCCTCCGGTTCCACAAGTATCAAGCAATTGCTCGGGGTTGGGGAACTCGACTCCGGTCACACACTCCCTCATGACAGTTGATGCGCCAAACAACTCGTCGCCAGTGGGAACCCGCGTTGCTAAAATTCCTAAAAAAGCACCAATAAGACCATCCGGCGCCTCACCGCGCATGATGACCCGAAGAGCAGAAGCAATTTCGGACGACGATAAGGTTTGCCCATTTTTAATCATTTGAATTGCTGACAACAATGGTTCTGTATTAGTCATAACAACAGAATGATACACAACGACAAAAATCGCCGCTTGTTCCACCATTCATGTACCATTGCGCTGTGTTGCTGCAATCCTACCTACACCGACTAGACCCATTTGCAATTCAAATCACCGAAACCGTCGGGCTTCGTTGGTATGGTCTGGCATATATTGCAGGATTTATAACCGCCTGGATAGCAATACGATGGATGGGAAGGCGAAACATAACGGCCATTCCTCCAAACAGGGTTGGGGACTTTATGTTTGCATGTGTATTGGGTGTGTTGTTGGGAGGTCGACTCGGATATGTGTTTTTTTATGACCCATCACTGTTATATTCATTCACCTCAGATTTCCCATGGTGGAGAGTGTTCGCAATTCAAGACGGTGGGATGTCAAGTCACGGGGGAATGGTTGGAGTCGTCGTTGCGCTTATTGTTTGGGGCAAAAAAAACAACATTTCAATACTTCACATTATTGATATCGCGGCACTTTTTACAACTCCGGGCCTATTTTACGGTCGAATAGCAAACTTTATTAATGGAGAATTGTGGGGGAAGCCCATTCCAGAATCTTTTCAAACGCGCGCCCCTTGGTGGTCGATTAAATACCCAACAGAAATAACAGAGGTTTGGCTTGTACACCCAGAACAGTTTCAATCACAATTAAGCGCAATAGAACCCCTTCGAACACACGTGGTTGGGGGCGAGTCCTTTTACCAAACAATAGTATTTGAGGCGTATGCAGGAAATCAACACGTTGTTGAAACAATACAGCCGCTACTTACCGCGTGGTACCCATCACAGTTGTTTCAGGCGATATCCGAGGGGCCGGTTTTGTTTGTTGCGCTTTTTTTAATTTGGTGGGTTCCAAGAAAGCCCGGCATAATTGCGAGTTGGTTTGGAATTCTTTATGGATTGTTGCGAATAGCAACCGAAATATTTAGACAGCCAGATGAGGGCGTTGCGCTGTTTGCCGGGTTATCCCGGGGCCAGTTATTAAGCGTAGCAATAATTCTATATGGGGTGTTTTATATAGCCATCTCATCACGAAGACAGTCTGAGAAAATTGGTGGATTTAAAAACGCCTTTACAAAAAACACATAAAGTTATATAAAAACAGAGTCCCCGCTACACAACTGGGCCCATCGTACACAAAGAGACTCAACCAACACCTTGGTGGAAATATTTGTAGTCAACTGTTTTTCAATATCAGAGATAATTTCGGAAGCAACAATTCCTTCTTCTGGGTTATCAGAACGAATAATGTTTTGTGCAGCGGATCCAAACATTAACAACAGAAGCTCAATCGCCCTTCTGTTGGCACTCTCTTTGCTTGCCGCGCTGTTTTGTTTTAGTTTTTTTGCAACAGTGCACTCTATATAATCAAGAAGTATAGGAACAATTACAGAATATTCACCAAGTTTTTCTCTCGTAAGAAACGTTTCCACAGAATTGCCAACACTCGCAAGGTTGGTTTCCACGGCCTCACAGACAAGTCCAGGCGAACCTCCAGAAAAATTAATCGCCCACATTAAATCAGACGGCTCGGCGCTTAGCCCGGCGTTTTCCGACCACTCTAACATATGTTTTTTTTGAAGGCGGGAAAAGCCAACACCTGTACAACGACTGTGAATGGTCGGCAAAAGCAAGTCGTCTCTGCATGTTACAAGGACAATAGTGGTGTTTGGTGGCGGCTCTTCAAGAGTTTTTAATAGCGCGTTTTGCCCCTGTTCGTCTAGTAATTCTGCCTCGTCGATAATAAAAACTTTTTCTGTTCCTGACACAGGGGTTTTAAAGGCGATAGCATCGTGCACCCTGTCGTCAGAAGTTTTTCCTCCAATTATTCTTTCCCTAAGAAGATCGATAGGTATATTCGTTTGTTTTCTCCGCTGAAGGGAAGGGTTTTGAGACCACACAACATCCTCTTTACATATAACATGAATATCTGGGTGTACCTTACCGCCTAGGTGGTCGCCGACGATTTTATTAGCAAACAAAAGCGCAGCCGTGTATTTTCCAACCCCGCGCGGACCATAAAAAATCCACGCGTGATGTCTTCTTCCATCTTCAATAGCTTTCGTAATGGTTGAAACAGCAGACTTTTGACCTAACAGAGAGTTCATAATGGAAGTGTACTCGCAACAAGCGGAAATTTGGAAAGTGCTGCGGTTTTGTACATGCGCACAAAACCGCAGCGCCCATAATGAAACAGAAAAAATAAGTGGACAATATCGAAATCGATGTTATACGCACCGCTTTCAATAAAACCACCACCAGTTAACTGGTCCCCACTGGCAACACTTGGACTTTCCGCAACTGTCGGTTCTTATATAGGAACAAAAAGAATAGACGAAGAGGCGGGCATGGCGCTAATTCTGTTTGCAACCATTTTTTTAGTTGTTGGGTTGATTTTAAAAAAAAACAAAGGAACTATTATTTTAAGCGCTTCGATATTCTTGTTGTTTATGGGCAAATCAGCCGTGGTTACTCACCCCGCCAACGAGCCATGGCCCCCAACAATTCATGGAGAACTTGTAAACCTTCAGCTTGTGTTAACCTCGGACCCGATTGTAATACCAAAAACAACAGGCGCGATGGCACAATTTGATCACATGGAAACAACCACAAGATTTACAGCGCGTGTGCCACTCAAACAACAACAAGCAAACATAAAAGTTACTTGTAACGAGCACCCAAACATACTTGCTGGAGACGAAATAACTGCAACTGGATGGATTCATCTGCCGAACAAAAACAATAAAGTGGCCGTTTTTTATATTACAAATATAAAAACAATCGTAAAAACAAAAGAAAATCCCATGACCATTCAAAAAAACATTCGCAACAATTTGTTATTAGGTTTACACGACGAAACCAAAACACTCGCAAGAGCACTTTTTTTTGGGGTCAGAGATTCCGGGTGGAAAGAAGTGTCAACAACGTTCAGACGCGCCGGCATGGCCCATATACTCGCAATTAGCGGCATGCATGTTGCAATATTGGCGATGTTTATTTGCGCCATCATTAGGAAAATACCACTTCAAAGAAGTGTATCAACCGTACTTATTGTTTCCGCAACGTGTTTTCTAGTTAGCGCCGTGGAAACAAGGGCGCCTGTTACAAGAGCGCTGACAATGGTTGTTGCGTATTTATTGTTACAGTTTTTTTTATTACGATGTAAACCGCTCTCATTGATTGCGATTTCTGCACTGGGAATTCTTGTGTACTCCCCGGCAGCGGCCGGAACAATGGGATTTCAACTTAGTTTTATAGTTGTTTCATCTATTCTTGTTTTATACCCACGGCTTGTTTGGTGTACTCTTGGGCCCGAAGACACAAACGCGACTTCTGCCAACATGCTGAAGAGGCGGCTGTCTTCTATGTGGATAACTGGCGCGTGTGCGTGGATAATTTCAGCCCCCGTTTTAGCACATGTGTTTGGAACAATATCACCAATAGGCCTTGTTTCAAGCATACCATCTATTTTTATGTTAACAGTTGCCCTGTTTGTTGGCATAATCAAAACAACAGCCACCTTTATTTTTGGAACCAATATTGTTTTTGTTACCACGCTGTTTGCTTATGTGCTTTCCAAATTTATTGTTATCGCGAAAGATTTTGGGGGCGCCCCAATCTCACATATAGAGGGGGTGTTTATTTCATGGTTATTGTCGATTGTTTTAGTTTTTCTAATTTTTTTAATTACATTTTCTGTGCGCAAGAAAAAAACAGCATGGGCGATTTCTTTATTAACACTTTCTGTCTGGGCCATAACCTGCGGCACGAATAAAAACAACACAACAATCACCACGGTACGCGTTGGACACGGGGCCTGCCACGTTATTCAAAACATGGGCGAAACAATGGTTATAGACGCTGGATCAAGAAACAACCTTGATGTTGGAAAAAACACCATTGTCCCAATGTTGCACAAACTTGGGGTTAAACAGATTAAAACCCTTGTGATCACACACTCGGACATCGACCACCTGTGCGGAATAATAGACATATCACAAAAGTTTCAAATAAAAAAAATAATTGCAGCAACACAGACCATGCGACACAAAACAGCCCCCATGTCGGCCGTTCTTGGTCGTCTTGCCAAACAACACGTCCCGGTTTTAGAAAAACATGCTGGGTGGAACGAAAAGATCGGCAGCGCAAAAATTACAATGCTGTCACCAAACAAATACGAAAAATACCGTTCAGCAAACGCAACTTCAATAGTAATGTTGTTAGAAACATGTAACAGAAAGGTGTTATTTACTGGCGACATAGATGAAAAAAAAATTACCGAATTAATGCCCATCCTCCCAAGGCGCCTAGACGTAATGGAGTTGCCACACCACGGTCAATGGAGCAAGGAGTCTCAAAACATGATAAACACAACGGCCCCCAAAGTAGTTATCCAGTCCACAAATTTAGCGCGGCACACAAAAGACAAGTGGTTTATTCCACACCAGACAGAGCGATTTGTAACAGCAATTGACGGAACAATAACAATAAAAATAGAGCCGTCTGGCAGTGTGTTGGTTACCGGCTCAAGACTCCCTGCTACCATGCCCCAATGTGTGTTTTTCAAACAATAGCGATGGTGTGTGTTGCGCTTGTACAACAGGCTCGCCTTGAATCAATTCACAGCACACTTGTATTTGACGAACCGATCCAAATATTATTTGACGGAACAAACAAACAAGATCTATACGTCGTAGAGAAACGCGGAGTTGTTCATAGGGTTTCACTAGAGAGAGAAGAAACAAATAAGCCAGTTTTTTTAAACATCAAGGACCGCGTAAATGTTGGGCACTCAGAAGAAGGATTGTTATCTCTAGCGTTCCACCCAGAATATAAAGACAATGGACAAGTTTTTGTTTGGTATACGGCGCATGAGCCCAGAAGATGCGTGTTGTCGCGATTTGAATCAGAGAACAAAGTGGTCAACACAAGTACAGAGGAGGTGATTCTTGAAGTAGCGCAGCCGTGGGGCAACCACAACGGCGGAACCATTTTGTTTGGAGGCGACGGATATCTATATCTTGGAATAGGAGACGGTGGTGGCTCAAATGATACAAAGGGAAACGGGCAAAACAAACAAACACTGCTTGGTTCAATTATTAGGATTGATATAGACAACGAGGGCGACAAATTAAAATACTCAATTCCGAAAGACAACCCATTCGCCAACAAGCCAAATGGTCGCGGCGAAATTTGGGCGCTGGGACTACGAAATCCATGGAGAATGAGTTTCGACAAAGAAACGGGAAAACTTTGGGCTGCAGATGTTGGACAAAACAAGTGGGAAGAGATAGACATTGTCGAAAAAGGAAAAAATTATGGATGGAATGTTCGCGAGGGTGGTCACCAGTTTATGAAACACGAAAGCAACGAAAACATGACACCACCAATTTTCGAGTATGGGAGAAAGAACGGCGGGTCAATTACTGGTGGATACGTTTATCGGGGCAACAGTATTCCACATCGACGTGGGCAATATATTTATTCCGATTACCTAAGCGGAAGGGTGTGGTGGCTTGTGCCGCCTGACGAAAATAAAAAAAAATACTCAGCAGAAAAAGTAAAGTTAACCAAGCCACTGTCAATTTCTTCGTTTGGCGAAACACCTAGCGGAGAAATATTAGCATGTGGATTCAAATCACCATACTCAACAAAGGGAAAAATTTACCGACTTGTTTCAGGCGACGAAGCAACACCCTCGTCCTCAATAACCGAAAGCACACGTTGAAACAATTCGGCTGCCGTCACGTCTTCAGAGCGCCACCTCGGCACATATCTGTTGTCAATCATGACAACAGGAACGCTTTTTCTCCAAACACGATTCTTCGCAAAAATGTCCGTTCGCATTTGGTTGTTAACATCGATTCCACCAAGAACATCTTGAAGAACACCCAAATCAACACCTGTAATTTCTATAGCGTGTTCTGTTGCAGCATCAAGGTTTACCGGCGACGTTTGGTTTAAAATCCAGTTATGCATGTTCCACCTAGCAGAACCCCCGCCTAGGGCATCACAGGCAATAACAAGTTTTGCAAGCAAACAAGACCCATCATATTTTGTGGGCATTTTTGAAACCCCTGCGTTGCACGATTCGTCAACAGGAAAGTGTCTAAATGTATAACGAACGTTTGACCCCACCCTGTTTACAAGCGCCTTAATTTCTTTGTCTATGTCTTTTGACAGCGCGGCTTGGTAATCACCCCAAACAACAAAGTCAATTGTTCCATCTCCCATCCAAGATATTCTGTCGCCCTCCGGAACATTTTGTGTTCTGCCTCTTCGCCAGTCTTCTACTAGCTTGTCAGAAGCGCTGGGCGGAATGTGCATTTCTGCGGCCCCGCTCTTAATATTTTCTGAAACACTATTAATTACATTTTGCAGAGACTCCTCGCCTCCGTAATACCAAAGATATTCAACACCGTTTATGAAAACCATTGGAGTAAAATAGACCCCCAGCAATTTTCCGTCGCGCGCATTATTTTTAACTATTTCAAGTGTTTCATCACCCATCATAATGCTAATAATTTCTTGTGCGTTAAAACCAAGCGACTCCAAACTTCCAGCAAACGTTTTGTCAGTAAACCGCCCCTCTTGAGAAAATAGCCACGTGTGCATGGTTTCCCACGCCCCCTCGCCACCAACCATTGACACGGCCTCCGCCGCCCTTGCCGCCCAACACGCGTTCCCGTGCAATTTAAACGTACCAATTTGATCGTTACACTCAAAATTAAGCGGAAAATGTTTTACAACAACAGAAACATCGCTTCGCGTTTTCATAATGGCAGCAAGCTGCCCTTCAATACGCTTACAGTCAGGGCACTGATAATCGGTAAACATGACAACTTGTATAGGTGCATCTGGAGAGCCAATGCGATGACCACCCTTAAGAAGTTCTATAGTTGATTCATCTGCAGCGCCAGACTTTATTTGTTTAACATTCTCTTCAACCTTTTTTGTGTCAGACTCAAGTTTTACATATTCAGCAACACGTACGCCCCCCCAAAAAAAGCCCAACACAGCCAAAAACACCCACACAACGCGTTTGTCCGAAATCCACCAACCCAAAGTAAAATCTCCGCCCCTTTTTGCGACACTGTTTTCTCTCCCAGAAACAAAAAACTCACAAATTACCCAAAACAAAAGATTACAAACGTGTGCAAGAACGCACCACTTGCAAAAACTTCCAACCAAAAGCATCACAACAATGAAACCAAGAGAGGCAACAGCACCACCTCGAACAAACCAAATTAGCCAACGCGAAAGCCGTCCTCTTGCAACATAATAATGAAACACGATTAAAAGGGTAATAAACCAAGACATCCCAACAATTGAAACAGGAAGGTTGGTTCCAGGAATAGTTCCCCATGGTCCACTTGTTACCGCGTCGCAACCACTGCCAGCCCCACAACCAGGAATAGTTTCAAAAAAACCAAGCTTAGTTCCAGAAAGCATTGCCGAAGAGACAGTTGCTCCGAGCAACAACAGTGTCCCAACAACATAAACCGGTGATTTAAATACATTCATATAGCAGCCATGCTCCTTACATTCTTTCTGGCGATTCAATGCCAAGTAAATCTAATCCATCAACAATGGTTCGGCGAGTCAAGTCAGACAGCCGCAGTCTCGATTGTTGTATTGTTTTGTTTTCTGATTTTAGTATCGGGCACGATTGATAGAACGCACTAAAGCACTCGGTTAATTCATATAACCACGTACAAAGTCGGTGAGGCTCTAGGAATGTGATTGAATCGCGCAAAACACCACCATACTGGAGCAGTTTTAACGCAAGCGCCCGTTCTTGCGGCTCCTTTATTTGAATCGGTTCTGTGGAATCAATGGTACCCTTTCGAATCAAAGACGATATTCGTGCGCAGGCATACTGAATATAAGGACCAGTATTTCCCTCAAACGCAACCATTCGGTTCACGTCAAACACATAGTCCCGCACAAGGTCGTTTGAAAGGTCGGCATACTTAATTGCACCGATTCCTATTTGTCTGCCTATAGTGTTTAGCTCTTTTTCACTCGCCCCATGCGTTGGTGATTTTGGATCTTCAGATCTTTTTACCACCTCCCTTGTTCCGCGATCAACCGCCTCGTTTAAAAGTGACGATAGCGTAACGCTTGAGCCACTTCTTGTTTTTAGGGGCTTTTTGTCTTCTCCTAAAACAGATCCGAATGGAACGTGCACAAGTTCTGCCTTAGTGCCATCTGGGGTGCGGTCCCAGCCAATAAGTTTTGCAGCGTCGAACAAGTCTTTAAAATGGTCTCTCTGTCTTGCGTCTACAACATAAATAACACGATCAGCCATTAATTCTTGGGTTCGGAATTCAATGGCCGCAAGATCTGTTGTTGCGTACAAAAAACCGCCATCAGACTTCCTGATAAGCATGGGTCTTTCTCGATCTTTGAACCGAACAACAATGGCTCCATCATCTTCCTCGCCAAGCCCCTTGTTTATAAACGCATCAACAACACCAGAGAGACGGTCACTATAAAACGATTCCCCACGATTGTTTTCTGGTCCAATTTTAACATTGAGTAAATCGAGGGATTCATAAACCAGGGCCATTGTGCAATCCATGAGTTTTTGCCAATCGGCCAACAGTTTTAAATCCCCTTGTTGGAGCGAGTTTAATACCTTTTTCGCAGATTTTTGTGCAGCAAGTGCGCTAGTGTTTTGTTCTTCTATTTCCGCAAAACGGTGGGGGCCCGCATATGTTTGTTTCGCCGCTTTTTCCCCACGCAATTCGTCTTTTGCAATAAGTTGTGCGTTTTTATACGCGGCATTCAAATCTTCAATCGAGAGCGCGTCAAGATCGGTGTTTGCAGAAAGCAGTTGTTCGAGAACCATTGCAATGGGAAGCCCCCAGTCACCAAGGTGATTTTCGCGGTACACCTTGCGTCCTACTCGTTCATACATTCTCGCAATCGAATCACCAATAATTGTTGAACGAAGGTGTCCAACATGAAGTTGTTTTGCAACATTTACTCCACACACATCGATAGCAACGCAGTGTGTGTCTTTGTCTTCATTAATACCAAGTGAAGCACAGTCCATTTCTTTAACAAGCTCGGAGATAGTTTCATCACTTATACGTATGTTTATAAAGCCAGGCCCAGCAACTTCTGGCTTGTCGGCAACGGTGCCAAAATCAACCTCAGCCACAATTTTTTCTGCAAGTTCTCTTGGGTTCATCCCAAATCGTTTTCCAAGAGCCATGGCACCGTTTGCTTGGAAGTCAGCAATGTCGGGGTTTTGTGCGCGGCGAATAACGGGATCAACGTCACCGGGAGAAATCTTTAGCACGCCCGCAATAGCCGTTTTAAGTGACTCGCCAATACGTTCTTGAATGTTTATAGCCATAAAGATGCGTACCATACCCAATAACCCAACAACTTGGCTTCGCGAAGAAGCCAATCAAATCAAGTGATATAATTAGCGTCTTATGGCATCTCCAACATCAGAACCAACCACCCAGCTTGAAAAAATGGACCGCTGTGGCGATTTGCCCCATCGACCACGAGTATTACTTGGAAAAATGGGCCTTGACGGTCACGACAGGGGCGTAAAATTAATTGCCCGAGCACTTCGCGACAGCGGGGTTCACGTTATTTATTCAGGGCTCTGGCAGACCCCAAGGTCACTTGCCATTTCTGCACGCGACGAAGATGCAGACATGATTGCTTGCTCTATGATGAGCAATTCACACCTTGTTCTTGTTCCACGGCTCATGGAAGAACTGTCAAACGTTGGTAGAGCAGACTTAATAGTTGATGTTGGCGGGATTATTCCACAAGAAGATATTCAGCCCATGTTTGATTGTGGCGTGCGCGGTGTATACCACACAGGAACATCGATGCTCGAAATTGTAGAAGCCGTAAAATCTGCAACAACAACACTTGGTCCACTGCCGGATACATGTGACTCAGCTATTGCAAAATTATCTAGAAATATTAGTTTGCTTGAAAACGGGCAAGAAATCAGCGCTGAAAAAAGACGACCCAAAACCGTAGTTGGTTTAACGGGGTCTCCTGGCGCCGGAAAATCAACCCTGTCCGCATCGATGGCAGCTGAGTGTGTTCGCCGTGGCGAAAAAATGGCAATTATTGCGTACGACCCAATGTCCACTATTTCCGGCGGAGCACTTCTTGGTGATCGACTTCGTGTTGACTTTAACACGGTGGACGAAAACGTGTTTTATAGAAGTTTAGCAAGAGTTGGTGAAGATTACGCATCACTACCAGAAATACTCGAACTTGTTGGTGGCGCGGGGTTTGACAACGTGTTTGTTGAAACGGTTGGTGCCGGTCAAAACGACGTGGCAATTCGAGAGGTTGTTGATAAAACAATTGTTGTACTTGTTCCTGGCATGGGCGACTCTGTGCAAATGGACAAGGCGGGCATTCTTGAAATTGCAGATACGTTTGTTGTGAACAAAGCAGATTATGATGGCGAAAGCGCCCTTGTTCGCGAGTTGTTGGACATCGCCTCAGGCAGAGAAATATTCGAAACAGTTGCAACACAGGGCAAGGGCGTCGTAGAGCTTTTAAATCATTTGTTCACCGAGTGACAAATTAAAAAACAACCAGCTTGTTGTTTTTGGTTTTATTATGCATTTTTAGTTTGCTCGGCGGCCCAAATTGCGAATGGACAGGAGTTTGTCACAGACGCGTGGAGACAAAATCCCCGCCAACCCGTTTGTCAATCTTTATAGATAGGCCTATCAGCGATTTCTATATCCCAAATAGTTTGCAAACCTTCAACGCCTAGAGAACCAACATTGGAACACCGTTCAATTAATGCGTCTGGACTATCCATTGCAATTTGTCCATGCATCGCAAATTTAGACTGAAGAATGTCCTCTAAATCACAAACACGGTTTCTCGCGTGCCCACTTGGATACATAACCAGCCCACTGTCAAAAGAAGAACCGTTTTTCATGGTGATATGCATAGAAGTTGGGATACCGTCAGGATAATTTCTGTCGTACTCTTCTCCGCCGTGCTCAAAGAAGATTGTTTCCATAATTTGTCTTGTTGTCTCATTGTTTACCGCGTCTATATCGAAATCATATGGCGTCAACATAATTCTTTTCCACACATCATCGTTTGATTGTGCAAAGAATTCTGCACCCTCACTTGCAGCAAGCTCTTCCGCTTTTCGCAACATGGTTGAAACAATGTAAACCATGGAGTGATCCGCTGATTGCCGCGTTTTCGGGTCGCGTTTTGCCGGGTCACCAATAATTCCAAACGCTGGCTCGTACGCGGTTATTTTTATAACATCAACCCGAGACGGGTCGGTTGCTATTTCTGGGTGTTCTTGAATGAGGTTTAACAGCCCCTGCAACGCACCCGCAGACTGGTGTTCATACAAGCCAATTTTAAAATGCATGCCCATGACAGCAAAATCACCCCCGCTATGAGAAAGATTTAAATCAAACGGAGAATCTCCAGACGTTTGTTCAAAATATCGAAAAACAGATTCTGGGTTTCTAAAAATATCTCGGGGACCCATAAAACCGCCCATGGCTCGTTTTATAGAAACAATTGCAACCTCGGTTGAAATAGCAGCAGAAGAACCCTTGGAATCAGAAAGTTGTTTGCCGGCGCGAATAGCCCGCCATGGAATGTAATGCGCAACAACCATTCCAATGGCGGCCTCAATTTGCTCGCCCGTTGCACCACACATGGCACCGTAAACCGCCGCGGACGCAATCGAACCATGTACAACGTGATCAATTTTATAAGTTTTCAAACTAAACACTTCGGCAAGCCGCCCACGGATTTCATCAAGTAAAACCATGCCACGAAGCGCAGACGCACCACCAAGGCCCATAATTTGAGCAGCAGCAATTGGCACACTATAAAAATCATTGTGACCAAACTCCCCTGCCGTGTGCCCTAGTTCTGGGTTATATCCAAAATTTGTTCCATTTGAATCCCACTCCCGAACAGCTGCGCAGTTTGCAAGAATGGCTTTTTCCGGAGCAACCCTAGCCGAAGAACCAAACACAGTGGCGCCATTTTTGTCAGGATACGAAAATGCCTCCTGCCGTAAAACTGTTGGCGCATTTGTTTTTACAGCAACAGCAGAAAGCCCACACAAAACAGCATCGGTAAAAAACAACGTTGTTCTATCAAGCACACTTTGTGCGGGATCCCCAATTTCGCCGCCCATAAACTGAATTGCAAATATACCAATCCCGAGAGCTTGGTTTGAGTTTTTTGGAAGAAAGGTCGCGGTATCTGTGTTTGTAATCATGTTGTGTGTTTGAGAATTGCATCTACCTGGTCTTCGGAACCAAGGATGACACTTGTTCGCTGATGAAGCCCCTCGGGCACGATATCTAATATTCTACGATCCCCAGCAACAGCCTTGCCGCCCGCCTGCTCAATAATCATTGACATTGGATTTGCTTCATACATAAGACGAAGCTTCCCGCCTGGCCTATCGTTTGTTGGTGGATATAAAAACACACCACCCTTTAATAAAACCCGGTGCACGTCTGCAACCATCGATCCAATATATCTGCTTGAATAATTGTTTTTATGTGCCCATTTTAAATAATTTTGTACACCGTCTCCGTACCCATCAGTATATGCTTCGTTTGTCGAATACGTTTTATTACCACTTGGTATAACTAATTTTTTAGAAACCAACACAAATGACCCAATGGCCTGGTCAAGCACAAACATATCAACACCATTTCCAGTAGTGAGAACAAGAACGGTGGAAGAACCATATAACACATACCCCGCGGCAACCTGACTTTCTCCTCGCTGCAATATAGCCTCCTCGCGAGAGCCCTCGTCAGACAATCGAAGAACGCTGAAAATTGTTCCAACACCTACCGAAACATCGAGATTAGAAGAGCCATCAAGCGGGTCAAATAACACGGCGTAGCGACCCCCCTCCGCCCGTCTTCTCAGCAAAAACGGTGTCTCGTTTTCTTCACTTCCCAAAACACCCACATTGTCGCGGTTTCCAAGGCAATGCATAATTATTTCATTGGCAATAATGTCTAGTTTTTGTTGCATTTCCCCTTGAACATTTGTGTCCCCAGCATCACCAATAACATCCTGAATCCTCGCGCAACGGACCTTGTTTCCTATTGCTTTTGTGGCAAGCGAAATAGCAGAAATAATCCAAGAAAATTCACCTGTTGCACCCGGATATTTTTGCTCTTCGGCAAGAATGTGGCTTTGCAAACTTTCAAGATTGTCTTCTGTCCAAGTATGTTCCATGGCGGGTAACCTTTCCTCCGTAGTTTCGGTACGATGTCGCAACAAAAACCCCGTAGGGCGAAAGCCCCATTCTACCCCAAACCCAGATCCGCTGAGAAAATAACAAATGACAGACAAAAACAACTACCCAGTAATCGTTGCTGCGCGAAGGACACCAATTGGACGCTTTTTTGGAGGGCTCTCTCGTGTTCCAGCCCCACAACTTGGAGCGTTTGCCATTGAGGCGGTTCTTTCTGATTCTGGTATAGACAAAACAATAGTCGACGAATGCATTATGGGGTGTGTATTACAAGCTGGAATTGGACAAAACCCCGCAAGGCAAGCAGCGCTTAAAGCAGGGTTGACCGAGTCAATTTCTGCAGTAACAGTAAACAAAGTTTGTGGCAGTGGACTGCAATCAGTAATGCAAGCAGCGCAGTCTATTAGGGCGGGAGACAACAATATAGTTGTTGCCGGCTGAATGGAAAACATGTCAAGTGCCCCCCACCTTGCACACGTGCGAAGCGGAATAAAGTTTGGTGAAGGAAAACTGGTTGACCACATGCAACACGATGGACTCACGTGTCCGTTTGAGGGGTGGGGCATGGGAAGCGCGGCCGAGTGGATTGCAAACGAGTTCGACATAAGCCGCGCTGAACAAGACGAACTTTCAGCCACCTCTCACACCAGAGCGGCACAGGCAACTAAAGAGGGCTGGTACAAAGACGAAATTATTCCACTTGAGGCCGGTCAAATTAAACAGCGAGAAGACGTGACAACTGACGAGGGAGTCCGGGCTGATTCGACAACAGAATCACTGGGAAAACTCCGTCCCGCCTTTGCAAAAGAGGGCTCAGTTACCGCTGGAAACGCATCTCAAATTTCCGATGGTGGTGCTGCGGTAATAGTTATGAGCCAAGAAGCTGCCGAAAAAAATGACATCGCAGTTCTGGCAAAAATAGTTGATTACAACACTTTTGGCGTTGAGCCAAAAAAGATTTTTACAGCCCCCGGATTAGGAATAACAGAACTTCTTGAACGAAATGAATTAACGACAGACGATGTTGATTTGTTTGAAATTAACGAGGCATTTGCGGTTCAGGTTTTACAAAACATTAAACACCTGGGCATTGATGAATCAAAAGTAAACATTGGCGGCGGAGGAGTTGCAATTGGACACCCAATTGGCGCATCCGGAACACGGGTTCTAGTTTCATTGATTCACCACTTAAAGCGCACGGGCGGCAATCGTGGAATTGTGAGTTTGTGTTTGGGCGGTGGCAACGCCGTCTCAATGCTCATCGAACGTTAGTTAACCTATGGATAATTAATTCGGAGAATTAAGAGTTTTATTTACAGGGATGTGTGTTTAGCGACTAGAACCACTTGGTCTGTTTGCAGCAGAGTTGTTGCACGCTGGTCTTAAGACTTTTACGCTAGCCCTTGTAGTTATTTTTGGTCTTGTTGTTTGTGACCGCTTTGGAGTAATTGGACGTTTCATAAAATACTCCTCCTTTATTATTTTCCGATGTCCTCTGCCCAAAGGTCGGGCCTCTCTTCTTTCATTCGTCGCATCAACGCAATGCAACGCTCATCATTAAGAACATCTACCTGCACACTATTCGAGCACATTATGGCCTCTGCGCCAAGAAAATTCTTGTTTTCTCCGACAATAACGCGTTTAACGCCAAATAACAGGGTTGTGCCGGTACACATTATGCAAGGACTGAGGGTTGAGACAAGAATCAGGTCTTTCCAGTCCCGCCGCCTTCCCGCGTTTCTAAAACAAACAACCTCTGCGTGAGCCGTCGGATCACCCGTTTGGACACGCTCGTTGTGACCGCGGGAGACAATCACTCCGTCTTGTTTTACAAGCACAGAGCCGATCGGAATACCACCCTGTGACCAAGAAATTTCTGCCTGTTCTATTGCTGCATCGAGCCAAAGAGATTCATTGTTCATTCGTTGATTCATCAACCCCAACAAGTTCGTCGTTATATCCAGCCCCAGAATAATTTGGGGACGGAAGTTCATCCACAGGAACAAGCCACACCCGATCTCTTGTAACGCTCCAGGGGCCAACTAGCGATGACGAAAGATAAACAGTAGCGCGTTCATAGTTCCCAGAAGTTGACGGGAAAACAATATCCGCCTCAGCGTGGAAAGGTCGCTTTCTCAATTCAACTATATGAAACGAAACCTGTTCTGAATTGTGCATTGGAACGGCGCCGCCAAGCTTATCTGAAACGATTGTATACGTTTTATCATCAACAGTTTTCGGAAGATTAAAAACAATAGTGTCCATCCCTCCAAAATGTTCGTGTGCGTAGCGTATGGTTTCGGCAAAAATTGTCGGAACAGGCTCGTTGGATGAGTCTGAAAAAACGAGTGCCACGTCCGTTTCAACCGGCGGGTATGTTGCAACTGGAGTGCACCCAGACAGAAAAACAATAGGCAGTAATAAAGGTTTCATAGTAAAAGTGTAACACAACACGCCGCGCTACATTTGACTACACATAAGAATTCCACCGAACAGGCATGTTGTGCTCTACACCAACCAAATCAACAAGTTTCCCAGCCATAAAATCAACAAGATCATCAAGGCTTTTTGGATTCATGTAATATCCGGGCGCAAGCGGAGCAATTGTCCCACCAGCCTCCGTTACGGCACACATGTTTCTAAGATCGACCAAACTTACCGGCGATTCACGATGTGCAAGAATAAGTTTTCGGCGCTCTTTTAACGCAACAGCAGCGGCCCTCTGTACGAGAGAATTAGTAGTCCCAGATGCAATTGCACCAAGCGTGTTGCTCGAACAGGGTAGAACCAACATTCCATCATGAAGAAATGATCCAGAGGCAATTGATGCACCAAAATCTTTGTTGTTATAAAGAACAAGGTTGTGTTCAAATTCTTGTACACCAAGAGTTTTGGCGCAGACATTTGTTACTCCTGATTCTTCAAACAGCACCCGTTTGCCCAAATCAGACACAGCAAGGTGGACCTCTGTGTTTGCTTCTAATAACAACCTCAACACCCTAAGAAAGTATGGTGATCCAGAAGCACCGGTAACACCAAGAACAATTTTTTGGCAACTCATTTTCCATTCTCCAAAGAAAGTCGCCCAAGCATTTGGCCTGGAAGTGGCTCTCGAAGTAACACGACATCGCCCAAACTCAGTCCAGAAACAATTTCAGCGTATGCTTCACTAAACCGACCAAAAACAATTTCTTTTTGTGAATATCCACCCCCATCTTGTACCCAAGCCCAAGCGGTACTCCCGTCCCGGTGAATCGCGTGAATTGGTACAAATAAAACAGACTCCACATTCTCTACATATATTTCAGACGAACACCGCATTGATGGTTTCAGCGCAACGTTGTTTGGGTTTTCAATTTTAATTTCAACCGTATAATCCCGCCGATTTGGGTCTCTCCACCCACCGCCCTCAGCCAGAATACCAACAGAAAGAACCTCACCATCAAACACATCGTCTGGGTATGCGTCGCAAGAAACAGTGGCCTTTTGCCCAGCCAAAACAAGACCGCTCAATGCTTCGTTAACTTTTGCCCTTGCAATCATGTTTGATGTGTCTGGAATTGTCATAACAAGTTCATTTCGCCACAACCTTGTACCAATTTTTAGCGGCTCTCCCATATCCCTTCTGTCTCCCATGCTTGTTGCGTAAATAACCATTCCCTTGTCAGGAGACCGAATTACACACGCCTCAAGCTGTGTGTTGGTTTTGTCAAGTTTGCTTACCCTAGAAACAAGCCGGTTCTCTTTTGCACTTACAGTTGCTTGTAAATTGTTTACATGCGAGAGGTGACGGTCCTTTGCTCGATCTAACTCATCTATCGCTTGTTGATAATCAGAGTTCTTTTTTTGTTTTTGTTGTTTGAATGTGTAGTTTTCGTACACCTCAACATCTAGCTTTGCTTTTTTTAGTGTTGCTTCAGAGTTTAATAGCGCAATCTCATCTCGGTCTAATTCATCTTTGCTGAGAAATTTTTGTTCATACAACATCACCGAAGATTCGTGTTTTTTGAATAGCCGCGCATAATCTTTTTCTGCAGTTTGTACGGCAAGTTGCAATTGTTGTCGCTTTGCAACATCCTCGCCCTCTTTCCAGGCACTCAGAGCCAAGTCGGCAAGGTCAATCGCAAGTTGTTTTGCTGCCAAGTCAGAATCTCTCTGTTTTTCTGCAACGACGAGATTTGATCGCGAAGTGTCAAGCGCATTTTGTGCCTCGGTCACATTTAACTCAGATTGATTAATGGTTTCTCTAATAGCTTCGTCGTTAAACCGAACCAAAACATCCCCGCTCGAAACGATTGATCCCTCATCAACCAACTCAATAATGACCGCGTTGGATTCAAGGAGATTGTGAATGTTGATTTGATCTTTTGCGGCGAGTTCTCCAGAGGCTGGAACCGAAACAACAAACGAGCCCTCTACAACCTCATACAGTTCCCCCGCATATACTTTATTTGACTCGCCCGATCCACTAGAAAAACTGGAAACCGAAATGATGATGACCAGCAACAGACCAGCACCAATCATTACAACTGTTAAAATACTTCTTCGCATAGCCGTAGATTGTAAACCCAATCGTTACTCTTGGTTATGTGCCGGCAACACAAGAGAACCACCACTACCAATTCTCAGGCGACCTGCCTGAAGCAAATAATTAATGATAGATAGTTCAAGGTCTTTTTTTGCCCCGTCTCTTGCGTCTTGTGCACCCTGTAAATCCGAAATAGCCCTTGTTTGATCAAGAACAGAAACCCTGTCTGGGTCTGCGTTAATCGAATCAAGCCCAAGTTCAGCAATATTAACATTCCTCTCTTGCAGGTCAAGGGTAAATTGATAAACCTCTATATTTCTAAGTGCAGATCGCACTGAGATGGTTACATTGTCGCGCGATTCTTGATAACTCCTTTTTGCTCGTTCAAGCGTTATCTGACGCTGTCTCACGGTAATTTTTTCGTTTTTACGATCGAGCGGCAAACTAATGGAAAGACCCGCTAAATAATCAATTTCTTCCCCGCCAAAACGCAAGGGCTTGTCAGTATCGCTGTCTGTGGAACCAGAGGCAGTGAAATTAACGTCTGGAAGAAGGCCGTTAAGTGCGTTTTCAACACTTCTCTGTGTGTCGACAACGCGGTCTTTTTCATTTTGAAGGTCAAGCCGAAATAACAACGCCTCGCCAACAGCATCAACAACACTAACAGACGGGGGCACGACCCCAAGAGATGTTTGTTGAACTTGAATTGTGTTTTCTATAGGCCAACCAATTCTAATTTTAAACCGATCAAGGGAAAGTCGATACCTTTCCCAGGATTGGCTTAGTCTTGCAACCGCAGCGAGTGCCTGGTTTTCTGCATCGGCGGAATCATACAGCCGCGTTCTGCCAGACTCATAAAGTGCCGCCTGCCTTTTTGCGAGCTGCCGAAGAGAATCAACACCGCGCTGTGCGTTTTCCAAAGACTGTTTTTGAACAACCAGCGACAAATAATCTCCAACCAAATTTGTATAAAAAGTTCTTCGAAACCTCTCGTAACTCCGAGCAGCGTACACAAGGTTTCTCTTTGATTGAATTAAAGACTCCTTTGCAACCGTGCCGGCCCCACGTAAGAGCGGAATGTCTAAAGACAATGTAATCGCTGATGACGAATTGTTGTCGGTAGCCGCAGTGTGTATATCTCGGGCAATGTTTGTGAGTGCGCCAGCCGAAACACTTCCCCCGCTGGGCAATTTTTGGGTAATACTAAAATCGTTTACAACGTCAAGGGAAGTGTCATATAACCCATCATCAGATACTGCCGAAAGATTTGTATTAATTGTGTTATAAAAACGTGGTCCCCACAGATGCAACTCGCTTAATAGCGAAAGGGTTGTTGAAAGGTAGTCATACTGCGCAAACTGCATTTCCTTTGCATGTTCATCGCCCCAAGCGAGAGCGTTGGCAAGTGTTAATACTTCGCTAGATGCAGCAAGGTCTTCGGCTGCACGGTCGAGAGATTGGGCAATTTCATTTCCATCTAACTTTGTTGCGGGGGTAAAACCAAGCTCATCACCAGTCGGGTTAATTGTTGTTGGAGCAGTGTTATCAAGCGAGTCGCCAGAATAAATGGGCGAATTAAACATAACTGGCGGCTGTTTGGCCCCAATGGCACCGCTCGTTTCAAACATAAGCTCATCAACCCTGCGGTCGATATCTTTGAGACCAGACCCACATCCCGAAAGAACACAAAATAAAAACAACCAAAACCAATTCTTCATATTGGGGATTCTATCACCGTGCTATGATGAAATAACCAACAATGCCAATTCGAAGCCCAAAACATCCAAACTTAAGAATTTTTGAACACCCCGTCATACAGGACAAACTTACAAGAATTAGAAATAAAGAAACACGTCCAGTGGAGTTTAGGCGCCTGTTGAATGAAATTGCAGGTCTGATGATTTTTCAGATGTCTCGCGGCTTTAAAACAGTGGAAACACCCGTACAAACACCCATAGAACAAACCACAGGACCTAGACTTTCAAGCCCAATTACACTCGTGCCGATTCTTCGCGCTGGAGTTGGGATGACAGATGGCGTATTGGCAATGATTCCAGAAGCTCGGGTTGGCCACATTGGCGTGTATAGAGACGAGGAAACAAAACAGCCGATTCCTTATTATTGCAAGCTTCCATCAGACATATCAGAAGGACCAGTTCTTCTTATTGATCCCATGCTTGCAACCGGCGGCTCGGCTTCGTATGCAGCAACTATTCTTCACGAAAAATACAACTGCCAAGAAATCCAAATGATGTGCCTTGTTGCCGCCCCTGAGGGAGTGTTAAGAATGCAAAAAGAACACTCATATTTAGAAATTTACACAGCTTCTTTGGACAGCGGTCTAAATGAAAACGGATATATTCTCCCCGGACTCGGCGATGCTGGTGATCGTATATTTGGAACACTGTAATACACAAGCACCAGCAGTATGACTGACACAAACCCAAACTATTTAAACGCTAAGTTTGTTTGTAAAATTATGCTCGACGCATCAGACGTTTTATTTACAAGCCCAGCAAGAACAGGGTGCACAATACACCTGCCATCAAGCGGAACGTGTTGGGTCTCTGGAGATTTGCACGACAACCCAGAACACCTAGAAACGATTGTAAAACTAGCAGCCCTAGACTCACCAAACAACCACGTTGTGTTGCAAGAATTAATACATTCTGGAGAGGAAACAGACGATCACGACCTGAGTTATCAAACATTAGTGAGGGTTGCGGAACTTGTGGTCTCATATCCCAAACAGGTGCACCCAATCCTGGCAAACCATGAAATATCACAAGCAATGGGGAGGGCAATAACAAAAGGAAGTGGTGACCTTGTAAGCAAATTTATTCGCGGTGTTTATAGTGTGTTCGACAACAACACCGGAAAGGTGCTTAAAGCAATTAATGCTTTTATATTTTCGATGCCACTTGCTGTTCGTTCAGAAACCGGCCTCTTGTGTACCCACAGCTTGCCCGACGAGAACAAGATGGACACATTTGATAAAACTGTTTTGGGTAGAGAAATGTTGGTTTCAGACATTGATGACACTTTTGGTTCCGCAAATCTACTTGTTTGGGGGCGTTCGCACACCCAACAACAAGTAGAAGAGCTTGCGGCAAACTGGGGCGTAAAATTAATCTGTGTTGGACACGCATTTGTTCCAGACGGAATTGAAGTGGCATTTTCCAATCTATTGTTAATCAACAGCGACCATAAGAATGGTGTAGTCTTGCCTATAAATCTAGAGAAAATAGACACCGCCGAAGCTGTAATGGAGTTGGCTGTAAAATTAAATTCCGCCCCCTCTTAGTAAAATGAATATGAGCCCACCAACCCATCCAATTACCCTTTCGCTTGAACTTTCACAACAAATCGGAAGCGTTGCTCTTTCAAACAGGCACGGAAAGATTGAAGAAATAAAAATTGGTACAAATTGTCGCGAAGAAGACGAAGTGATGCCAGCCATTAAGAAACTCGCGCTTGATTTAGATATTGCCCCAAAATCAGTTGATTTAATCGTTGTTTCAATAGGTCCAGGCGGGTTTACCGGCCTACGCTCAGCGGTTGCAATAACAAAAATGATTTCGCTTGTTTCCGAAGCAGCCACCGTTCCGATTGAAACAGCAATCAGTGTTGCGCACCACGCAAACAAGGGCGGAGGACCATTTTTTATCGTTTCTGGCGTAAAACAAGAAAGTTTTTGGCTTTCAAAAGTTCAATTTAAAAACGAACGCTGGGCGTGCGAATCTGGTGTTTCAACAACAGCCGAGATGGAAAAAAACTTGTCTGGTATGGCCGGGGTGTTTGGGGATTCTTATTTGCCAGAATCCGTGCAAGCGCTTTGCTCGTCAAACAATATAAGCATATATAACAGCACTACAACCGCGTCATCACTTCTCTCACTTGGGACACGGCTCTATGCGGAAGACAATAATGTGGCAGTTAATCCACTAGAGCTCACGCCCCTTTATCCAAGGGAACCAGAAGCAGTGCGTGTTTGGAAAACGAAGCGACCCACAGGATAGTTTTTGTTCAAGGTCCGGTAATTAAACAGGCGCCGTAACAAATTGTGTAAATGCTCAACTAAACACATTTAATTACCCATCTTGTTAGTGTTGGTGTGAAGTTGCGTAGTTTTGGGGACGAATGGTTGTTTTGGCAGTTTGGATAAACCAGAGCGTTTTGGTAATCCATTCCGCCAACAAGGAACACATCATGACAAACACAAAAGAAAACAATATTGCCAGCAAACAAGTGTTTACGACCGGCGAAGCAGCAAAAATTTGCAACGTTTCACAACAAACAATCATTCGTTGTTTTGATAGCGGTCGTCTTAATGGGTTTAAGGTGCCTGGTTCCCGTTTTCGAAGAATCCCAAAATCCGAACTTGTTCGCTTTATGCAACAAAACGGTATGGATTTAAATCGACTGGGGTCTGGTTGTACACAGGTACTCGTGATTGGACTTAGTGCTGCAAGTGTGGACTCAGTTATTAGATCTTATTCGTCTGGTCACAACATTAACATAAACCACGCAAACGACGCGTGGTCTGCGGGATTTGCGGCGAAAGAGTGCCCACCAAACCTCATTCTAATTAATCCAAGAATAGATGGAATAAATAAAAACTCAATATTAAAGTCACTCCTATCAACAGGTTCACTCGAACCACTCATAGTTGAGGTTCAAAACAATTCTGACAATGGACTTAATGTGCCGCCACAAGCGGTCGATTTAAAAGAAGCAATAAAACAAGCAGTACAACAACTACTTTCTATGTAAACACAATATCCAACAGACAGGACAAACAACAAATGAGCCACGAAATAACCAAAGACACCAAAGTAAAAACGTTACTAATTGGTTCATTTCCAGCATCAACAGAAGCTGTTCGAGCTTCCCTTGAGGTTGGTGGACATTGTGTTGAGCAAATAAACTCATTATCAGAATTTGAAGAGGTGTTAAAAAACGACACGTTTGATTTAATAGTCTCTGCTATTGGGTCTTTAAAATTTACTACCAAGGAACTATTCGAACTTGTTTCCTTGCTGCCCAAAGAGACTCCTGTTGTTGGATATTCTGACAACCCAATACCACAAAACATTGTCGAGTTTGTTCGATGTGGTGGCGCCGACTTCTTTTGTATTCCAGAAGACCTAAACATATTGTGCGAGCGTGCACAGGCGGTCCTTGACAAATCAAATAAAACGAAAGAAATAAAAGAGGCAAACGAAAACACGGCTCGGCTTTGCAGCACGATGAACGAGGAAATACAGCGAGTTTCAGAGGAGAACGACACCCTCTGTAACGACCTGGCAAACACCCATTGTGACACACAGAAAAAAATTCAACAAGCAGCCGTCGCCGCCGAGTTCCAGACCCTGGTGAACCAAGAACTAGAAATCGAATCCATGTTGCGTACGGCTCTTGGCTATTTACTAACCCGCATTGGTGCAACAAACGCAGCAGTTTATTTGCACGAAGGTGATGTTGATTGGGGAATTGGTGCCTACATTAACTATGACCGCCAGCCAGAACAATTCCAAACACTCATTGACACTCTTGGGCCTATTGCGTGCCCCATAATCGCAGACGACAACACACTTGAGGCCCACAAAGACGGCGAAAGATTTGCGAGAATTGTCGGCGCAGATCCAGTAGATTTCTGTGGAAGCGAAGTGGTCACCATGGGCTGTGCATATGAAAACCGCTGCATGGCTGCGATGGTTCTGTTTCGCGGTGACACAAAACCATTCGATCAAGAATGTCTAGATACACTCGAAACGATTCAGGAAATTTTTGGCCATCAACTCGGAACTATTCTTAAAATACACAGACGAGCCGAAACAACGTGGCCCAGCGAATCAGTGGACGACGATGAGTGGAACTACGGAAAAGCGGCGTAGCCACCCACAACGAAACACCAACAGACTAACAATCAACCACTATAAACTTTTTCCGGCGCCAGACACCACCCGAACATTGTCTTGTCCAATAACATCCCCAATTTGTTGAACAAGTTTTGGCTCAACCACAACCCTTTGTAGGCTCCGAATGGTAGCAACATGTTGACCAGTGTTAACATGAATCAACACATCAACAGGCGTGGCTCCAAGCGAAACCTTAGAAGACCCAGCCTGTTTTATGAGACCAGAAACCATTTCCATTTGCCCCCCCGCGCTTGCACCAGAAACAGGCCCACCAAAAGTAAGTTCAATTCTCTGAGAAAGATACAAAGAAGCATCCTTGACCGAAGTGACGCGGTTTACAAGTAGTTGTAGTTCTCCTCGAGATCGGTCAACCTTTCCGACAATAATCACTACCGCATCCTGTTGCAAAAGGTGTGCGAACTTTTGATATGCGTCAGAGAAAATAACAGCTTCAATTTTACCCACACGATCTTGGAGTGTAAGCATTGCCATTTTTTGACCAGCACTTCTCCCGTTCCGAACAACCGTGATTCTAACGGTTGAGAGAATTCCACCAACGGCGACCTCTTTTCCACCACCAACATCACGCAGTGATCCAACATCATCAGAACACCAAGCTTCAAGTTGCGCATCATGTTCATCTAGTGGGTGCCCAGACACGTGAATTCCAAGGACTTCTTTTTCGTGGTTCAATGTTTCTGGCTGCGTCCAGGGGACTATATTTGGAAGATCGCAGCTAGTGGGTTCATTTTCGGTTGAATTGTCTGACTCTTGACCAAATAATCCCCCTTGGCCACTCTCTTTATCTTTTGCAGCCGAAGCGCCAATTGAGATTGCCTTATCTAACACCACAAGCAGCGCTGATCGACTATCAATGCCGTGCACAGAATCAAACGCACCCCCCTTTATCAACGATTCAATTGTTGCACGATTTGTGGCGCGAGTGCTTATCCTAGAACAAAAATCAAAAATAGACGTATAGTCACCCCCCGCCGATCTTTCTTCAACAATCGCTGTGACGGCAGCGTTACCAGCTCCCTTGACTGCCCCTAAGCCAAAACGAACACTTCCGTTTAAATTTGTGGGTGTTTCTCCATCCTTAAACACAACAGAAAAATCGGCATCGGATTGATTGATGTCTGGTGGCCCAACACAAAAGCCAATGTGCTCGTGTTCTTTTGAATGATCCGGGAATACAACTCGCCTACAATCACTAATGTATGGCGCCCACTCTTCGGTTTTCTTTGCCCCACTTTCGAATGTCAAAACAGCAGCCATATACTGGACGGGGAAATAGGTTTTAAGATAAGCGGTTTGGAACGCGATAATGGAATAGCCCGTTGAGTGGCTTTTGTTAAAACCATATCCGGCAAATTTAAGGATTAAGTCAAATAGATCATTTGCAAAAGTGTTGCTCAGCCCACTTTCGACGGCACCATCAACAAATTTTGGACGATTTGCATTAATGACCCCGTGTTTCTTTTTGCCGATTGCCTTGATAAGAGAGTATGCTTCACGAAGCGGGATGTCACCAAGAGCATGCACAATTTGCATTACCTGTTCTTGATAAACCATAATTCCATATGTTTCTTCTGTAAAACCATCGACGATTTCGTGTACTTTTGGAACCCCCTCGTCACCACACTTGCGAGCACAAAATGTTTCTATTAAATCCATTGGTCCGGGTCTAAATAGAGCGTTTGCTGCAATTAAATCTTCGAGGCGCGTGGGCTTTATTTTTTTTAGGAGTCGGCGCATCCCACCAGATTCAAACTGAAAAACCCCCGCTGTGTCTCCGCGACGAAACAAATCAAGAACTTTTGCATCCTCTAAATCGATTCGATCTAAATCAAGTGGGTGTTCGCCGCTATTTACCTCTTTCCCAACCGCGGCCCATATGTCATCATCACTGAAACTGTCGTGTATAAGTTTTTTACACAACTCAATCGTTGAAAGTGTTCGAAGACCAAGGAAATCCATTTTAAGCAAACCAATGCGCTCACAGGTTGGGCCATCCCACTGTGTAACGACATCCGAAGACCCGCTTGGTTTACAAAGAGGGACAATGTTGCACAGAGGTTCGGTGGCGATGACAACACCAGCGGCATGTACACCAACATGTCTCGCGTGGTGTTCAAGTTGCTTCGCCGTGTCAACAACTTTTTGTATTTCACGAGAATTATCGCAAGCACTTTGAAACTCATCGTTCTTTTTAAGGGCATCATCTAAAGTAATATTCAATTCCGGAGGAATTAAATTTGCAAGCCGTTGTCCCTCTCCAGCGGAAAGACCATGTACTCTGGCAACATCTTTAATAGCAGCGCGCGCCTTGAGCCGACCAAACGTGATGATTTGCGCAACGTGCCCATATTTTTTTCGAACAAAGTCAATAACATCCCCACGACCATTCTGGCAAATATCAATATCAATATCAGGATATTCCGAACGGTCTGGATCTGTAAACCTTTCAAAAAGAAGCCCATATTTTACAGGGCAAGCATTTGATAGACCAAGAACATACCCAACCATTGTTCCAACGCCCGAGCCCCGGGCGTTTGTGGGAATCCCTTTTTGCCTTGCCCAGTCAACAAAATCCCAAACTATTAAAAAATAAGCACTAATATTTTTGTCCGAAAGAATTTTTAATTCACGATTTAGACGCGTTCTAATTTTTTCTGTAATACCATCTGCCCCATATCTCCACACAAGACCCGCTTCACAAAGACAAAGAAGCGCATTGTCGCAATCCTTTTTTAATTCTTCTTCAGAGACGTCCGTATTTACTTGAGAATCATATGGGTGAAGCGTGAACTTTTGACAATGGTCCTTAAACCACTCAGTTGCATCACCACCACTAAAGGGTTCAAAGGAGTTGGGTCCAGTCACCCTAACAACAGGTGCGTGGTTTTTATCAAGATCCAAGGTGACGTTACAGCGAGCCGCGATTTTTGCACTATTTTCAATTGCCTCAGGAAGGTCTTTAAAAAGATCGACCATTTGTTCATGGGATTTGACATAAAGATCTCGAGAATACACAATCCGCTCAGTGTCGCTTTTTTGTTTTTGCATAGAAATGCAACAAAGTGTGTCATGTGCGTCCCAATCTTCTTCCCCAAGAAAATGCGCATCATTGTCACACACAATGGGCAATCCAAGTTCTTTTGCAAGTTTAACAAGATATGGATTAATGGCGGTTTGATCCTTGACGCCGTGTCGTTGAAGCTCAATATAAAAACGCGGCTCCCCGTTTTTGTTTGTAGAAAAAGTTTTTGCGTGCCACTTTGCTTCATCAACAGCATTGTTCCAGTCTTCTTCGCTATTGCTCTCGACAAATTTACACAGGTGATATGCAATCGAACTTCCAAGGTGACCATTAATGGCGATGATTCCATCCGAATACTTTTCTAGTGTTTCGTGGTCCATTCTTGGCTTGTAATAAAAACCGTTTGCATATGAGTCGGAACTAAGTTTCACAAGGTTGTTCCAGCCCGTAATGTTTTCTGCAAGAAGAACAAGGTGAAATCCTGCGTCTTTGATTCCGGTTTGTTTGCGTTCTTTTCGGTCACCGATTGCAACATATGCTTCGATTCCAAGAATGGGCTTCACACCAGACGCAATTGCCTTTGTGTAAAACTCAAACGCACCATATAGGTTTCCATGATCGGTCACGGCGACCGAATCCATGCCGAAGCCCTTTACCCGTTCAAGAAGGGCGTCGATTTTGTTTCCACCGTCAAGCAACGAGTACTCGCTGTGTAGGTGGAGGTGAATAAATGAGTTGTTGTTTTTTGACGTCACTGATGCATCCTTGCGAATGTCTATGATAACAACACTAAAACCGACTATGATTGTTTTTTTATGATGATGCGACACATTCAAATTGGTTCTGGCGGCAAAGTGTCAACCCCCACAAAAATAGCCGCCCTTGTTTTTGGATTGGTGATTCTTTTACCTATCTTCGCACTTCTTCTTGTTGCTGGTATTGTTGCGAGCGTTGTATTTGGCATTCTTTTGCTTGTTGGTGTAGTAAATACTAAAATTCGTTCGTTATTCCGCGGAGACCCGGGCGGGCGCAAGAATGTCCGCATCAAACGAGACTAAGAGTTTAATCTGAGCGATTATTACACCCGCGAAGCAAAAAAATTTCTCCGAGGGAAAAATTTATCTTTGAGCCGTGTTATGTTTGGGACAGACCAGCAGTATCCCGCTCTACTGTGTCTTGGTACGAAATATGGAATTGTTTTGTAAGTGGACCAACCACCCCGCCACCAATTATTTGATCTTGGGTTCCCGCCCCACCCTCAGCTTGAATCGATGCGCGCAAACCAACAACAGGAAGTACTCCCCAGCTAGAGTTTGTTAAAAACACCTCGTCGGCCCCCAAAACATCATCAAACACGAGCTTCTGCTTGCTTGTGCCAATTCCGAGTCCTTGCGCTAATTCAACAACAACTTTTCTAGTGATTCCCGGAAGAACGGCAGACGGCTCATCGCTTGGGTCTTCTTCTCCGCGCGCGGTTGGTGTAAATAGCGTTCCGTTGCGCACGACAAAGATATTACTTACACAACCACCGGCAACCGTTGCACTTGGCGTTAGCCAAAGCGCCTCACCACACTGTTGCATGGCAGCCATTTGTAGGTTTAATAAACGAGACCAATAGTTTAAAGTTTTGTGTCCCGCAGAAAATTCATAAGGGTTTATTCTTCCACTTGCAACAGAGACTTTTACACCGTTTTTAAAAAAAGCTTCAGGATACTGTGTTGGTGGCTGTGATTGAATAACAATTGTTGGGTCGCCGCAGCCACTTTCTCCAGTTTGTTGCAACAGGTTCAAGTCACCACCAGTAATGGTGACCCTCATTCGTGCCTCCTGTTGTTTGTTTTCTTCTAGGGTGAGTTGGAGCGCTTCGACCAATGGATTAATTTGGAGTTTTTCTGTAAGCCGAAGCATCGCAGCAGACTCGGCAATTCGCTCCATGTGATTCTGTGCCCGAAACACACGCCCGTTCCTTGCACTTAGCGTTTCAAACAAACCAACACCGTGTTGGAAACCGGCATCAAAAACACTTGTTTTTGCTTCTAAGTCATCTACAAACGATCCGTTTATCCAAACTCTCAATTGATCCACGCTCCAGTAATTAACAGCGGGTCAGTGTCGGATAAACAAATAATTCGCAATCCAGCAACTGTTTCAGTATCTATTTGAAAAAGAGCAACGTGGGTTGCTGTTCCATCGCCGTGTTGTTCATCATCCCCACGAGTAACCACAACACGAAACCCCACATCTTCAGAAGATTGTGTCCAAACCTGCTCAAGCGAATCGGCAAGTGTTGGGTACAAAATAGTATTCGCGACAATAGCATTTATTACCGTTGGATCCTGTTGAAACAATGGCACAAGTCTTTCCACTTCTTGTTGCACGTGGTTTGAAACTCTAGATTCTGCTCTTGCAGACCACCAAGCGAACCCAGCGGCGATAATTAAAATGAGTATCGTTCCAGCGTACTTTCTCATATTAGTTAGCCGATGTCTCTAAAGCATCAGATCGAAGAATTTTTGCTCGGTTTAACAACTGTTGTGGATCGTTTCTTGGTGGCTCTAGTTCAAAGTGCCACAAAGTGTTGGAGTTTAGATTGGCAGGCGCCACGTCGGCAACAAAGTCAACAAATGGTGCATCCCATAGTGGTTGTTGCGTCCAAGCAGTTGTCATGATTGGCTCGTGTTCATCGAGTTCAACCCGCAAATCGTATTCACCGTAATAAGTAAACTCAAAACGTAGCGGCGTCCGCCCAACCTCACGGTCGTTCACCCAAACAAGGGCGCCGTCTGGATTGCTTGTAATTGTAATTGTTCGCTTAACACATCCAACAAGTGAAGCAAAGACTAGTAATGTGGGGAGCAAAAGCCGCATGGAGGAGGATTATAATAGAGAGAGCCCCAAACCGAGCCAAATTAATCAAACTCATCCCCGCGGAAAGTTGACGCAAGATAGTGTTTTCGCACCATTTCATCGTTGATGATGGTTTTGGGGTCACCATCCATGAGATTTTTCCCGTCATCAATAATGTATGCCCTGTTACAAATGTGCAGAGTCTGTTGTACTGCATGGTCGGTAACAAGAATCGCAATTCCAGAATCAGCAAGTTTTCGCACTTCTTTTTGGACATCCTCCACGGTGTGGGGATCAACCGCCGCAAACGGTTCGTCTAATAAAATTAATTTTGGCCTTGTAATAAGTGACCGTGCAATTTCAAGCCGGCGTCTTTCACCACCACTGCACGTTCTTGCGAGTTGGCGGCGCTTGTGAGTAAGGTGGAACTGCTCCAACAACTCATTGCACCGCTGTTTTTGAAGGGGCTTTGGAATTGGAAGCGTTTCTAGGATTGTTAAAAGATTGTCTTCACACGACATCCCACGAAATACGCTTGGTTCTTGCGCCAAGTACCCCATCCCCCTTCGAGCGTGTTGGTACATTGGAAGATATGTGACATCCTCTCCGTCAAAAAGTACCCGCCCACCCTCTGGAGTAATCATCCCAATCATCATTCGAAAAGAGGTTGTTTTTCCAGCGCCGTTTGGCCCAAGCAATCCAACAATTTCACCAGCGCTTACCTCAAGAGTAACCTGATTAACAACCTTGCGACCACCATAACTTTTTATCAAATTTGTAGCAGACAGAAGTGGCACGATTAATCCTCGTTGTTAACTTCTTCTGAATCTTCTATGTTCTCGACTCGAACCCGCTTTGCAAGGGGGGTCCATTGTTCTGGATAAAACTGATGCGCAATTTTGCCAATAATTAAATGCATGTCGCTATAAATATAATCGTCAAGAACAACGGGGTCATGATTATCAACAACAACCCTTGCTTTCCAAGTTTCTCTTGCTTTTCCAGTTTTGGAAATCCAACGATCCATGTCAATATCTTTTATTTCCTCAGAAGACCAGGATCCCTCAGGGGTCGTTAACGTTCCATCATCATCAAGAGAATATATCCCCGCCTTTTTGCGCAGTTTTCCATAGGCCCACAAATAATAAAAACCAAAAGGCAAACAAAAAATAAACAACCACTGTATTGGCCTGTCGTACTTGCTTGGACGCGTCACACTTCCATACTTGTTGAGATATTCTTCAAGTAGATTGGTGACCTCTTGTGGCGGTTCATTTCCATTGCCCGAGACCGCTCCCCTCCATGTAATAAGTGCGCCGCTCCACTCCGCGTCGCTTCCATCGTCTTCTTCAACAGCAACGTTTAATTCAACGGTTGCAGCATCTCGCTCTTCAGATCCGAGTTCTACTTCTAGAGCGGGCAACACAAGTTTTATAAGTTCTGCTCGATCGGCCTCCGTGATTGCATTTGGAATGAATACAACGTAATCCCAGATTCCCCACAACCCAAGAACAACACAAACAATCGACATGATTATTGTTTTAAGCCAGTATCTAGATGAAAGGGATGTTGTGATTGCCACGGGATGTACGCTTTCTTTTATTGAAATCCTACACTGTCTCAGCCTGGAGTGTGGAACAAATCCCAATAGCTGTTTTATATAATCTCACATGAGTTGGCGCAGCGGGGATATGTCCCAATAAATAATCTAATTGTCTTTTATTAGATCTTTTTGTGTCCAGTTTTCCGAGGATGTGGTCACCAAGTTCTTCAAGTGCATGATCAAACCAGCTACAAGTTGGTTTTTGGGGGCTGGTGGGCTCTTCAACTTGCACCCGAACCATAACCCCACTTCCAAGAGCAACAATTGGGCAAAGCCCAAGCGCGGTTGACGGTTCGCGGCAGAGAACAATCGCAGAGATACCTGCACCATGTAGGGTATTTGCAAATATTCCAGCATCTCTCCCAACAAGTGGCGGTTGAACCAAATACCTTCCCCCCACAGTTATTTTCTCACAAAGTTCAATAGAATCAACAATTTGAACCCGCTTCCCGTTTTTCGCTGCCTCGTACATTGATTGTCTTGCGCGGCACAGATTTTTAAGAGCGTCCGAGAGCGCAGCCCAATCTTCAGATGATCTTGATTGCTCTACCCCTCCGACAGAGATAATTTCATTTTTGAACCAAGGATCTATTTTTTTTCGTGGCATAAAATTACGTAGCGTAATGCTCTCGCACTTCATCGGCTAGAACACTGTTTCCAAACCACAACTTTACAGGACCCCCAGGTTGAAGGTGAACAAGTATCGGTGCTCCAACTGGCATTAAAAAGACGCTTTGTTCAGTGGTTTCACCGTCATTCATAAGAGCGGTGATTAATGTTACTAGGATATGTTCATCCCCGGACTCAAAAAGAAGCGGGTCTCTTGTGTTGAGTTTAATCGTTGCAGAGGCATCAAATTCTTGCCAAAGTTCATCTTCCGCCATGCTGAAAGCAACAGCATCGAAAACAGAACGCCATTTTCCACATGGCACGAGGATAGTTTGTCCTTGGTGAATTTTTCCAACACTTTCCCCAACAGCCGACACAAGTGCGCTGGCGCCCATCGACTTGCACGTCCACCCACTGTCTTCGCAAGTTTGTTCAGTTGTGCACAAACAATCACAAACATCAGCGTGTTTGGAGGACATTTCTAAGACAATACAGTCGTCCCCGTCTGGCGTAGCGACGATGCCAAATTCGTTAAGTAACTCGTTTATATCTTGTTCAGGGAGAAAATCCAAAAATCTATTCCAATCA
>PVBE011369259.1_pt1 | contig 37691 bp, 31 predicted proteins | sample 1631181 | NCBI WGS metagenome assembly PVBE01 (sample SAMN08397723, study PRJNA350692) | Marine metagenome, whole genome shotgun sequencing project. | isolation source: water | place: Pacific Ocean | collected 2012-04
GACGTGCCCCGGTGCTGTCACCGACCGGTGGTACGTTGAGGCCGCTGTGGGCACAAGATCAGCGCGCTCGAGTTCATCCGGCAAGCCGGGCGTTACGCAACGTGGAAGCCGAGGCCGAAAGGACCGCGACGACGGTCCCGAACCGCCCGACGCCCCCGATGGGCGGAGGGCAGATCGTGGCAGGGAGCCCCGCGAGTCTCTCCTGCGACGCATGGGCCGTGCCGCGTTCGCCGGCAGGGCCGACGAGATGCTGGGACTCGGCCTGGTGCTGGGTGGCCTGCTTACCGGCCTGTCCATCTACCTCGGAAAGGCCGGCATCGTCGGCAGGGTCATCGACAGAGGTGCCGGCTGGACCGTCGGCATGACCAAGATCGGTCTTCCTGTTGCAATGGTCGCCACGGGTCTCGCAATGTTCCGGGAGCGCAACGAGTTCGGTGAGATCACCAAGCGACTCCCCGTCGGGTTGTTCATGGCCCTGGCGAGCGTTACCGGCCTGCTCCACCTCGGAAGGGGAAAGCCGGGCATCTCAGACGGAGCCGACGGCCTGGGTGCCGGTGGAGGCCTCCTGGGCCTGGCTGTGGGAGGTGGCCTTGATGCCGCCGTCGAGACCCTCGGAGCGGTACTTGTCCTTGTCGGTACCGGACTCGTTGCCCTTGCCGTCATTACTCGCACCTCTGCCAGTCAGGCAGCACGTGGCGTCGTGGTGGTGACGCGCCAGGCGGGACGAGCGGTACTGGCCGGGATAGTACCGCTGGGTCGCGCACTGCGGAACTGGGTGCAGAGCCTGTTGAACGCCCCCGGCTCCGACGGCCCACAGGTGGTCGTGCACCACGAGTCACCTATACGTGTTCCACCGTCGGCCTCAGAGGCCACGCCCGAGCCATCGCCGGCAGCGGGAAGAGCTGGATCCGACGAACATGCACCAGAGCCCGAACCCACCACGAAGAAGCACAAGCGACGGGTCAGGGCACCAGCAGGCAGTGGAGAGCAGCTCACCATCGAACTGGGCACGGCAGTGGCCGGCTCGACCTGGCGCCTTCCACCCCTGTCGATCCTGTCGCGCAGCGAAACCCACGACATCGATGCCAAGGCCATCGAGGAGCGGGGCCACCGACTCCAGGAGGCCCTTTCAACACACGGGGTCGAGACCCGCCTGATCGACATGACCGTTGGCCCAACGGTCACCCGCTACGCCCTCCAGTTGGGCGACGGGGTCAAGGTGGCCCGGGTGACCAGTCTGAACAAGGACATCGCCTACGCGCTGGCCGCAGCCGACGTGCGCATTCTGGCTCCGATCCCAGGCCAGCAGGCGATCGGTATCGAGGTACCCAACGAGGAGCGCGAGGTGGTGGCGCTCGGCGACATCCTGTCATCGGCGACAGCGGCCAAGGTCCAACACCCCCTCGAGGCCGCAGTCGGGCGTGACATCGACGGCAAGCCCGTGCTGTTGAACCTCGCCACCATGCCCCACCTGCTTATCGCCGGAGCAACCGGTGCCGGCAAGTCGTCGTGTATCAACTCGCTGGTCACCTCTGTGCTGATGCGCATCACCCCCGAGCAGGTCCGGCTGATCCTGATCGACCCCAAGAGGGTCGAGATGGGTCAGTACGAGGGCGTACCACACCTGCTCACGGCCCCTGTTACCGACCCCAAGAAGGCGGCCAACTCCCTCCACTGGGCCGTACGCGAGATGGAGCGCCGCTATGGCCTTCTCTCAGACTGCGGGTTCCGCGACATTGCCGGCTACAACGCCGCCCACGACCGCGGCGAGCTGAAGGCACCACTGGGGGTGATCGACGACGACGGTGAACCGCTGGCCTACCAGAGGTTGCCCTTCATCCTGATCGTCGTCGACGAGTTGTCCGACCTGATGATGGTTGCCGCACGTGATGTCGAAGACTCCATCTGCCGTCTCGCCCAGATGGCAAGAGCCGTCGGAATCCACCTGGTGGTCGCCACCCAGCGACCCTCGGTGAACGTCATCACGGGCGTGATCAAGGCAAACATTCCGGCACGTCTGGCGTTCGCTGTGTCGAGCCTCGCCGACAGTCGGGTGATCCTCGACCAGCCCGGCGCCGAACGCCTTGTCGGCAAGGGCGACATGCTGCTGCTTGGTCCGAGCTCCAACACGCCCCAGCGGATCCAGGGCGCCTGGGTGAGCGAGACCGAGGTTAGGCAGGTCGTATCCGCATGGACCCGACAGGTCGACGACATCCTCGCAGCCGACGATGTCGATGCTCCCATAACGGTTGAGGTTCCCTCCCTGGACTCTCCGACGGGTTCGATTACCGACGACACCCATCGTTCGCCGACGGTTCATGCCGGAGACGAGGACGACCTCTTCGAGCAGGCCCGGGAGTTGGTGGTTTCCAGCCAACTGGGTTCCACCTCGATGCTCCAACGGAAGCTGCGTGTCGGATTCGCCCGGGCGGGCCGCCTCATGGACCAGCTCGAAGAGGCCGGTGTCGTAGGGCCGTCCACTGGCTCGAAGGCACGCGAGGTCCTGTACGGGAACGAGGACCTCGAGAACCTGAACGAGCAGGGCCTGTAGGACACCGGTAGGTAGCCTCGTCCACGTGATAGTCGACCTGGTGGCCCTCGTCGTGGGGCTGGCCGTGCTGACTGTCGCCGCTGACCAGTTCGTTACAGGGGCGGTTGGTCTGGCGGCACGTATGAACGTGTCGACCGTTGCAATTTGGTGCGCTGGTAATCGGATTCGGCACCAGCGCACCCGAGTTGGTCGTGTCCACGATCGCCGCGTTCGATGGTCAGGTGGACCTTGGTGTCGGCAACGTGGTCGGCTCGAATGCGGCCAACCTGACCCTCGTCCTTGGGGCGACCGCCCTTGTCCACCCGGTTGTGATCGGAGACGGCCTGCTGCGCCAGGGGGTTCTGTCGTGTAGCTCCGTGATCTGCTTTGCCCTGCTCGTCCAGAACGACGTGACGAGAGTCAAAGGTGTGGTGCTGGCCGTGGCGCTGCTGGCCGCCCTCTACATGGTCGTGCGCACGGGCGGGCACCTCGCCGAGGAGGAACCGTTAGGTGGCCTGGGCCCGAAAGGGGCCTGGGAGCCGCTTGAGGCCGGGTAGGGCAGTTGGCCCGCTGTCACCTCCCGTAGCCTTGCCGGGGTATGTCCGAGAAGCGCTACCACCTGGTGACCCTTGGTTGTCCCAAGAACCAGGTCGACTCCGACAAGCTGGCCGGAACGCTGGCGGCCGACGGCATGACGGCGACCGACAACCCCGGTGGCGCCGACCTGATCGTGGTCAACACGTGCGCGTTCATCGAGGAGGCCAGGCAGGAGTCGATCGACACGGTCCTGGCACTTGCAGATGAGCGGCAGGGTGAGGCACGCCTGGTGGTGACCGGTTGCATGGCCGAGCGCTACGGCGATGAACTGGCCGGGACGCTACCGGAGGTCGACTCGGTCTCCGGGTTCGGTGTGCCGGTCACGCTGGGACGTCGACCCGGTGCAGGGCCTGCACCCGTGCTCGACCTGTTGAACCTGCCCCGGCCGGCCAGCCCGCGACCATGGGCCTACGTCAAGGTGGCTGAGGGTTGTGACCGGGCGTGTGGGTTCTGTGCAATTCCAACCTTTCGGGGCCCACAACGCAGTCGTCCGGTCCCGTTGATTCTGGACGAGGTGGATGCCCTCGGTGTCCGTGAGGTGGTACTGGTCGCTCAGGACCTTGCCTCCTTCGGGCGCGACCAGGGGGTGGGTGAGCGGGCGATCATCCCGCTGGTGGAGGCCGTCGCCGACCGGGTCGACCGGGTGCGCCTGTTGTACCTCTACCCGTCAGACCTGACCGATGGGTTTGTGGACGCCGTGCTGGCAACCGGTCTCCCGTACTTCGACCTCTCGCTCCAGCATGTTTCCCGGCAACTTCTGGCGAACATGCGCAGGTGGGGCGACGGTCGGCGTTTCCGTGAGAGGATCAACCACATCAGGAATCTCGACGCCACAGCCACATTCAGGTCCAACTTCATCGTGGGCTATCCCGGTGAGACAGAGGAGGACCACGACGAGTTGTTGCTGTTTGTGAAAGATGTCGGCCTTGACTGGTGCGGCTTCTTCGCCTTCAGCGATGAGGCCGGGACCCACGCAGCCGGCCTGCCCGACAGGGTTGCTGCGGGCCTCGTGGCCGAGCGCCTGCGGGAACTGGGCGAGTTGCAGGACACCATCACGGCGGCGCGGCGCGACGCTCTCATCGGCAGCGAGGTAGTTGTGCTGGTCGACGAGCCAGGTGTGGGGCGCACCCACCGTGAGGCCCCCGAGATCGACGGTGTGGTGCATGTGTCCGACGAGTTTCCTGTGGGGGAGTTCGCCACCGTCACGGTGACCGGCGCCCTGGGCCCGGACCTGGTGGCCACATGAGGGTCACACGTCACCTCGGCACGGTTGTCAGCCCCGCAAACCTCGTCACGCTGGCACGTCTGGTGTTCGCCCCGGTGCTCTTTGGCATGGTGCTATCGGCCGAGGACAGCGGCGGTACCTCCTGGCGCGGCTTCCTGCTGGGCGGGGTGCTCGGCGCGTCCGACTTCTTCGACGGGGTTCTGGCTCGCCGACGGGGCACGGTCAGCCGGTGGGGGGCCTTCCTTGACCCGCTGGCCGACAAGGTGGTCGTGATAGGCGTGGCACTCAGCCTCGTGGCGGTGGAGCGCTACTCCCTTCTGCCCGTGCTACTGCTGACCGCCCGCGAGGTCGTCATCACCTTCTACCGACTCTGGTACGTGCGTCGGGGCTTGGCGGTTCCCGCCCGCAGGTCGGCAAAGTGGAAGACGAGCGTCCAGGGTCTGGCGCTGATGTTGGCGGTCCTGCCACCCCTCGAGGGTGCGGACCTCCTCATCGGTGCCGTGCTCTGGATTGCGGTGGCCTTCACCCTGGTCACCGGGTTCCAGTATCTGGCCGATGGTAGCCGTGCTACCAGCCGGACCGGTTCGTAGGGATGAGGTCGCAGTGTGCTGTGTGAGATTGTTGCAGTAGGCACCGAGTTGCTACTGGGTCAGATAGTCGACACCAACTCGGCCTGGATCGGCGAACAGTTGGCCCTGTCGGGCATCGACTGTCACCGTCACACGGTGGTGGGGGACAACCGTGAGCGAATGATGGCGGCATTTTGCGAGGCTCTGGATCGGGCTGATGCCGTGATTGTGACCGGTGGGCTGGGCCCCACCCAGGACGACATCACCCGCGAGGTGGTAGCCGAACTGATGGGCGTGACGATGGAGCGCGACCAGGCGCTTGTGGACCGTATTGAAGCTAGGTTCGCCGGCCGGGGCCGGAAGATGCCGGCCAACAACCTGCGCCAGGCTGATGTGCCGGTGGGCGCCACGACGATGTCCGAACTGCCGGGAACCGCACCCGGGCTCATCTGCCCCGTCGGCGACAAGGTGCTCTACACGGTTCCCGGAGTGCCCTGGGAGATGAAGGAGATGCTCGAGGGCTCGATCCTGCCCGACCTGAGGCGCCGGGCCGGAGCGGTGTCGGTGATCGGCTCGCGGACACTGCGCACGTGGGGGCAGTCCGAGTCGGGCCTGGCCGAGATGCTGGCTGAAGAGATCGACCGCCTTGATCTCGAGGGTGGCCCCACGCTGGCGTTCCTGGCCAGCGGAATGGAGGGCCTCAAGGTGCGCATTACGGCCAAGGCCGCCACCTCAGTTGAGGTCGAGGCGATCCTCGACGACGAGGAGGCCAGGGTGCGTGGGGTCATCGGCCCCATCGTGTTCGGCATGGACGGGGCCAACATGGAGTCGGTGGTGCTCGACGAACTGGTTGCCCAGGGCCTCACCCTCGTCACGGCGGAGTCGCTGACGGGAGGGCTGATCGGGTCCCGGCTTACCGATGTCCCCGGTTCAAGCCGCGCCTTTCGCGGTTCGGTGGTCGCCTACGCCGGCGACATCAAGCGGGAACTGCTGGGCGTGCCCGAGGGTCCGGTGGTCAGCGAGGAGGCGGTTGTCGCCATGGCGACGGGTGTGTGTCGGGTGCTGAGCGCCGATGTCTCCGTGGCGGTCACCGGGGTGGCTGGCCCCGACCCGCAGGACGGCCAGGAACCCGGAACGGTCTGGATGGCGACGTGTGTCGACGGCGAGGTCGAGGCGGTGAGGATCCTGTTTCCGTTCGACCGCACCCGGACACGCCAGTTCACGGTTATCTCGGTGCTGAACCTGCTGCGCCTGCGCCTCCTGGCCAGACGAGGGTGCTGATCGCCGACCGGCTGCTGCTCAGGCGTCCAGGTCGTCTTCGGGTTCGAGGGTGATGCTTGCCGAGTTGATGCAGTAGCGGTCACCGGTGGGTTGGGGGCCGTCGGGAAACACATGGCCGAGGTGTGCGCCACACGAACTGCAGGTGGTCTCGGTGCGCTCGTGTCCGAGGCTGTGGTCGGGGCGCTCGTCGATGAGGTCGTCGCTGATTGGTTCCCAGAAGCTTGGCCAGCCGCAACCGGCATCGAACTTGGTGGTGCTCGTGAAGAGGGGCTTGCCGCACACGACGCAGTTGTATGTGCCGGAGCGTTCGTCGTCCCAGTATTCGCCCGTGAACGGGGCCTCGGTTCCGGCCTCCTGGGTGCAGTGGTACTGCATGGGTGTCAGGCGTGAGCGGAGTTCGTCGTTGGTTCCCTCGTTGGCCATGGGGGTGGACGGTAGTGCCACAGGGCACGGGAATTCCACGAATCTGTGAAGGTGCTTGCATCGAACGCCTGTTCGCAATTACGATGATGTCATTCGCTGAGGGGCCTCCGTACGGGACCACTGTCACACCCTGTTCGTAGGTTCGTCCGCAACCGATCAAACCACATCACATCCCGAAGCGATTCGTAGAAGATCACCGGAAACGGAGAAACAAGATGGCAAAGAACAACAAGAACAGGAACGACAGCACGGACCCGGTGATCCAGGCGTCCCCCGAGGGGCGCGACAAGGCCCTCGACATGGCGTTGGGGCAGATCGAGAAGCAGTTCGGCCAGGGCGCCGTGATGAAGATGGGCGACAAGGGTTCCATGGCCATCGAATCCGTTCCCACCGGGGCCCTGGCACTCGATCTGGCGTTGGGCATAGGCGGCCTGCCCCGTGGCAGGGTTGTCGAGATCTACGGCCCAGAGGGGTCCGGAAAGACCACTCTGGCAATCCACGTGGTGGCCGAGGCGCAGCGCAACGGTGGCATCTGCGCCTACGTGGATGCCGAGCACGCCATGGACCCCGTCTATGCAAGGGCCATTGGCGTCGATGTCGACGAGTTACTCATCTCCCAGCCCGATACAGGTGAGCAGGCCCTGGAGATCACCGACATGCTCATCCGTTCAGGTGCCATCGACGTGATCGTCATCGACTCGGTGGCAGCGCTCACCCCCCGGGCCGAGATCGAGGGCGAGATGGGCGACCACCACGTGGGCCTGCAGGCCCGGCTCATGTCACAGGCGCTGCGCAAGCTGACCTCGAACCTCAGCAAGTCCAACACCATCTGCATCTTCATCAACCAGTTGCGCGAGAAGATCGGCGTCATGTTCGGTTCACCGGAGACCACACCGGGTGGAAGGGCGCTCAAGTTCTACTCCTCGGTTCGCCTCGACATCCGTCGGATAGAGGCCATCAAGGACGGTGTCGAGGTTGTCGGAAACCGCACCCGGGTCAAGGTTGTCAAGAACAAGTGCGCTCCGCCGTTCCGCCAGGCCGAGTTCGACATCATGTACGGAAAGGGAATCAGCCGGGAGGGTTCGGTCATAGACCTGGCCGTGGACCTCGACATCGTCAAGAAGTCGGGTGCCTGGTACACCTATGAGGGCGAGCAGTTGGGCCAGGGCCGCGAAAACGCCAAGACGTTCCTCGTTGAGAACCCCGAGATCATGGTCGAGATAACCGATCGGGTCTGGCGCGAGGTTGCCCCCGAGCCCGAACCTGAAGCCGAAGCTCTGGTCGAACCTGAGCCCGGGGCCGAGGATGTATTCACAGCGGCCGACGATGAACCCATTTCGATAGGGGACCGAATCGACACCCAGTAGGTATCTCCGGCCAGAGGTCGTCGCCCCGCTTCCCCTCCTGGGGCGACGACCCGGTCAGATGCCCCCGTTCGTAAGTCAGGCCCCAACACTGGCCGGTACCGGTCGGGGCGGTCGCTAGGGCGTACACGACCTAGCCTGAAGTGCATGGGTCGGTCCTATTCCCTGCGTACCTACGGGTGCCAGATGAACGAGCACGACAGTGAGCGCATCGCTGGCCTTCTCGAAGCAGATGGCATGGTTCCGGCTGCTGCTGAGGCCGACGCCGATGTGATCGTCCTGAACACCTGCTGCATCAGGGAGAACGCCGACAACAGGCTCTACGGGGCTCTGGGCGACCTGAAGGCGGCGAAGGATGCCAGACCCGGCCTGCAGGTGGCTGTGGCGGGATGTCTCGCCCAGAAGGACCGGAATCTCATCCAGCAGAGGGCGGGCCACGTGGACGTGGTCTTTGGAACCCACAATGTGCACCGGGTCGCCGACCTGCTCAACCGTGCCCGGGAACTCGGTCCCGTCATGGAGATTCTGGAAGAGACTGCGCGTGAGGATGCCGACGCGTATCCGTCGGTGCTGACTGCTCGGCGCGAGCAGGACCACAGGGCGTGGGTGACAATCCAGATCGGCTGTGACAACAGCTGCGCCTTCTGCATTGTTCCGTCGGTGCGTGGGTCCGAGATGAGCCACTTTTTCGGCGACCTGGTGGCAGAGGTCGAGTCCCTCTCAGCCGATGGCGTTACCGAGGTGACGCTGCTCGGCCAGAACGTGAACTCCTACGGCCGGGACCTGACAACCCGCCTCAGGTCCCGGGGCCCCGTTCCAGCCGACAGGTTTGAGGCCGGCCCGGCGTGGGCTGACGACGAACAGCGTCGTCCCAGGCCGCTGTTCGCAGACCTGTTGACGGCCGTGGGCGCCGTCGACGGAATTCGCCGGGTGCGCTACACGAGCCCCCATCCAAAGGACCTGCGGTCCGAGATTGTGGCTGCCATGGCCGACACGCCGGCCGTGTGTGAACACCTCCATCTTCCGATCCAGTCGGGCAGTGACAGGGTTCTGGCGGCCATGCACCGCGGGTACACGGCTGGCAGGTACCTGGAGCGGCTAACGGAGGCCCGGTCGGGCATCGAGGACCTTGCCGTGAGCACCGACTTGATAGTCGGGTTCCCCGGCGAGACCGAGACCGACTTCCAAGCCACCCTGGAGGTGGTTGCCGAAGCCGCATACGACTCCGCCTACACGTTCGTGTTCTCGCCGAGAGAGGGCACCGAGGCAGCCGAGATGACCGGCGAGTTCGTGGATCACGCGGTGTCCGTGGACCGCTTCGAACGCCTCCAGAAGGTGTTGCAGCGGTCGGCCCGAATGTGTCACGAGGCGAGGGTTGGTCGTATCGAGGAGATCCTGGTCGAGGGGCCCTCCAAGCGCGAACCCAACCAGGCGACCGGGCGTACCCGACAGAACAAGCTTGTTCACCTGGCTGCCACGGACGGTCTCAGGGCAGGGTCCTATGCCGAGGTGGAGATTACGGGGGCTGCCGCCCACTACCTGCACGCAGAGTTGGTCGAGGTGACAGCTGCACCGCTTCACCGCCGACGGATTCCCGTGGCATCGGCCTGAGGTCAGGCGCCCTGACGACAATGGCCACCCCCAACGGGCACCTGGTGCTCGTGGGCACCACCGCTTCGGGCAAGTCTGCGCTGGCCATGGAGATGGCTCGCGTGCGCCCCGGTGTGGAGCTGGTGTCAATGGATTCCATGCAGATCTACCGTGGCATGGACATCGGGACCGCCACGCCTACTGTCCAGGAGCAGGTTGAGGCTCCACACCACCTTCTCGACATTGTGGATCCGGGCGAGGAGTTCACGGTCTCGGCCTTCCAGGAGAGGTGCACGGCCGTTGTGGCAGACCTTGACAACAGGGGTGTCCGTGGCGTGATGGTGGGAGGTACCGGCCTCCATGTCCGTGCAGTCGTTGACGACTTGGAGATTCCAGGCCGATTTGATGAGGCTCGCGCCAACCTTGAGGCTGAACCCGACACGACGGTCCTCCATGCCCGGCTGAGAGCGCTCGACCCCGTGGCCGCTGAGAGGATGGAGCCGACGAACCGCCGCCGTGTCATCAGGGCTCTGGAGGTCTGCATCGGCTCAGGCCGACCATTCTCATCGTTCGGCCCCGGACTGGACTCCTATCCGGCGAGTCCGTTCACCCAGGTCGGGGTTCACCTTCCGAGGCCCGTGGTGGACCGGCGGATCGCTGAACGCTATGAACAGCAGGTGTCTGAGGGCTTTGTGGACGAGGTGCGAACTCTGGCCTCATTGCCCGGGGGGCTCTCGAGGACGGCCCGCCAGGCCCTTGGCTACAGGCAGGTCCTCGATCACCTGGAGGGCAGGTGCAGTCTCGAGGAGGCCATCCACGCTGCTGTTGTGGCGACGCGACGCTTTGCCCGCCGCCAGGAGCGCTGGTTCAGGCGGGATCCGCGCATCGAATGGATGGACGCCGAGGAGGACCCAATGGAGGTTCTCAACCAGGCGCTTTCACACCTCGATGGGTGCGCCGACCGGCGCTGACCCAAACCGTGTGTGGTGGGGGTGCTCGCGTGGGCGAGACTGGTCCCGTGAACCTGATCCAATGCCACGGCTTCGGCAACCAGTTTCTTATCGCCTTTACCGACGAGGTGCCCGTGGACGGCCCCGAGCGTGCTCGCTCCCTCTGTGACCCCGTTCGTGGAATCGGAGCTGACGGCCTGGTCTTTGGGACCCCTACGAACCCGGGCCGGTCGACACGGCTCACGTTCACCCTGTTCAACAGCGACGGCAGCCGTGCCGAGGTGAGCGGCAACGGCCTTGCCTGCTTCGGCCACGCGATTCTCCGGACCATGCCACAAGGGGAGGACTTGGATGTCGTGGTCGACACCGCTGCAGGACCCAGACGCATCCAGATAGCTGGTAGTGCCACCGATGGGGAGGTGTCGGCAACAGTTGAGATGGGTGCGGCCACCGACGGGCCCGATTTCTCAGGACTTGCAGTAGAGCTGGGCGGGCCACAGGCTGGCAGGATGGCCAGCGTCGACATGGGCAACCCGCACCTCGTGATTGAGGTGGCAGACCCCGCCCTGGTCGATCTGGCGACAGTTGGCCCCGAACTTGAATCCCACTTCCATCCCGTGGGCTGCAACGTTCACATGGTGTCGGTGATCGACAGGTCCACCCTGCGCCTTCGGACATGGGAGCGCGGTGCCGGCCTGACCGAGGCCTGTGGCAGCGGAGCCTGTGCCGCGGCGGCTACGGCACACGCATGGGGTGCGGTCGACGACACGGTCCGGGCTCAGATGTCGGGGGGCGAGACGACCGTTGTGGTCGGAGATCCAATGGTGTTGAGTGTGACGTCGACGTTCGTGGGTGATAACGAGGTGGTCGATGGGTGACGACCGGGCCGACCGCAGGGACGACTCACACAGGGGTGCCTTCGGGGAGTTCGGCGGAGAGAGTGCCGGGCTCATCGATCGTGCGTTCCGTGAACGCATCGTCCTCGCCGGGGTGACCCTCAGCCGGGGCGACAAGGAGACCACTGAGGCGTCCCTCGATGAACTGGCGCAACTTGTCGACACGGCAGGGGCCGATGCTGTCGCACGGGTGCACCAGTCACGTGAAAGCCCCGACGCAGCCACCTATGTGGGTAGCGGCAAGGCTGCAGAGATACGCGATGTCTCAGAGGAACATGACGCTGACACCGTGGTGTTCGACGACGAGTTGAGCCCGGCGCAACAGGGAAACCTGACCGCCATCCTCAAGCGGTCGGCGCTCGACCGCACTGCGGTGATCCTCGACATCTTCGCCCAGAATGCCTCCAGCCTCGAAGGTAAGACCCAGGTTGAGTTGGCACAGCTGCGCTACCGGTTGCCGAGGCTGCGGGGAATGGGCAAGGTGCTCAGCCAGCAGGGTGGCGGCATCGGCACGAGGGGCCCCGGCGAAACCCAACTCGAGGTCGACAGGCGGCGCCTGATGCGCCGTGTGAGCCGGCTCGAAGCCGACCTCAAACAGGTCAGGCGTCACAGGGCCACGCAGTCCAAGGCCCGGCGGCGCACTAGCAACCGGTCGGTTGCCATCGTGGGCTACACGAACTCCGGCAAGTCCACGCTGTTGAACCGGTTGACCGACGCGGGGGTACTCGTCGAGGACCGTCTGTTTGCCACCCTGGACGCCACGACCAGGCGCCTAGACCTGCCTGGCGGAGAGTCGGTCTACATGACCGACACCGTCGGCTTCGTGCGGAAGTTGCCGCACCAGTTGGTCGACGCCTTCAAGTCGACCCTTGACGTGGTGGTTGACGCAGATCTCCTGCTCCACGTGGTTGATTCATCAGACCCCGACCCGATGGGGAGCATCGATGCCGTGCGGTACGTTCTGAGTGAGATCGGGGCTGCCGACGTGCCCGAGATGTACGTGTTCAACAAGGCCGACCTGGCACCCGTTGAGGCTGCCAGGTTGGCTGGCCGCGAGCCCGAATCGGTCGTGGTATCGGCGTCAACAGGTGATGGCGTGCCAGAACTGCTGGTCGAGGTTGGAAACAGGCTGCGGGCCGTCACCAGCCTCTACTCGCTGCTTGTCCCGTTCGACAGGGGTGACATCGTCGCCATGGCCCACCGCGAAGGGGAGGTCCTGTCAGAGACAGCCGACGAGGACGGGTGGAGTGTCGAGGCCCGACTTGACGAGGGTTCGGCGGGACGCCTCGCCGAGTTCATCGTGGCTTCTGACCGGTCCGAGTTGTCGAGCTGAGCGGGGGAGGCGAAATGGCAGCCGGGTTCCAACCGCCTCCGTATCCGTTCGACCGGATCGACGATTTGAGAGAGGTTGCTGCATCCCTGCCAGGTGGGTCTGTGGACCTCTCGATCGGGAACCCCAGCGACCCCGTACCTGAAGTTGTGGCCGTAGCCCTAGCCGAGCCGGATCCGGCCCGCACATATCCACCTTCGATCGGAAGCGCCGGCCTTCGACGGGCTGTTGCCGACTGGGCGGACAGGCGCTTCGGCGTAGAACTCGACCCAGCCGGGATCGGAGTGTGTATTGGAACCAAGGAACTCGTTACCGGCCTGCCACACCTGCTTCGGCTCAGGAATCCGGAACGGGACACCATCTTGTATCCGGCCGTTTCGTATCCGTCCTATGCCATGGGAGCCGAGTTGGCCGGTTGCCGGGCGGTAGCGGTTCCCCTTGACGCGGGCTGGTGCCTGGACCTGTCGGCGATCAGGCAGTCCGATGCTGAGAGGGCCCTTGCACTGTGGGTGAACACGCCGGGAAACCCTGCCGGCGGCCTTGACGACCTGGAAGCCGCAGCCTCGTGGGGGCGAGAGAACGGTGTGACCGTCCTCTCCGACGAGTGCTATGTGGAGTTCACGTGGGAGGGCCCGCCGAGGTCGGTGCTCCGACACGGCTCACACGGCACCCTGGCAGTCCACTCCCTCTCGAAGCGTTCAAACCTGGCGGGCCTGCGGGTCGGCTACTACGCCGGTGACCCCGACCTGGTCACCTACCTTCAGGAGGTTCGCAAGCACCAGGGCTTCATGGTTCCCGGCCCGGCCCAGGCCGCTGCGGTGGCGGCCCTGACTGACCAGGGACATGTGGACGTTCAGCGGGACCGCTACAGCCGCCGCCTCAAATCGCTGGTCGAGGTGATGGCGGCCATCGGCGTGACTGCACCGATGCCCGGAGGTGGCTTCTACCTCTGGGTTCCTGCTCCGCAGGGTGACGCGTGGGGGTTCGTCCGATATCTCGCAGAAACGGTCGGCATAGTTGCCAGCCCGGGGGAGTTCTTCGGCGAGGCTGGAGCCGACCATGTGCGTCTGGCGGCCGTGGCCGGCGATGACCGCATCGACCTCCTGCGCGAGAGGGTCGGCATCTGACCAAACCCGTTCCCGGCGGGCACATCCCGGGCTGTAGCCTCGGCGCCATGTCAGACCTCCGAACACAGATTGAGGGCATTTGGGCTGTCCGGGATTCGTTGGATGCCGAGGACGATGGTGCCAACGCGGCGATCCACTCGGCTATCGACCTGTTGGATGCCGGCGAGGTCCGTGTGGCCGAGCCCGACGGTGACGGTGGGGTGGTGGTCAACGAGTGGCTGAAGTTGGCCATCCTGCTCCTGTTCCGCCAGGCACAGATGTCGACCATTGAGGTTGGACCGTTCGAGTTCGCTGACAAGATCCCGCTCAAGTCCGACTACGCATCCCGGGGGGTTCGGGTCGTTCCCGGTGCATCTGCCAGGTGGGGCAGCTATCAGGGGCCGGGCGTGATCATGATGCCCAGCTACATCAACATCGGTGCCTATGTGGGAGCCAACACCATGGTGGACACGTGGGCGACCGTCGGTTCCTGCGCACAGATCGGTGCAGGCGTGCACCTCTCAGGGGGCGTTGGCATCGGTGGCGTCCTTGAACCGCCGAACGCAGTTCCCGTCGTGATCGGTGACGACTGCCTCATCGGGAGTCGCTGCATCGTGGCCGAGGGTGCCCGAATCGGTGACGGCGTGGTCCTGGGTGCGGGTGCGGTCCTGACGGGTTCAATCCCGGTTATCGACGCCGAGACCGGCGACGAGTTGAGCAGGGGAGAGGTTCCCCCGTGGTGTGTGGCCGTACAGGCCAGCCGGACCCGTGACTTCGAGGGTGGCCGGTTCGGTCTGCCGTGCGTCCTCGTCATCAGGCGCCTCGACCCGGGTGAGCGCCACGACAAGTCGGCCCTCAACGACATCCTTCGCACCCACGGCGTCACCACCTGACGTCCGGTATGTTCGAGCAACCCTCCTGCCTGCCATGACCGACCTGTTGACCCTCACCGCCGAACTGGTTTCGGTGCCGTCGGTGAGCCATGACGAGGCGGCGATCGTCGCCCTGATAGAGGCAAGGCTGAGGGCCGTGCCCGGGCTGAACATCGACAGGGTGGGTGACAACTTGGTGGCCCGAACGCAGTTGGGTAGGTCACAGAGGCTGGTGCTCGCCGGTCACACCGACACGGTCCCCGGCGACACCGCTGCCGGTGCCCGCATAGAGGGCGACACCTGCGTCGGCCTCGGCAGCGCCGACATGAAGGGCGGCCTGGCGGTCATGTTGGAACTGGCCAGTTCGGTGCCCGAACCCTCCGTGGACGTGACCTGGGTCTTCTACGCACGCGAGGAGGTAGCGAGTGAGCACAACGGCCTGGGAGAGATCCTCTCCGTGGCACCGCACCTGCTCGAGGGAGATGCGGCGATTCTGGGCGAACCGACTGGAGCGGCGATTGAAGCCGGATGTCAGGGAACGATGCGCTTCAGGGTGTCGCTCTCGGGAGTGCGCGCCCACTCGGCGCGGCCATGGATGGGCGTCAACGCCATTCACCGGGCAGGCGGGCTCCTGTCAGCGGTCGACGGCTACGAACACCGTGAACCCGAGATTGACGGCTGCACGTTCCGTGAGGCCCTGCAGGTGGTGCGTATCGACGGCGGCATCGCCGGCAACGTCGTACCCGACAGGGTGGATCTGGTTGTCAACCACCGGTATGCCCCAGACCGCAGCGGCGACGAAGCCGAGGCCCACGTCAGGGAGGTACTGGCGCCGTTTACAGGCGAGGGCGACGAGGTGGTCCTTGTTGACCATGCACCTGCCGCCGCTCCGGGCCTCGGGCATCCGCTGCTGCTTGGTCTAGCAGCCGATGGCGGCCTCGAGGTGCGGGCAAAGCTGGGCTGGACAGACGTGGCGTTCTTTGCCGCCGGGGGGGTGCCGGCGGTGAACTTCGGGCCCGGCGAGTCGGCACTGGCCCACACAGCTGATGAATGCGTCGAGAGAGAAGCGTTGGTCGCTTGTTATGACGCCCTTGCCAGGTTGTTGGAGGTCGGTGCCTGAGGCCGAGGCCCGTGGTTCAGACCCTGCGCAGAACTGTGACCACGCGGCCGTAGATGGCGACCTCGTCTGCCGGGTAGCGCATTTCGTCGCAGGCCAGGTTGGAGGGAACCAGAACGACGGTTTCGCCGTCGAGTCGCAGGTGCTTGATGGTTGCCTCGCCACCGGGGATTCCGGCCACGACGAGGTCTCCGGGATCGGCGGTGGGCTGAACCCGGGCGACGACGTGGTCACCGTCGAATATGCCGGCGTCGATCATCGAGTCACCCCGGACTCTGAGCATGAAGAGGTTGCCGTTGCCGGTGAACTCGGAGGGCATGGGAACAGACTCCTCGATGTTCTCGACGGCCAGTACGCCCGTTCCGGCGGCGATGTCGCCGACGAGCGGCACGTGTCGGACCGCTCCCCGGTCGACGGCGGCTCCGGTGCTGGGGTCCAGCCTGACCTTGATCGCACGCGGCTTGCTGGGGTCGCGGCGTAGGTAGTCGCGGTCCTGGAGGGTGGCGAGGTGTGAGTGGACCGTGGAGGGGGAGGTGAGGCCCACTGCCTTTCCGATTTCGCGTACGGAGGGTGGGTATCCGTGTTCCCGGGTATGGGAGTCGACGAAGTACAGGATCTGGCGCTGCCTGTCGGTGAGATCCTTTTCGCTCATGATTGCTGCTCGCTCTCGGGCTTGATTACGGGGAAGTTGTTGATTTGCTTGCAATCGAACAGATGTTCGGTACACTGACTATGTGATCGAACACCTGTACGTCGCACATATGTTCCCCGAACAGACGTTCCATGTCAAGGACCGCTGCTCAGGTGGTGCTACCGGTTTCCGCCGACGCTGTCACACCCCGACACGAGGATGTACGACATGACCGCCGTCGTCCACGCAAACAACCCGGTTCACGGGTTCCGGCTTCAGGCCCCCACATCGAGCATTGTGCTGCCACTGCCGGCGTCGGTCTACCGGCGTCGCCGCATCCTGGTGGCAGCCGTGCTCTCCAGCGTCGTGTTCCTCGCATCGTTGGTTGCCGGCGAGGTCGCCGGCCAGGTCAATGGCTCTCCGGGCTCCACACCGGTGGGAGCCGCAGGAGAGCCTGTTGTCTACGTGGTCCAACCCGGCGATTCGCTATGGGCCATTGCCGAACGCATCACGCCATCCGGCGTCGACGTCCGCCACACAGTCGACCGGTTGGCTGCGGCATCTGGCGGGCCCCTGCTGCACCCAGGCCAGAAGATCGTCCTGCCCCCGGGTATTTCCCTCCCATAGAGACCCGTGCCCGGGGGCAGGGTGAGGCCTCTGTGTCTCTCAGGCAAGCAGATAACGGCAGAACAGGAACCCGTCAGCGGTCAGCACCCGATCCAACTTGAGCCCCGCTGGTGTCCTGAGAACTGGGCCGGCCAGGATTCGCCTGGCGGTTCCTGCCGCCAGCAGCGGCGAAATCGTCAGGTTCAACTCGTCGACGAGGCCGGCATCCACCAACTGGTGGTTGAGCGAGGGACCACCCTCAGCCAGGACCACGCCGACGCCACGTTTGGCGAGATCGGCCACAACCAGGTTGACGTCGACGCGGTTGCCGGTTCCGGCATCGACCACCTCGGCCATCCGTGTCAGGGCATGTCGCCCTTCGACAGGTGCTCCAGTAGCCGTGTATATGAGTGGTGGCGGGTCGGACGGGTCGACCGGGCTGAACATCATGGCGGTCGGGTCCAGGGAGAGGCTGGCTGAAACCACTGCCAGTCTGGGGCGGGGAGGCCTTCCGCTGGTTGCACGCAGCACGGCGACCCGGTCCTCGGGGGTCCTGGGGGACCTGTAGTTCTCGGCCCTCACGGTGCCCGCACCGACCAGGATCACGTCGGCCGCTCCACGCAGGGTGCCAAGCAGGCGACGATCGGCATCGCCACCGAGGCCACCTGACACACCGTCGACAACTGTCGCTCCGTCGGCTGAGGAGATCATGTTCATGAGAACCCATGGGCGGGTTCCATTGCTTCGGCGCAAATCGTCGTGGACCAGGTCGACCGGGTCCACGACGACTGCGCCGCTGTTGGTGGGAAACACCTGCTGCACGGCTCGAACCGTAACCGCGTGGCGACGCTGGGGCATTGGGAAGGTGGTGCAGGCGTGTGCCTGAGGAAACTGTGAGTGTCGCGAAATCCACAGCAAGTCCCCTAGTCCTCCACAGGGGTGAGTCCGTATGGTGCGACAGCGGTCACCTCCGGGAGGGTCCCGGTGGTTGTCACCCGCGGACCCTACAGTCAGACCCCGGCTCCATTTCAGGGACACCGGTGCCGGAGACCCAGATGGTAAGAGACGAAATCAGGAGCCATAGATGACGCTGGTACCCGATCGTGGAGTGCTTGGAATCGGCCGACACTTCACGAACGAAGGATCCGACCCCTACGACGCCGTCACATGGGAGAGGCGCGACTCCCGCCTCGTCGATCATCGCGACGGCAGTGTGGCGTTCGAACAACTCGACGTCGAGGTTCCCGCTGGCTGGTCGGTGAACGCGACCAACATCCTCGCCCAGAAGTACTTCCGCGGTACCCTCGGAACCGCCGGGCGCGAGTCATCACTGCGGCAGGTGACCGACCGGGTGGTCGACACCATTGCCGAGTGGGGCCTGAGCGACGGCTACTTCGTCGACGATGCCGAGGCAGTGACCTTCGCCGATGAGCTCAAGCACCTGATCGTCACCCAGCGGGCCGCCTTCAACTCACCTGTCTGGTTCAACATTGGTGTGGCCGGTGTCCCCCAGCAGGCATCGGCCTGCTTCATCCTGGCGGTCGACGACAAGATGTCGTCCATCCTGAACTGGTACGTCGAGGAGGGAACCATCTTCAAGGGGGGTTCCGGTGCGGGCATCAACCTGAGCCGGATCCGTTCATCGCGGGAGCCCCTGGCCGGCGGTGGTTCAGCCAGTGGCCCGGTCAGCTTCATGCGTGGTGCCGATGCCTCGGCCGGCACCATCAAGAGCGGTGGCAAGACCCGGAGGGCGGCCAAGATGGTCATCCTCGATGCCGGCCATCCAGATGTCGAGGACTTCATCTGGTGCAAGGCGCGCGAGGAGAACAAGATCCGCGTTCTTGAACAGGCCGGCTTCGACGTCGGCTTCGACGGCACCGACAGCCACTCCGTCCAGTACCAGAACGCCAACAACTCGGTCAGGGTCACCGATGAGTTCATGGCTGCGGTCGATGCCGATGCCGACTGGGACCTTCTGGCTGTCACCGACGGGTCGGTCATTGAGACCCTCCGGGCCCGCGACCTCTTCCGCCAGATCTCCCAGGCCGCGTGGGAGTGCGCCGACCCGGGCCTGCAGTTCGACACCACCATCAACTCCTGGAACACGGCGTCCAACACCGGCCGGATCACGGCCAGTAACCCTTGTAGCGAATATGTCCACCTCGACAACTCAGCCTGCAATCTTGCCAGCCTCAACCTGCTGACCTTCCTCGACCCGGACGATGACTCGACGGCCATCGGCGGCTTCGACATCGAGGGCTTCGGCCGCGCCGTCGACGTGGTGTTTACCGCCCAGGAGATCCTCGTGAGCAACGCTGACTACCCGACGGCCCCCATCGGCGAGAACACACGGGCGTTCCGCCAACTGGGCCTCGGTTACGCCAACCTGGGCGCCATGCTCATGGCGCTTGGCATGCCCTACGACAGCGACGAAGGCCGCGCCGTGGCAACTGCTGTCACGTCGCTGATGACAGGCCAGGCCTACCGGGCCTCTGCACGCCTGGCAGACCGTATGGGTCCCTTCGCCGGCTACGAGGCCAACCGTGAGCCCACCCTCGGGGTGCTCGACCGACACCGTGAGGCAGCCGAACTGCTCGACGACGCAACGGCACCTGCGCTCGTGGCTGCGGGTCGCCAGGCATGGTTCGAGGCCTGTGCCCTCGCTCAGCGTGTCGGTGTCCGAAACAGCCAGGCAACCGTGCTGGCGCCGACAGGCACGATCGGCCTGTTGATGGACTGCGACACCACCGGCATCGAGCCCGATCTAGGGCTAGTGAAGACAAAGCGCCTCGTAGGTGGCGGCACCATGTCCATTGTCAACCGCACCGTGCCCCGTGCGCTCGGGCGACTCGGCTACACCTCAGAGGAGTCGGCAGCAATCGTCAGTTACATCGACGACAACCATTCGGTCATCGGCTGCCCCGACCTGAAGCCCGAGCACACCGCCGTGTTCGCCACGTCCATGGGCGACAACCCGATCCACCACATGGGCCACATCCGCATGATGGGGGCTGTCCAGCCATTCCTGTCGGGGGCCATCTCCAAGACCTGCAACATGCCCGAGGACGTCTCCGTCGACGATGTCGAGGAACTGTTCATGGAGTCCTGGAAGCTGGGCCTCAAGGCGGTTGCCATCTACCGCGACAACTGCAAGGTGGGCCAGCCGCTCTCCTCGGGAAAGGGCGAAAACAAGCCGGCCAACCAGGTTGTCGAGGCCGCACCGCCAGATGAGCCCGTTCGGCGCAAGATGCCCCGGAGCCGCAAGTCGCTCACGTTCGACTTCAGGGTGGCCGACTGCAAGGGCTTCGTGACCGTCGGCGAGTACGAAGACGGCCGCCCAGGCGAGATCTTCGTCCGCGTCTCAAAGCAGGGTTCCACCCTGGCGGGCATCATGGACGCCTTCGCCATCTCGCTCAGCCACGGCCTCCAGTACGGGGTTCCGCTGCGGGCGTTCGTAGAGGCCTATACGGGCATGCGCTTTGAGCCGGCCGGCATGACCGACGACCCCGAGTTGCGCATTGCAACGAGCCTCATCGACTACCTGTTCAGGCGCCTGGCCGTCGAATACCTGACGACCGAGGAGCGTGCCGAGATGAACATCCTCACGAGCAGCGAGCGCATCCAGCCCACCCTTCCCGGTGTGGAGGAGTCCGCCACCGAGACCCGTCAGGGTGGTGACATTCCACCTGATCCACCCAGCATTCCGTCGGCAGCGCAGTTCGCTGCACACCTGACAACCAGGTCATCGAGTTCGGCCCCGATGTGCATGCAGTGCGGCGTGGCCATGCAGCGTGCAGGTTCGTGTTACGTGTGCACCGACTGCGGTGCAACGAGCGGGTGCTCGTGAGCAGTCGAGGCGACGGTAGGGCCTGATGGCAAAGCTGCGCTTTTCGTTCGGAACCATGGGGTCCGGCAAGAGCACGCTGGCCCTGCAGATCCACCACAACCTGTCGTCACGTGGTCTCCAGGGCCTGCTGTGCAGCCAACTGGACAGGGCCGATGGCAAGGTGTCGAGCGCTCTCGGTGTGTCAGCCGATGCTGTCGAGGTGGGGCCCAGGCTCAACCTCTACGAGTTGGCTGTGGCGATGCAGGACCGGCACGGAACGCTCGACTACATGGTCTGTGACGAGGCCCAGTTCTACCTCGCCGAGCAGGTCGACCAGTTGGCCCGCATCGTTGATGAACTCGAAGCCGACGTCTACACCTTCGGCCTGCTCACCTCCTTCCGGGGGCTCTTGTTCGACGGCACCCGACGCCTCCTCGAGATGGCCGATGAGAGCGTCGAGGTGCAGGTCGAGGCCCGGTGCTGGTGTGGCTCGCAGGCCACGCACAACGCCCGCATTGTCGACGGTGCGCAGGTGTACGACGGCGAGCTCTTCGTGGTCGACGACCCCGAGAACCATCAGGTCACCTACGATCTGCGTTGCCGCAGGCACTGGCTGTCAGGCGACTCCGGGCTGGCCCATGTTGGCCCAGTCGTGCTCGGTACAGTGGCCGACCTGACCGGCTGAACCCGGTGGCCTGACCAGAAGGCAGGGGCGGGTCGCGGGTACCCTTCGCCCATGACCGACTTCAAACCGCCCCTCGACGACATCCGCCTGGTGTTGGCCGAAATCGGCGACATCGGGGCTGTCTGCGACCTCCCTGACTTCGACCATGTCGATGTGGACACCATCGACGGGGTGTTCGACGAGTTGGGCCGCTTTGTGGCCGAGGTAATCGCTCCTACCAACCGCATCGGTGACGAGCAGGGATGTTCGATCACGGACGGTGTGGTCACGGTCCCAGATGAGTTCCACACTGCGTGGGACCAGTATGTGGCTTCCGGGTGGGGTGCCATCTCCCAGGACCCCGAATACGGAGGGGGTGGCTTCCCGAGTTCGATCCAGACGGTACTCACAGAGTTGCTTGCTACCGCAAACCGGTCCTGGTCGATGGGGCCGATGCTCACCATAGGTGCCCTCGACGCTCTCCACGCTTTCGGCGACGAGAGGCAAAAGGAGACCTACATCCCGAAGATGGTCACGGCCGAGTGGTCCGGAACAATGAACCTCACAGAACCCCAGGCCGGCTCAGACGTGGGGGCCCTGACGACGAAGGCCGTGCCGAAGGATGACGGCTCCTATCGCATCTTCGGCACCAAGATCTTCATCACCTTCGGTGAGCATGAGTTGGCCGAGAACATCATCCAGATGGTGCTGGCCCGTACTCCCGATAGCCCACCGGGGACCCGTGGCATCTCCCTGTTCATCGTCCCCAAGTACCTGGTGGCCGACGATGGCTCACCGGGTGAGCGTAACGACTACACGTGTGTCTCCATTGAGCACAAGTTGGGCCTGCACGCCAGCCCCACTTGTGTCATGTCGTACGGGGAATCCGGTGAGGGCGCCGTGGGTTACCTCATAGGTGAAGAACACCAGGGGATGCGCTACATGTTCAAGATGATGAACAACGCCCGCCTCGGCGTCGGGGTCGAGGGCCTCGCCGTGACCGAGAGGGCGCTTCAGCTGGCAGCTGATTTTGCTCTTGAGCGTCGTCAGGGAACAGCAGTCGGAGCCCCACGTGGTGAGCAGTCGGCCATTGTTGAGCACGCCGACGTGAGGCGGATGCTGCTCACCATGAGGGCCTACACCGATGCCATGCGGTGCCTTCTCTACTTCAACTCATCGACGCTCGACATTGCCGGACACCACCCCGACCCCGAGACACGACAGGCGGCTGCAGAGAGGGCCGAACTGCTCACCCCCATTTCCAAGGCATGGTGCACCGATGTTGGTGTCGAGATGGCATCGCTCGGCATCCAGGTGCACGGCGGTTACGGCTACATCGAGGAGACCGGCGCGGCCCAGCACCTCAGGGATGCGCGGATCTCACCGATCTACGAGGGGACCAACGGCATCCAGGCAATCGACCTGGTGGTCCGAAAGCTGTCCCTGCGTGCCGGTGGCGTGATGGGAGACCTGCTCGACGAGATTGCCACACTTGACGGAACGCTGGAGGCAGCGGGCGACGACTTCGACTCGATCCGTTCGAACCTGGCAGACGGGCTGGCAGCGTTTCGTGAGGCCACGGCCTGGATCATCTCCAACGGGGTCAACGATCCCAACGAGGCTCTGGCCGCTGCCACGCCGTACCTGAAGATGTTCGGTCAGGTGGTCGGTGGCTGGCTGTTGGCACGTCTGGCCCTTGGGGCAAGGCGTCGGCTCGACGAAGGCGTCGGCGACACCGGGCACCTCGAGGGAAAGATCGTGGTAGCCAGGTTCTATGCGGAGCAGTTGTTGCCCATTGCGCGTGCCCAGTTGGGTGCCGTGACGGCTGGCGCCGGCGACCTCTATGCAATCTCAGCCGACGACTTTTCGGCCTGATGGTGGCGGGGTAGGCGACGGTGTTCGCCTCGCTGGTAACGGCCCTTCCGCTGGCGACGCTGCTCGGATTCATACCCAGCCCGTCTTCGGGGTCTGTGTACCTGGGGCCGGTCCAACTGCGTGCCTACGGGTTGATGATCGGGCTCGGCGTCGTGGCAGCGGTCTGGGTGGGCCAGAGGCGTTGGGTGGCAAGGGGCGGTGATCCCGACGACATCTCATCGATCGCGATGTGGGCGGTGCCGGCGGGGCTGATTGGTTCTCGGCTCTATCACGTCGCCACCGACTGGAAGCGGTTCACGGGTCGCTGGGGAGATGTGTTCGCCATCTGGCAGGGTGGCCTGGGAATTCCGGGAGGCCTGGTGGCCGGTGTTCTGGTCGGTGTGCTGGTGGCCCGCCAGCGCGGAATGAGCGTGCCCTCAATGCTGGACTCGCTGGTACCGACGTTGCCGATTGCCCAGGCGATCGGACGGTGGGGGAACTGGTTCAACCAGGAGGTGTTTGGTGGACCGACGGACCTGCCATGGGGGCTGCGGATCGACGAGGCAAACCGTCCTGTCGAACACATCGCTGCCACAACCTTCCATCCCACGTTCCTCTACGAGGGAATCTGGAATCTTGTCCTCGCATGGTTCCTGGTACGGGTTGACCGACGCGGCGTCCTGCGCCCGGGATACCTGATCGGCCTGTGGGTGTTCGGCTATGGCGTGGGTCGACTGTGGGTGGAGACGATCCGGGTGGATGCCGCGTACCTGGTGTGGGGGCTGCGTGTGAACGTCTGGATGAGCCTCGTGGCGATCGTTGTCGGTGGTGCCGTCACCGTGGCCGGACGGGTGGGTGTTTCGACTGCCGGACCCGACCTTCACTAGCCTCCACGACATGGCAGACATGGGCCAGACGGCCAGAAGCATCGGAAAGCGGGTGGATCGCACCTTTGCGTTCATCGACCTGTCCGGCTTCACGACGTTCATGGACACCGAGGGTGACGGGCCATCGGTAGACGTGATCATCGGCTTTCGGGCCGTGGTCCGCCGAATCGCCGGTGACCGTGGGGTTCGGGTGGCGAAGTTCCTGGGTGACGGGGCGATGCTTGTCGGAGTGGAGCCTGAGCCTCTGGTTGAGACCGTTGTCGAGATCGAGGCATGCATTGACGCAGCCGGCTCGGTACTGCCACTCAGGGCCGGTATCGCCCGTGGATGGGTTCTGCTCATTGAGGGCGAGGACCATATCGGCGATGCGGTGAACCTGGCTTCCCGACTGTGCGACATGGCGCAGCCACACGAGGTGCTGGCGCCGGCCTCGATGGTCTCGGACCTTCTGGTGAACACCGGTCATGAGGGTCTCGGTCTGCACCAGATCAACGGTTTCGCCGAATCCATCGACCTGGTTCGGCTGGTATCACCCGAAGAATTTTACTGATTCCGGTGAATGCGGACAGAACGCCATTCGAGTCTGCGGTGGCCGAGGTGCTCGGACGCCTCTCGTCCGGAGAGGTTGTCACCTACGGTGAGGTTGCCGCGGAGGCGGGGCATCCCGGTGCCCACAGGGCCGTCGGACGCCTTCTGCGTGACAGTGACGGGTGGCCATGGTGGAGGGTCGTCACCTCGACGGGCCGTCTCGTTCCCGGGCTCGAGGTGGAACAGGCTCAGATGTTGGGCGCGGAGGGTGTCACGGTGGCCAACGGGAGGGTCGTGGCGGGCTGAGTACCGCCGTTTCTGACGACACGGCGCCCGTGGAGGTAGGCTTGGTTCTGCCCGTCCGGGCCAAGTTGATCGCTTGTGTGTCGACCCCGGGCCGGAATCGTCACCCATGAACGGTGGTGGCGATACCCGCACGAGACCGCGGGTGACGAACCCGGTGGCCCGGCCGCCGAGAAATGAAGACAGATGACGACGACCCAGTTCGCCGAGCTAGGCGTCGACCAGGATCTGGTCGACGTTCTGACCGAGCGGGGCATCACCGCCCCGTTCGAAATCCAGACCCTCACCATCCCAGACGGTCTCGCCGGCCGTGACGTGTGCGGCCGTGCCAAGACCGGCTCCGGCAAGACCCTTGCCTTCGGCCTTCCCCTTGTGCAACTTCTCTCAAAGGCCAAGCCTGGCCGACCCACCGGCCTCGCCCTGGTTCCGACCCGCGAGCTGGCAGTGCAGGTCTGTCGTGAACTGGAGCCCTTGGCGAAGGCCAGGAACATTTCGGTTCTGGCCGTCTACGGGGGAGCACCCATCGAAAGGCAGATAGCGGCCCTGGAGAGGGGCGTCGAGTTGGTCGTGGCCACACCGGGCCGGATGATCGACCTGATCGAGCGAAAGGACCTCTCGGTGGCGGACGTTCAGAAGGTGGTCATTGACGAGGCCGACCGCATGGCCGACATGGGCTTCATGCCCCAGGTCGAGTGGATTCTGCGCCGCGCCGAGTCCGACCACCAGACACTGCTCTTTTCAGCGACACTGGACGGCATGGTCGGTGGCCTGATCAGCCGCTACCAGCAGGATCCGGTGATGCACGAGGTCGCTGCAGGTGAGGCGACCGTCGAGGAGATGGAGCATCGCTTCCTGGCTGTCCACGAGATGGACCGTGTGAAGGTGGCGGCGACGATCATCAACGCCTCCAACCGCACGATCGTCTTTTCCCGGACCAAGTGGGGTGCTGACAAGCTGACCCGCAGACTCGTCGACGAGGGTGTGAAGGCCGCTGCCATCCATGGTGACCTCCGCCAGAGCCAGCGGGAGAAGGCGCTCGGCGACTTCGGCAAGGGAAAGGTGAAGGCGCTGGTGGCAACCGACGTGGCGGCCCGTGGAATCCACGTCGACGACGTCGACGTCGTCATCCACTACGACCCTCCATCCGATGCAAAGACCTACCTCCACCGGTCAGGACGGACTGCACGTGCCGGTGAGTCCGGCGTGGTGGTCAGCCTGGTTGTCTGGAACGAGGAACTCGAGGTCCGCAAGCTGCTACGCCGTCTCGGCATGAAGTTCCCGATTGTCGAGGTCTTCTCCAACGACGCTCGCCTCGCTGACCTGCACGCCTGGGACCCAGCCGAAGAAGCCGCCTGACCGGAACGGTGAGCGGCTCGACCACATCCGGGGCACGGGCCGCCCTCAGCACAGGGCTTCCAATAGAGGTGGTTCTGGCCTCTGCGGTTGCGGGGTCGGATGGGCCGGCTTTCACTCTTGACGGGGCTGTCGTCGAGCCGGTGGTCTTGGATCCACCAGTCGACCTGGTTGGCGACGATTGGCTGGGTCGCCTCTACGAGAACCTGCTCGGATCGGGGAGCCGGCGAAGCCTCGGTGCGTTCTACACGCCGACCGGGGTGGCCGCAGGGCTGGTGGCCCAGGTGGTGACCGGTGGAACCGTTGTGGATCCTGCCTGTGGAGGTGGAGCTTTCCTGCTTGCAGCTGCCCACAGGCTCTTGGACCTGGGGGTCAGCTCGCGGGAGGAGATCGTGGCCGAGAGGCTGTTCGGGGCCGACATTGATCCGGTTGCAGTGGCTGTGTGCCGTTGGAGCCTTGCCTCGTGGGCTGGGGTCTCCAGCGATGATGTAACCGGCGTGGTGGCCGGTGACCCGCTCCGTGAGGGTGCCTCTGTGTGGGATGCCGGCCCAGTGGGCGGATTTGACGCGGTCGTCGGTAACCCGCCGTTTCTGGGACAACTCAGGGGAGGAACGCCCAGGGATCAAGGCGAGCGTGAGGTTCTCAAGGCCAGGTTCGCCGGTCTGGTCGGCGCCTACACCGACACGGCGTGGCTGTTTCTGGCGCTGGGGCTGGACCTTTTGGCGGACGGGGCCAGAATGGTGCTCATACAGCCGCAGTCGGTCCTGGCAGCCAGGGATGCAGCGCCGCTCCGCTCCCACCTGCTGGATCGGGGATTCCTTGATGCGTTCTGGTTCGACCGGTCCGGGGTGTTCGCCGGGAGGGCCGAGGTATGCGCCCCGGTCGTTGAACGCGGCTCTGGCAGCCGACCGGTTCGCCTCCTCGTGGATCGCGAGGTTGCCCCGGCCGGTGAGGTGGAGGCCCCCGAGGCCGGAGCACGGTGGGGAGGCCTGGTTGCCGGCCTGATGGGGATTCCGTTCGTTGACCTGTCCGGAAGGGGAGACGGTGCCAGGCGGGTCGGTGACATCGCCGGAACAACCGCCGGTTTCAGGCAGCACTACTACGGTCTCGTTCCGGCCGTCAGGGAGAATGTAGGCGAATCTGACACAGCAGCCCGGCTCGTCACAACCGGCCTCGTCGACCCGCTTCGCTGTCACTGGTCGCAGCGATCGGCCCGGTTTGCCCGGCGGGCATGGGCTGCTCCGGTCGTCGACACAGACCTGGTCTCGGCTGAGGACGCGGTGGTCGGTGCCTGGCTTGAGGCCCGGCTGCGTCCGAAGCTCTTGGTGGCTACCCAGACAAGGGTCATTGAGGTGGTGGTTGACATGGTCGGAGACATGGTTCCCGTGACGCCGCTGGTGATCGTCGAACCTGACGATTGCTACCTGTGGAAGCTTGCGGCAGCGCTGTCAGCACCACCGGTCACGGCCCTGGCAGCCAGTCTGACCCTGGGGGCGGCGAGGGCCTCGGACCGGATCAAGCTGTCGGCAGGTCAGGTCGGCGAGATGCCACTTCCCGTTGACAACGAAGCCTGGTCCGAGGGTGAGGCCCTGGCCCGCTGCCTCTGGGAATCGGCTGGAACAGGCGGTTCGGACACCTGGTTGGCCTTCGGGTCGGTGATGTGTGCGGCCTACGGGGTGGCGGAAACACCGGTTCTGGAGTGGTGGTGGGACCGACACCCGGAGAGAGTTTGACCTGAGAGCACCCGAGGTCCCCTAGACTCTGTCGAAAGACATCACGAGTGGCCCGGCATACCGGGTCCGGCAACCTGGGACGGACACCCAAGGTGCTCACTCGCTCCTCGGAGCGGGGATGTGGTCCCGTGAGGGACAACTAAGTGTCCGGTGACGGCGTCCGCGTCGTTCTGCCGGCGCAGAGCCCGCAAGTTGTTCCCCCCGGAGGACACAATGACGCGCGACAAGGTGAGTGGGAGAGGGTCCGGTTCAGGCGACCTGCCCCGGCATCCGCGCGCCTACGCCGATGACCTGCCCGCTTCGGGAGCCTGGCAGCTCGGTGATCCGGTTGGTGGTCGCTGTTTCGTGGATGTGGCCCACGGCAGGCCCTTTGTGCTTGAGGGTGGTGGTGTGCTCGAAGAGGTCACCATGGCCTATGAGACCTGGGGCGAGTTGGCCTCCGACGCTGACAACGCTGTACTGGTGTGTCATGCCCTCACCGGTGATTCCCACGCCTATGGTCGAAGTGGGCACGGGCATGCCACGCCCGGCTGGTGGAACGGGGTCATCGGTCCGGGTTGTGCACTCGACCCCGACAGGCATTTCATCGTGTGCGTCAACGTGCTGGGTGGGTGTCAGGGTTCGACAGGCCCGGCGTCGAAGGATCCGTCCACCGGTCGACCCTACGGTTCCAGCTTTCCGACGGTCACGGCAAGGGACATGGTGCGCTGTCAGGCTGGGGTGGCGGACCACCTTGGAATCGACCGCTGGTTGAGCGTGGTAGGCGGTTCGATGGGGGGAATGCAGGTCCTCGAGTGGGGTGTGATGTTTCCCCGACGTGTGCGCTCGCTGGCACCTCTGGCTACCACGCTGGCGGCCAGTGCCCAACAGATCGCATGGAGTGCGGTGGGCAGGACCGCTCTCGCCCTGGACCCGCGGTTTCGCGGCGGCGATTACTACGACGCCGAACCCGGTGATGGGCCGGCTGCGGGCCTCGCCGTGGCGCGGTCGGTGGCACAGGTCACCTATCGCAGCGACCAGGTGTTCACCGATCGGTTTTCCCGTGAGTTGGTGGACCCGCGGTCCCTTTACGACCTGTGGGACCGCTTCCAGGTTGAGTCCTACCTCGACTACCACGGTGCCAAGTTGGCCCGTCGGTTCGACGCCAACAGTTATATGGTGCTGAACAGGTCAATGGACCTGCACGACATCGGAAGGGATCGGGGAAGCCTTGAGTCAGCCGTGGGCCGTTTCTTGTCTGTGCCGGTGATGACGGTGAGCATCGACTCGGACATGTTGTACCCGGTGCACCAGCAGGTGAACCTGAGGGAGGTGGTAGTGGCCGCCGGTGGGCGCTGCGAGCATCACGTGATCGTCAGTCCCGATGGGCACGATGGATTTCTACTGGCAACCCACGAGGTGGGTGTGCATCTGGCCGATTTTCTCCGGGAGGTGGAGTGACGTGGCTGAACAAGACACTTCAGGCAGGGACTGGGCTCCTGAGACCATGGCGATCATGGCCGGCCGTGAGTCCAACCAGGGGGCTCTGGCGCCCATCTTGTGGGCCACGACGGCGTTTGCCTACGACTCCGTTGAGCAGGGCCACAGCCTTGCCACTGGGGTGGCTCCTGAGCGCTTCTACTCGCGCTACGGAAACCCCACCATCAATGCCTTCGAGGCGACCATCGCCGAGCTTGAGGGTGCTGAGGCATCCCGTGCGTTCGCCTCGGGTATGGGGGCGATGAGCGCTGTGGTGCTGGGGCTCTGTTCAACCGGTGACCACATCGTCGCCCAGCGTCAGATCTACGCCGGGACCCAGTTGCTGCTCCAGACCGTGTGCCCACGGTTCGGCATTGACGTGACGTTCGTGGACGGGACCCGTCCGGGTGCCTTCGCCGAGGCCATTCGCCCCGGGAAGACGATGCTCGTGGTGGCCGAGACTCCGGCAAACCCGTATCTGGACATCGTCGACCTGGATGAACTTGGCACCATTGCTGGCCCGATGACCGTCGTGGATTCCACGTTTGCCACACCTCTCGGCCAGCAGCCGATCGCACACGGAGTTGACTTGGTCGTCCACTCGGTCACCAAGGCCATCGCCGGCCACAACGACTCCAGCCTCGGCATCGTGTCGGGCTCTCAGGATCTGATTACCTGGCTCTGGAGCTTTGCCGTGCTCCACGGTGCCAACGCCTCGCCGTTTGACGCCCTCAACGCCCACCGCGGCCTTCGAACCCTGGGTGTCCGCCTGGCTAGGCAGTCCGAGACCGCCCAGCGCCTCGCTGAGTTCCTTGAAGGTCATGAGTCTGTCAGCCGTGTTGCCTACCCGGGCCTTGAGTCGCACCCGCAACAGGATCTGGCGCAGCGGCAGATGAGCTCGATGGGCGGCCTGTTGACGTTTGACCTGGTCGGTGGCAGCGAGGCGGGGGAGCGGTTCGTTGAATCCACCTCGGTGGCGATCCTGGCATCCACGCTGGGTGGCCCCGAGACCCTGGTGACCCACCCCGCCAGCACGACCCATGTGGGTCTCACCGATGAGGAACAGGCCGCTACCGGAATCGGACAGGGAACGATCAGGGTTTCGTGTGGCCTCGAGGACTCAGATGATGTCGTGGCCGACTTCGAAGGAGCTCTGGCGGCTCTCGGCTGAACTCCGATCAGGTAGCAGGGGTGTTCGTCGTTCCACTACGATCGTGTGCCGGAACTGGTCGTTGAAGATGGGAAACCTGGTGCACACACCGGTACGAAGAATCGTGGCGACGCTGCTTGCTGTCGGCTCGGCCGTGGCCGTGGTGCTCCTCGTCGCCGACCCCGTGCTGGCCCAGGTCACTACCATCGAGACCATTCCCCCCGCAGTCGACGAAGACGGCCTGACGGCCGGTGAGCGCATCGACCAGATCGTGTTCTCGATACGGCTCATCGCCACTGCCCTGTTGGCGATCACCGTCGCCTTCTGGTGGCACACCCACCCCGGCCGAAGGGCCGTCTCCACAGGCGTTGTGGCAGCTGGTGCCGAGCCCGCCGAGGAGCAGCCATCGATTGAAGAGGTCGTGTACGGTGACCCGGAGTTGGAGGAGTTGCTGTCGCTCCACCTGGGTGTCGATGTCACGGCCGACACCGGCGTGGTCGTAGAAACCGGGTGAGTCGGTGAGCAACCCCGAACTGGACCTCGACGCAATGCTGGCCCGGTTCAGGGAGAGGGCCGAAGCGGTCCGTTCGCGGAACATGCCACCCATCGGCGGCGAGGAGCGACAGAGGTTTCTCGACCAGGCCCAGGCCGACTTCATGGACTTCGCGATCATCGGTGACGCCAATGCGAGTATCGAAGACGGCGTCCTCACGCTGCGCGTTGACCTGAGCAGCAGCGACGGGGACTGAGGCCACCCTCGTACGACCCTCGACGGGTCGCATGGTGCGGTGGGCCCGCTACAGTTACGCCCCGACGCGGACGTAGCTCAGCTGGTAGAGCATCACCTTGCCAAGGTGAGGGTCGCGGGTTCGAATCTCGTCGTCCGCTCCAAATAACCCACAGGTCAGCCCCGCATTCTGGATGCAGGGCGAGACTGATGGTGTCCGTCTAGATCGTCTTGGGACGCGTGTGGGACGCGAGACCTAGGGGCTCGGGTGTCGCCAGCCGTCATGGCTCATACCGGCTCGTCTGATGGGTGCTAGTTCGGTAGCCGTTCAGGTCCGCCAGGTGCTGCGAAGGGCCTCCAGCCCGCCGTCCACTGAGATCGTCTGGCCGTTCACATAGCGGGCTGCGGGCGAAGCGAGGAAAACGGCCATCGCCGCGATGTCCCGTCCTTCTACAAAGGTCCGCATCGAAAAATTCTTCTCAATAGCATCGCGAAGGTCGGCGATCGGGACTCCCGTGATTTCTGACTCGGCATCGATAACACGCCGCACCCGATCGCCATCCACCGCGCCCGGGCAGAGCGTGTTGACCCGGATGCCGAACTCGCCCAACTCCATAGCCAGAGTGTCTGACAGTCCGACCACCGCATGCTTGGACGCCGAGTACGGCGAACGCATGGGGAGGCCGGTTATGCCAGCCGTGGACGAAGTCAGAAGGATTGATCCCCCGCCGGCCTCCCGCAGAAGGGGCACAGCCCTACGACAGCACAGGAAGGCGCTCCGCACATTGACGGCCATCGTCAGGTCCCAATCCTCGACGTCTAGGTCCTCCACCGGCCCTACGGGGCCGGTGATGCCGACGTTGGCGCAGAGCACGTCCAGGCCCCCCATCTTCGTAACCACGTCGTCGAACAGGCTGTCGACAGCGCCGGCGTCGGACACGTCGAGGGCGGTGAGGCTGCAGCCGTCCGGTGGCTCACCTTCCACATCGGCCACGTGGACCCAGGCACCGTCAGTGAGGAAGGCCTCGGCCATGGCACGTCCGATCCCCGAAGCACCTCCGGTGATGAGCACACGCTGGTGGTCGGTCACCCGGATTTCACCTTTCGATCGTGTCCGGAGGACCATCGGTCATCCGGAAAAACCATCAACTGCACCCGCCGAGATTAGAAGCCTGCGCATAACTACGCCTAGGACTCTAAGGTCAACCCCGTTCCCGAAAAGCAAAACTCCACCCATATTGCTGATCAACATTCGATACTAGGGGCCTCGGCACGCCCCCGGGCCGAGGGTGAGGCCGCTGGCAGGGAAGCGGTCTTTTGGGATGCGTCTGAGACGCGAGACACCTCCAAGAACCCCAACAACCGGCCTAATTCGCAACCAGCGTTGAACAGGCAACTTGGCGCCCTCCTCGGTGCCAAATCATAGTTTGGTTGCTCAACATGACTCACAGGCTTGCTGGGTATTAGGCCTGAGCACTAGGTTCTTCAGAACTTAACCTCTTCCACTCGGAGAGATTTCTTCAGAAGGGATTGTGTCTTACATGATAAGGAGAATTGTTGTCACCCTTGTTGCCCTAACAATGGTGGCCTCAGCATGCGGGTCCGATGCCAGCGACACCGCACCCGCGACAACTGCCGCACCCGCGACAACTGCCGCAACCGCGACAACTGCCGCAACCGCGACAACTGCCGCAACCGCGACAACTGCTACTCCGGCCGCGCCAGTCGAGGCGGATGGCTTCGAGGCCATGACTTATGACGAGTTGTTTGCAGCTGCGAACGAAGAGGGGAGTCTCTTCATCTACGGGGACGCGGTTCCTGCGCAGTTGGAGCAGATGGTGAACGGCTTCATGGAGGCGTACCCGGATATTGACGTTGAGTATGTGCGGGCGATCCCAACCGACATCGTTGCTCGTGTCTCCGCCGAACACGATGCGGGCGCCACCGTGGCGGACGTTGTCCTTTCAACGACGCACGTCTTCGTGCACGAAAACCTTGGGAACATCTTCACGGCCATGGACGATGACCTCATTCCGATCTGGAGTGAATACCCAGAGGCATTCAAGCGGGCGGACACCGGAAATGCTGCTTCGCTGGCAGTCCCGTGGGGGATTTGCGTCAATACCGATTACGTCGATGAAGCGGATCGGCCGACTTCTTTCGCCGATCTGGCGGATCCGAAGTGGAAGGACGAGATCCTTGCTGCTGACTTCTCCATCGCTGACGTATACGTGGGTCACTGGGATGCCCTGGCCACCCACTACGGCGATGACGTCGTAAAGGGGATCGCCGACAACTTTGGCAGGGTCTTCGCGAGCGGCGTGCCGGCGACTGAAGCCGTGGCTGCTGGTGAGGGAACTGTCGAGTTGGTCTGCGTGGAAGGCCTGGCGAACTTCGTTCAGAAGGCCGGCGCACCGATCGAGCTGATTGTTCCGGACGTCACCTCGGCGTTCGAACAGCGTCCGGCGCTGTTGAGCAACGCTCCGAATCCCTATGCCGGGCGTTTGTTCGTCAACTACGCCCTGTCTAACGAGGGTATCGCTGCTTGGATGCAGGGGGTAAACGACATCAACCCATGGGTCCCGGAGGCAATGCCTGCCGGGTTGTTACCTGTTGCCGGCGACTTCCTGGACCGCAAGGACCACATCCTTGAACTTCTCGGAATGGGCGACTAAACGAAATAACTTGAGGCCTGAGTTCAACCTAAGTCTTCTCTAGAGGGCGTTGCTGTCGCTTCGGCGGCAGTAACGCCCTCTACCGTATGATGCGGATCGAGAAACTTTGCCACGAGTACGAGCCGGTTTGTGGGAGATCAGTTTGGCCAGAATCGATCCAGAAGTTATTGAGAGCGTGTCCCCAGGCCCACTGGGCAGCAAATCCCTGGTGTCCAAAATCACACCGTTTCAGGCCTTCAGCATTTTGGTTGGATTCGGAACCGCATTCCTAATCCTCTACCCGTTCTTGCGGGTACTGATTCGTCTCTTTTGGGTTGACGGTAGTTTCAATTTTGAACCATTCAGGAATGTCGTCGAGCTTCCGAATCTTGGCCAGTTGATATTCAATACCTTTGCCCTCGTTATCGCCGGTGGCGGTCTTGCCCTGATCATCGGTTTTGTCCTCGCGTGGTTCAACGAACGAACGGACGCCCGCGTCGGAGCGCTAACCGACATCCTGCCTCTCCTTCCTTTCATCATGCCGGTCATCGCTGCGGCAGCCGGTTGGGTCATTATCGGTGCCCCCAGAGCTGGGTACTTCAACTACTACATTCGAGAAGTCCTTGAGCTTGTAGGCATCCACATGAAGGAGGGGCCATTCGACATCTTCACTTGGTATGGTCTGATTTTTGTTTACGCCCTCTACCTGATTCCTTACCCGTACCTCCTCATATCCGCTGGACTCCGCAACCTGGACCCAAGCTTGGAGGAACAAGCCCGCGTGTGTGGGGCGGGCCTCAGGAGGACACTCTGGCGGGTCACGCTGCCCAACGTCTGGCCGAATATCGCTGGATCAGCTCTTATCGTGGCCACGATCGGCTTTGCAATGATTTCCGTACCGATCCTTATCGGGACCGGTGCCGAAATTGAGGTCATATCCACCCGGATCGTCCGGCTCCTCAACTTCACGTACCCGCCCCGGATGGCAGAGGCAGTTGGGCTAAGCGTCGTTGTGCTGGTTGTGCTGGTCGGGATCTGGCGGCTGCAGGCTCGGCTCATACGAGGAGGCCGGTTTGCGACGATCGGTGGACGGGCCGCGAGGGGGCGCAGAATCGAGCTTGGAAAGTGGCGATGGGTCGCCCGATCGGTGACCTTCAGTTACGTGTTTCTTGCGCTCATCGCTCCTCTCTACGGTCTCCTCATTACGACTCTTAACGGATTCTGGTCACCCAAGACTCGTTGGGGCCAACTCACTCTCGATCACTTCCGCACAGTTCTCTGGTTCGACCAGAAGACGCGAGATTCACTTTTCAACAGCGTCTATCTTGGTCTTGTCGGAGCAACGATCGGAATGATCATTGCGGCAACTATCTCTACATATGTGCAGCGATCGACTGGAAAAGCCTCAACCTTTATCGATGGCGTTGCCAAACTCCCGGCTGCGGTATCTGGGCTGATTCTCGCTGTCGGATTCGTTCTGGCCTTTGCCGGGCCACCTTTCAGATGGCACGGAACGCTGCTGATTCTGTTGTTGGCATTCATCGCCACGCATATGCCCAGTGGCTCAATTGCTGCTGACGGGGCGGCAAGTCAGGTAGGACACAGCCTTCTTGAAGCCTCATACGTGAGCGGGGCCTCCGAAAGCCGAACCTTCTGGAGGATAAGTTTCCCGCTGATGCTCCCGGGCCTAGTCGCCGGCTGGTCGCTCCTGTTTGTGCGTTACGCCGGTGATTTTCAGGCATCGGCGATTCTCTCGAGCACCAGGAACCAGACTGCTGGAAAAAAGATCATTGAGATCTACGAAATGGGTTCGTACGCCTACCTAGCTGCTCTTGCGATGGGACTCACAGCAATATCCGCCCTCATTATCGGTGTCACGTTTGCATTGACCCGCAAACGAGCGACCATTTCGGTGGTATGACTCCTTTGACAACACTGTTCGCGTCTAGTCCGGCCAGTACTCCATAAGCCCTGCTACAAGGAATAAGGAACATTGTGGAAGACATCGTCGTCGAAGTAAGGAACCTTCAAAAGACCTTCAAGCGCGCGGACGGAACACAAGTCAAAGCTGTCGACGACGTTTCGCTCTCAGTGGGATCTGGCGAGTGCATCGTCCTACTTGGTCCAAGTGGTTGTGGCAAAACTACTCTTCTTCGTTCCATCGCTGGCCTCGAAAAGCCTGAGGATGGAGAAATCCTGATCAATGGCGAGACGATGTTCTCTGGAAATAGGAACCTGGAAGTGCCGCCTCAGAACCGTGCCCTGAGCATGATTTTTCAGTCCTACGCCCTTTGGCCTCACATGACGGCATTTGACAACGTCGCTTTCCCGTTGAGGTCTCGAAAGATTCCAAAGGGCGAGGTCGCAGAAAAAGTGAAGCAGACCTTGGAATTGGTCGGAGTCGGTGAACTCGCTGAACAACATCCAAGCGACATGAGCGGAGGGCAACAGCAACGGGTGGCTTTGGCCAGGGCGCTAGTCGCGGGTGACGACCTCGTTCTTCTAGACGAACCACTGTCTAACGTTGACGCAAAGGTCAGAGACCAACTGCGGCGGGAACTTGTTGAGATGCAGCGAGAGATAAATTTCAGCGCCATTTACGTCACCCATGACCAGATTGAGGCAATGGAGTTGGCTGATCGCATCGCGGTAATGGAACTTGGGAGAATCGTCCAATTGGGGCCGCCAAGGGAAATCTACGAACGGCCAAGCACCAGGTATGTAGCTAACTTCATCGGAACAGTCAATGAGTTGCCCGGAACGGTTAGAGATATTACCTTAGACGGCAATGTAACCGTTTCAACCGAGTTGGGGGACGTACAATCTCTGGGTGAAGAAGGTCTGAGAGAAGGATCAGAAGTTGTTCTCATCTTTAGGCCCGAAAGATGCAGCATCTCATCCCAGCAGGTCAACGGAGGGCACTGCTGGAGAGGCTCTGTCAATACATCGAGTTTCTTCGGTTCCCACACGGAACATCAAATTATAATGACGAAGCAAATCAGTTTTGTGGTGTGGCAGGCAGACCCGAAACAATTCAGTTACAACGAGGATGTGTGGGTAACGGTCGAGCCAACAAGCATAAGGTCCCTACCTTCAGAAACTCACGAGGTCGTAGATGAAAGTCATTGACTTTCGAGCCCGGCCCAATATTGCACAATATGCTGCTTATCTCCGTCCTCGTTTGAGGGACATTGCTAAGCAAACTGGTGGGTTTGGTCGCTATGAGGCACCAGATGAGACGGTTGACGAGTTCGTCTCCGAACTCACGGGAGCAGGTATCGAACTTGCTGTCGTAGCTGCTAGAAGTCGACTGGCCCAGGATGGATCGTGGGAATTGACAAATGACCTGGTAGCAGAATGCGTGAGTGCGCATAGGCGCCATCTCGTTCCTTTCGGAGGGATCGATCTCACAGACATCTCGTTCGCTGTTGCTGAATCGGAACGGTGCGTTGACCACCTTGGTTTCC
>PVBE011150032.1_pt1 | contig 37687 bp, 35 predicted proteins | sample 1631181 | NCBI WGS metagenome assembly PVBE01 (sample SAMN08397723, study PRJNA350692) | Marine metagenome, whole genome shotgun sequencing project. | isolation source: water | place: Pacific Ocean | collected 2012-04
CGATGCCGGGCCATCTTGACACGCCGGGAAGGATTGCGCGATTCGCGAGCGCTGTCCGGCCGGGCGGGTTATGCTATTGACCGGTACGTCATCCCCCCAATGCGGACTGCCATTCCATGACCGTTGTTACCAGATTTGCCCCCTCGCCGACCGGATTCCTGCATATCGGCGGGGCGCGGACGGCGCTGTTCAACTGGCTGTATGCGAAGCACGAGGGCGGCCTCTTCCGGCTCCGGATCGAGGATACCGACGCCAAGCGCAGCACCGAGGCGGCCGTCGCCGCCATTTTCGAGGGACTGGAATGGTTGGGTCTTACCTGGGAGGGCGAGGCGCTATTCCAGTCACAGGCCCAGGATCGTCACCGGGAAGTCGCCGAGGCGCTGCTCGCCGCGGGGCAGGCCTACCGCTGCTATGCGAGCAAAGAGGAACTCGCCGAAATGCGCGAAAAGGCGCGCGCCGAGGGCCGGCCGATGCGCTACGACCGGCGCTGGCGTGACCGCGATCCGGCCGAAGCCCCGCCCGGTGTCGCGCCGGTGATCCGGTTCAAGGCGCCGCAGGGAGGCGAAACGGTGGTTCAGGACCGGGTCATGGGCGAGGTCCGCGTCGCCCACGATCAGCTCGACGACATGGTGCTGCTGCGCGCCGACGGCACCCCCACCTACATGCTGGCCGTGGTGGTGGACGACCATGACATGGGCGTGACCCACGTCATCCGCGGCGCCGATCACCTCAACAATGCGCTGCGCCAGGCGAATCTGATCGCGGCGCTCGGCTGGGAACTGCCGGTCTACGCCCATGTGCCGCTGATCCACGGTCCGGACGGCGCCAAACTGTCCAAGCGCCACGGCGCGCTCGGGGTCGAGGAGTACCGCGAAATGGGTTATTTGGCGGAGGCGATGCGCAACTACCTCGAACGTCTCGGCTGGTCGCACGGCGACGATGAAATCTTTTCCACCGATCAGGCGGTCGAATGGTTCGGCCTCGACGGCCTCGGCAAATCAGCGGCGCGTTTCGATTTTGCCAAGCTGGAAAACCTGAACGGCCATTATCTGCGCGACAAGACGGTTGCGGCGCTTGAGGGTCTGGTGATCCCGCGACTGGCGCAAAGCCTCGGCCGTGGCCTCTCGGAAGCGGAGGTGGCGCGTCTGGAACAGGCCCTCCCCGATCTAAAAGATCGCGCGAAGACGTTGTCGGAACTTACTGAAAACGCATTATTTTATTTCACTGACGGGGCGCCGGAGCCGGACCCGAAGGCGGCCAAGATTCTGGACCCGGCGGCGCGCGCGCTGCTGGGGCGTCTTGCGCCCGTATTCGAGCATGCCGACGAGTGGCAGGCCCCGGTTCTGGAGGCGCGAGGACGCGCCTTTGCCGAGGTCGAAGAGGTGAAATTCGTAAGGATCGCCCAACCGCTCCGCGCCGCCATCACGGGCCGCACGGTATCGCCCGGAATCTTTCAGGTTTGCCAAATACTTGGCCGCGAGGAAACGCTGCGGCGCCTGCGCGATGCGGTGCCTGCGCCTTAGTGCCGCAGACCCCCCGATTGTCCCCAAAAGCGCGCAAAAGCGTTATAATCGGGCCAGGCATGCGCTTGTCGGCGCCTCCCCCCTTTTTCGCGATCGAGGCAGTCCATGGAAACCCAGAAATCGGCCGTAGGGCCGAACGGATCCGCCAAGCTGAGCATGGCGGACACTACCGATACCGATCTGCCGGTGCTCGGCGGCTCGGTTGGTCCCGAAGTCATCGATATTCGCGGTCTATACAAGAACACCGGCCGGTTCACGTTCGACCCGGGATTTACCGCCACGGCCAGCTGTGAATCGAAAATCACCTACATCGACGGCGATGAAGGAATCCTGCTGCACCGTGGCTACAGCATCGAGGAATTGGCCGAAAACGGCGACTACCTCGAGACCTGCTATCTGCTCTTGAACGGTGAACTGCCCAACGCCGCGGAAAAGGCCGAGTTCGAGCACGACATCACCATGCACACCATGGTGCACGAGCAGCTCAGCTTCTTCTTCCGTGGGTTCCGGTGGGACGCTCACCCGATGGCGATCATGGTCGGCGTCGTCGGCGCCCTGTCGGCCTTCTACCACGACAGCACCGACATTACGGACCCACACCAGCGCAAAGTCGCCTCCTACCGGCTGATCGCCAAGATGCCGACCATCGCCGCCATGGCCTACAAGTTCTCGGTCGGCCAGCCCTTCATCTACCCCCGCAACGACCTGAACTACGTCGACAACTTCCTGCACATGACGTTCGCGGTGCCGTGCGAGGAATACAAGATCAGCCCGGTCATGTCCCGGGCGATGGCGCGCACCTTTGTTCTTCATGCCGATCACGAGCAGAACGCGTCGACCTCGACGGTTCGCCTTGCCGGATCATCGGGCGCCAATCCCTTTGCCTGCATCGCCGCCGGCGTTGCCTGCCTGTGGGGGGCGGCCCATGGCGGCGCCAACGAGGCCGTTCTTGCCATGCTCGACCAGATCGGCAGTGCCGACCGCATTCCCGAATTCATCAAGAAGGCCAAAGACAAGGACGATCCGTTCAAGCTGATGGGATTCGGGCATCGCGTCTACAGAAACTACGATCCGCGTGCGGCGGTCCTGCGAGCAAGTTGCCACGAGGTGCTCGACGAACTCGGAATCAAGAACGAGCCCAGCCTCAAACTTGCCATGGAGCTTGAGCGTCTCGCCCTTGAGGACAAGTATTTTGTCGAGCGCAAACTGTTCCCGAATGTCGATTTCTATTCGGGCATCATTCTTCGCGCCATGGGATTTCCGACCAGCATGTTCACGGTTCTTTTCGCACTCGCCCGGACCGTCGGCTGGGTCGCCCAGTGGAACGAGATGATGGACGACCCGTCGCGCAAGATTGGCCGCCCGCGCCAGCTCTACACCGGAGAACCGCGCCGCAATTACGTGTCCCTAGACCAGCGTGGCTAGGGGTCAGGCGGTCCGGGCGCTGAAACAGCGCCTGCCCCGCCCGGTCGCGCGCCGCGCCCAGATCCGGCGCATGGCACCCACGGCCAACGACAACCAGCGCTCACTGGCGGGTCAGGTGCGGGTCGTGGGACTGCGCGCGGTGGCTCTGGCCGGCGTGGTGTGGGCGCTCTGGTTCGGATTTACCTGACCTTCAGACGCGCTCGATCCCTTCATTCGTAAAGCCGCCGGGCGGTATACCCGGCGCAATCTGCGATGAAGGCAATACCAGCGCCGACCTTGCGGGCGGCGCCGGATTCGGCGCGCGCCTAAAGCTTCTCCCGTTCGCATGCGCTTACGCGAGAAGCTCTATCCCTTTGACATAGTACGCAAATCGTCGTCGCCGGCGATTCCGCTGGCTCGGGATTTGCTCTAGGGTGTGTTCGGCTTTGCCTTACCGAGCAGGTCCCAAAGGATGCGGGCAGCGCGCACGCTTGGGCTCTCGCCACCCGGTGCCAGCGCCGATACCGCCTCGGCGGCAGCGGCAACCTGCTGCTTGCGGGCCGCCTCGTCGTCGAGCAGGCGAGCCGTTTCGCGCGCAAGGTTGGGGGCGGTGCAGGCGTCTTGCAGCAATTCGGGAATCTCGGGCCGGTCCAGTATCAGATTGACGAGATTAACGTAGCGCACCCGCACCAGCCGCCGCGCCAGCCACCAGGTCAGAGGGTGAAGCCGATAGGCGATCACCGTGGGAACCTGCGCAACGGCGAGTTCGAGCGCCACGGTGCCCGAGGCGGCGATGGCGGCATCGCTGGCGGCGAAGGCGGGAAGTTTTTCGGCGTCGCCAGTGACCACCACCGGCGTTCCCGGCCAGCGTTCGGCGGCACGGTTGATCTCTGCGGCCATCGCTTCGACCGCCGGAACAACGACCCGAAGCGGCGGCCGGCCCCGGCACAGTTCCCTCACCGCATCGCCGAATACCGGTAGCAGGCGCGACACTTCGCTGTGGCGGCTGCCGGGCAGGACACAGACCACGGGAACTTCGGCGCCAATTCCGTGGCGGGCGCGGAAGGCGGCGCCGGCGCCGGGCTCGGCCGCGATCCCGGCAACCGGATGGCCGACGAAGGTGCAGGCAAGGCCCTCGACCTCGAAGTAGGGCGGCTCGAACGGCAGCAAGGCCAGCAGGTGCTCAAATAGCGGCGCGATCCGCCGTGCCCGTCCCGGTTTCCAGGCCCAGACGGTGGGCGCCACATAGTGGACCAGCCGCAGGCCCTTGGGGTGCAGCCGGCGCGCAAGGCGGAAATTGAAGCCGGGTGAATCGATGGTCACTACCACATCGGGACGGGTCCGGGCCGCAAAGTCCGTAGTCCGCCGCAGGTGGCCCATGATTAGCCTGAGCCGCGGCAGGACCTCGGCGAGCCCCATGACGGTGATGTCCTGCATCGGAAACAGGCTTTGAAGGCCCTCTGCCGCCATCAAGGGTCCGCCGACACCGGAAAATTCAATCGCGCCGGGCGCCGGGTCCTTGAGGGCTGCCATCAGTCCGGCGCCGAGCGCGTCGCCCGAAGGCTCCCCCGCCACCAGCATGAACCGCGCCGGCTTTGGCATTGTAAGTTCTGGCCTCCGCCCGGGTGCCGCCCGGCCCTAGCCCGCGCCTCGTTCAATGGCCGTGACGAACAGACCGGCCGCGTCGGCGGTGCCCGCCACCTCGTCGCGGTTGATAATGAGTGCCACCCCGGCCTCGACCGCGATTCCATTTAGGCCCGCGGCGGCGGCCTGGGTGACGGTGTCAGGCCCGATCGCCGGACGGTCGGCGCGGTCCTCCTGGCCGGGCTTCAGACATTTGACGAGTACGCCCGATTTTTCGCTCTGTTTCAGCACCTTAATCCGCCCGAGCATGGCGGCGGTGCCCTCGGGCCCCTCGATGGCGAGGACCCGCCCGCCCTCGATAACGACCGCCTGCCCCATGTCGTAGGCGCCGAGCGTGGCGAGGAGTTCGACTCCGCGGGCGATGTCGGTTTCATCGGCCGCCTGCGGGCGGTGACGCCCGAGCGGCCCGGCACTTGCCAGCAACGCGGGCATCAAATCGTCCGGCGCGATGACGCGGAACCCTGCGGATTCGATTTCCGCCACGATCAACGTCATCAGCGCATCGTCGCCACCGGCAGCGGCAATTTTCGGCAACAGCCGCGCGCCGCGGAAATCGACCTTGATCGACTTGAGCGATGGCCGCTGCAGGCGGCCGGCCAAGATCACCTCTTGGCAGCCTTCGGCCTCGAGGCACTTGAGGATCTTGCCGACGGCGCCGATGCCGAGGCGCGCGTGCGGTATCGCCTCGATTCCGGCGGGCTGATCCTGCCCCTCGAAGGTAATCACGAACACCTCGCGGCCGGCGTTGCGGCAGGCGGCGACGAGGTTTCCCGGCAGGTCGCCTCCGCCCGCCAGGATTCCGACTTTAGGCGGCACGGTCGAGTTTGGGCTGACAGATGGCACGCGAGGAATCGGCGCGCACGAAATCGACTATTTCCATGACGTATGGGTTCTCGACGAACAATTCAGCCACGTCCTCGAGGCGTTCCTGCAACGTGCCCTCTTCGGCGAACAAGAGCCGGTAGGCATTGCGGAGATCGTGAATAATTTCGCGCGTGAACGAGCGCCGTTTGAGGCCGACGATATTGAGGCCCTCCAGGTGCGCCCGGTTGCCGGTGACCGATCCGTAAGGAATCACGTCGTTCTCGACTCCCGACATGCCGCCCACCATGGCATGCGCGCCGATCCGCACGAACTGGTGGACCGCCGACAGACCGCCGAGGATCGCATGGTCACCGATCACGACATGCCCGCCGAGCGTGGCGTTGTTGACCAGGATCACATGGTCGCCAATCAGACAATCGTGGGCGACATGGACGCCGACCATGAAAAGACAGTTCGAGCCCGTCCGCGTGACCATGCCGCCACCTTCTGTGCCCGGGTTCATGGTGACGTGTTCACGGATGATTGTGTTGGGCCCGATGACGAGTTTGGAATCCTCGCCGTGATACTTCAGGTCCTGGGGCGGCAGCCCGATGGAGGCGAACGGATAGATCACCGTGTTGGGGCCGATTTCGGTGCGGCCGCCGATGACAGCATGGGATTTGACGGTCACACCGTCGCCGAGAACGGCATGGGCCTCGACGATGCTGAACGGACCGACGGTGACGTTTTCCCCGAGCTGGGCGCCCGGTTCGACGATTGCGCTGGGGTGAATGCCGGTCATCGCATCATTCGTCCAGGATCATGGCGGCGAAATCGGCCTCGGCGGCGAGGTGCTCGCCGACAAGGACATCGGCATGGAATTTCCAGACCATCCCGCGGCTGCGCATCTTCTTGACCATGACGCACATGACGTCGCCAGGCACCACCGGACGCCGGAACCGGGCCTTTTCGATCGACATGAAATAGACCAGCTTTCCCTCCGCTTTGGGTCCGAGCGTATGGACCACCAGGACGGCTGCGGTCTGGGCCATCGACTCGACGATCATGACCCCCGGCATCACCGGGCGCTGCGGAAAATGACCCGAAAATTGCGGTTCATTGACGGTGACGTTCTTGATTCCGGTCGCCGACTTGTCGGAGATCAGGTCGATAACCCGATCCACCAGCAGCATCGGGAAACGGTGCGGAATCATTTCCATAATGCGCAGGATGTCGACCGCATCGGCGCTTGCCAGGTCTTTATTCATCGGCTCTTGCCCTGTTTCCTGATCATACGCCGCAAGATAACGCTTTGGCGGTGCCAGTCGCGAATCGGAACCGCCGGATAACCGCCGTAGGTGGCGCCGGCCGGAATGTCGGCCATGACGCCGCTTTGGCCCGCGATCTGGGCGCCGTCGCCGATTCGCAGATGGCCAGCGACTGCGACCTGTCCGCCGACCATCACGAAGTCCCCAAGCCGCGCACTGCCGGCGAATCCAGCCTGCCCGGCAACAATGCAGCCAAGGCCGAGGACCACGTTGTGACCGATTTGGACGAGATTATCAATCCGGCATCCATCGCCGATCACCGTGTCCGAACCGGTTCCGCGATCGATGGCACAATTTGCGCCGATCTCGACATCGTCGCCGATCAAGACGCGGCCGAGCTGGGGAATATTGACATGGCCTTTGCGCCGTGGCGCGAAGCCAAACCCGTCCTGACCGATTCGGGTACCGGTGTGAATCACAACGCGGTCGCCGATCAGGCAGTGGCTCAGTGAAACCTGGACATGGATACGCGCGCCGGCACCGATGACCACCCCGGGTGCGACTACCGAGTTGGCCCCGATTGCTGAACCAGCGCCGATTTCGGCGCCTCGACCGACGACGGCGCCGGGTGCGACGCTGGCGCCCTCACCCAGCACCGCTTCCGGATCGACGGCGGCCGAGGGCGCAATTCCCGGTTCAGGCGGTTGTTCGGGGTAGAAGGCGCGCGCGATTCGCGCGTAGGCGAGGTAGGGCGCGCCGGTCAGCAACAAGTGCATTCCGGCCGGCGCCTGCGCGGCGTACTTGGCTTCGATGACGCAGGCCCCGGCGGAACTGGTCTCGAATTGGGCACCGTATTTCGGGTTGTCGAGAAAAGAGAGTTCGTCGATTCCGGCCCGGTCGAGCGGCGCCACGTCGATCACCGATTTCTCTGGATCACTAAGTTCGGCGACTTCCGCGCCGCCAATGCGGGCCAAATCGTGCAGCGCGAATGGCCCTTTTCGGTCAAAGAATCGCCGGTCAACCATTACTCGACGGCCGGCGGGGCAATCGCCACGTCGGGCAGGGCAAGATCGACACGGCGAATCACCTCGTCCGTAACGTCGAGGGTGCGCGAGGCGAAAATGATTTGAGTCTTGGCAACTATGACGTTGATGTCGCGCTCGCGCGTCAATTCGGCGAAGATCGGAATCATGGTCTCACGAACGAGGTTCATCGATTCCGAAAATCGGGCATCGAGGGCGCGGGAGATCGCCTGAACGCGCTGCTGCACCGCATCGACGCGGAGTCGAAATTCGCGCTCGCGTTCGGCAAACGCTTCCGGCGACAGAATCGTGCGCTGCCGCGCAAGCTCCTGATCGTCCTCGCGCAGCTTGTTCTCTTGTTCCGTTATCTCGGCAAGGTATTCGACTCGAAATGATTCCATCTGACTGCGAATGCTTTGCGCTGCCGCCGCATCATTGAGCACACGCTGTATGTCGACGATCGCCAGAACCGCGACCGGCGCCGGCCCGGTCTCAGCCGGTGCCTCTTGCGCGCCGACCGGAATTGCCGCCAACAGCACCGCCGCGAACAAAAAGGCGGCGAGGTTAGACCCCGAACGGTGGCGCCCTGTCCGGATCGTCATCTTAGAAGCGCGCGCCAAACGAAAGAAAGAACGCCTGTGTTTCATCGACTGGTTCCTTCTTAAGGACTGTCGCATAGTCGACCTCGATGGGGCCGAAGGGCGATATCCATGAAATTCCAAAGCCGCTAGAAATGCGGATCGAGCCAACATCGAATAGATCGTTGCCCGTTGCGTCAATATTGGAAAGAGTTCCCGCTTGCGAAAAGACCCGGCCGAGAATCCCGAGCTCGCTCGGAAGGCCGAGCGGGAACCTGATTTCGGCGGTGCTGACAAAGTACATATTTCCGCCCAGGGCGTCGCCTGAGGCCCTATCGCGCGGTCCGATCCCGGAAGGGCGAAAACCGCGGAAATTATTACCGCCGACGAAGAATCGGTCGGTAATGCCGACGTCCTGCCCGATACCGACAACGTACCCTTCGCGTAGCCTGAGTGTGGCGACCCATTCCTCCCACACCGGACGATAGTACGCGAGGCGCAATTCGTTCCTGAGATACCGTTTGTTGCCGCCCACCCCCGCCAGCGATTGATCGAAACTTATGATGTACCCCTCAGTCGGTTGGAACCGATCGTCGCGAAGGTCATACACCAAGGTATGGCCGACTGCGGACGTGATCGAGGTTCCCTCCTGGTCGCTCACGAACTGCGAGGCGTCGGACCCGATATCGGAGATGGTGTCGCTGCGCAACGTGTAGCGGACGTTTTGCCGCAAATTCTCGGTCAGACGGTAGCCGCCCCGAAGAGCAAATCCCGCTTCCTGCGTATCGAACGAACTTTCCGACTGCCGGTCCGAAGATTTTCGGAATACGTCGAAACCGGCGGCAAGATTTCGGTCAAGGAAATAGGGTTCAGTGAAGGACAGATCGATTTCCTGGGTGCGTGCAGAAAGCTGAAACGTCGCCCGAAGGTCCTGCCCTTTGCCGAGCAAATTCCGTTCCCGAATCGTTATGTCGCCGATGACCTTTTCGGTTGTCGAATATCCGACCCCGAACGTGAGCTCGCCGGTCGAGCGTTCGCGGATGTCGACGCCAACGACGGTTTTGTCCTCGGCTGAACCCGGTTCGCTCGACATCTCGACCAGTTCGAAGAACCCGAGGTCGCGAACCTGCTGGCGTGAACGGCGCAGGCGGGCCGCGTTGAAGGCATCGCCTTCGGCAATCCGGAATTCGCGCCGGATCACCTTGTCAAGCGTGCGAACGTTGCCGGTAATGTTTATGCGTTCAACGTATACACGGGGGCCTTCATCGATATCGAAGTGGATGTCGACTAGTTTCTGATCGCGGTCGAGTGTCAGGCGGGGCCGGATATCAGAGAATGCAAACCCAAGATTGCCTATTTGGAAGGTCAGGTTTTGAATCGTTTCTTCAACTTCGGTGGCGCTGTACACCTCGCCCGGGACGATCGGAATGAAGGCGCGTAGAGTGGACGATGGCAACGACCGAATCTGCGATTCAACCGTGATCGAACCGACATCGAATCGATCCCCTTCATCGATGGTGAAAGTGACGAAAAATTCGCTGCGGTCAACGGCCAGATCTGCCACCGCCGCGACAACGCGAAAATCGGCGTAGCCCTTGCCAAGATAGAAGTTGCGCAGCATTTCGCGATCGAACGTCAGACGGTCAGGGTCGTAGTTGTCCGCCGACGAAAACAGTCGCCAAAACCGAGTCTCCTTGGTCGTGATCTCGGCCCGCAGCTTGCGGTCGGAAAAGGCGCGGTTGCCGATGAAGTTGATCTTGCGGATCCCGGTAACCGGTCCTTCGTTGATTTCAAACACGAGATCGACCCGGTTCTGCGGCAACTGAATAACCTTGGGCTCGACGGTGGCGGCAAACCGTCCTGAGCGGCGGTATATCTGAACCAGGCGTTGGACGTCGGTTTGAACCCGCGAGCGGGTGTAGACCACGCGCGGACGCAACTGCACCTCTGACTCCAGAACCTCGTCATCGATGATCCGGTTTCCCTCGAACGCGAGCCGGTTGATGATCGGGTTCTCGATCACGTTGACGATAAGATCGCCGCCCGATTGACGGATGGTTACATCCGAAAACAACCCGGTGGCGAACAACGTCTTGAGAGAGCGGTCAATGCGCGACGGGGTAATGCGGTCCCCCGGCCGAAGCGTCATATAGGACTGAACTGTCGCCGCCTCGACGCGCTGGTTGCCCTCGACCCGAACGCGGTCTAGAATCAGCTCCTGCGCCTGCGCCTTGCCCCATGCGGCGGTGACCAACAGTGCGGCCAGCATCAACAGCGCCACGACCCTGCGCCCGGCCCCACCCCGGCCGGCCGTCCGGGCATCACTGCGGCAGCTCACGAAAACAGTCCGGTAACGTAGCCGAAAATGTTCAACCGGTTGAGATCGTTGAAAGTCGTGAACACGATCAGCGCCAGCACCAATATCAAGCCAAACCGCAAACTGATGCCTTGGGCGCGCGCGCTCAGGGGTCGGCCGCGCAGCCCTTCGATTATGTAGAACAGAAGATGGCCGCCGTCGAGGATCGGCACCGGGAACAAGTTGATCAGCCCGAGGCTAACCGACAAAAAGGCCGCGAACTGTATCGCCGCGATCACGCCCAACTGGGCCACCTGCCCCGACATCTGGGCGATGCCAATCGGCCCGGCAAGATCGGTGGTGCCGCGTGTGCCGACGATCATCTGCCGCAACGCCACGAACGTGGTGCTGACGATGTCGATTGTCGCACGAGTTCCGGCCCAGATCGCCGAGAGCGGATCGTGGCGCACAAATTCGACGGATGAGGACCGGACTCCGAGGCGCCCGATCCGCAAAACGTTTCCGAACTGGTCGGTCTCGACGATCAGTTCGGGGGTCGCCTTCAGCATCAGTTCCAATTCGTCACGGCGGACGACGATTTCCAGTTCCTCGCCGGGCCGCAACTGTACCAACCGCTGTAGGTCCTCGAAGCGCCGGATCGTCGCCCCTCCGACCTCAAGAATTCGGTCGCCCGCCATCAACCCGGCGCGCTCGGCCGGGCTATCGGAAATGACTTCGCTGACGACCGGTGCCGTAAATGGTTGACCGACGATCGAAAATATTCCCGCAAACAGGATAATTGCGAACAGGAAGTTGGCCAGGGGACCAGCGACGACGACGGCGGCGCGATGGCGCAGAGGTTTGTGATGAAAGTTGACGGCGCGCTCGGCCGCAGTCATGCTGCCGACCCCGTCGCCGGCCGCACTCGCGGCATTGGCATCGCCGAAAAACTTGACGTAGCCGCCGATGGGAATCGACGCGATCTTCCATCGCGTCCCGTGGCGGTCGTCCCAGCCGTAGAGTTCGTGCCCGAAGCCGATGGAAAATACCTCCACCCGGATACCGGCCCAGCGCGCAACCAGGTAGTGCCCCATCTCATGCACGAATACGAGCACGCTGATGATGACAAAAAACGTCGCAACGGACTCTATCCTCTCAAAAACAAACTCGATCACGGTGAACCCATGTTGTAGGCAGGCGGGCTAGCGGCGGCGCCGTGCAATCATCTCTTCGGCGCACTTCCGGGCGGCACGGTCGAGGTCGATCACCTCGGCAATTGAGGCTAGCGCACCGCAGGTCATGGCACCCAGCGCAGCCTCCACCGTCCGCGCGATATCGAGGAACGCCAGGCGGCCGTTGAGGAAGGCGTGAACGGCAACTTCGTTGGCGGCATTTAGAATCGTAGGTGCGCCACCGCCCGCTTTCAAAGCTTCGCGGGCCAAACGAAGACTGGGAAACCGATTGATGTCCGGGTTTTCGAATGTGAGTTGACCGAGGTCGGCGAGGTCGAGGCGCTGCGCCGGTGCGTCGATGCGGTCCGGCCATCCCAATGCGAACGCTATCGGCGTGCGCATGTCGGGCGTACCCATCTGGGCCAGCACCGAGCCATCGACGTAGGCCACCATGCTGTGCACCACGGATTGGGGGTGAATGACGATGTCGATGGCCGATTCCGGCGCGCCGAAGATGTAGTGAGCCTCGATCAGTTCCAAGCCTTTGTTCATCATTGTCGCCGAATCGACGGATATCTTTGCACCCATTTCCCAGGTCGGATGGGCCAGTGCCTGCTCCACCGTTACATGCGCCATGACTTCGATGTCGAGGTTGCGGAACGGTCCGCCCGAAGCGGTCAGGATGATCCGTTCGACCGAATCGCGTTGATCGAAATCGAACACCTGGAAGATCGCGTTGTGTTCGGAATCGACCGGCAACAATGTCGCGCCGCACAGCGCCACCTCCGCCATGACGAGATCGCCGGCGCTGACCAGGCATTCCTTGTTGGCGAGCGCCAGCACAGCGCCTTGCTGGATCGCCGCCAGTGCCGGTTCGAGACCGGCAGCGCCGACGATCGCCGCCATCACCCAGTCGGCGGGCCGGCGCGCCGCCTCGACCAGCGCTTGCGTGCCGGCAGCGACCTCGATCCCGGTTCCGGCGAGAGCCTCGCGCAAGGGGCCATACAGCGATTCATCGCCGATCACGGCCAAAGCGGGACGAAGCCGCACCGCCTGTTCCGTCAGTTGCGCGACGCTGGTGTTCGCGGTCAGCGCCTCGACCCGGTAGCGTTCCGGGTTGCGTTCGATCAAATCGACGGTATTGGAACCGACCGACCCGGTCGATCCGAGAATCGTCACGCGCTTGGACCGGGCCTCCTCTCGGGGATTCACTAACGCCATTGAAACACGCTGCCGTTGTTCAGGAATGCGAAGGCAGCCAGCGCCGGAGCGGCGAAAAGCAGGCCATCGACTCTGTCGAGAATACCACCGTGACCGGGAATCAGGAGCCCTGAATCCTTGACCCCGAAATGGCGCTTGATCGCCGACTCGGCAAGGTCGCCCGCCTGGGATATCAACCCGATCACCAGACTGATGGCGATCAGCGCGCCCCAGGCGCCGGATGCGGCCAGCCAGGCGGCAACAGCGCCAGTCGCGGCCGCCGCCACAAGCCCCCCGATCAGGCCGGACCAGGTCTTATTGGGGCTGACCGCGGGCGCGAGTCTCGGTCCGCGGATCGTCCGCCCGGCCAGGATGGCGCCGCTGTCGAGCGCCCACACCACCGCCAGCAGAAAAAGCATCACCGCCGCCCCGTGTTCCGTCTCGGTGCGCAGCCAGATGAGGGCGAGCGCCGGAATTCCGAAATAAGGAACCGCCGCGGCCGGCCACAGTGGCGGGCGATTCAACCCCCGCGAAACGCCCAACAGCGCCACCGCGCCGATGGCGATGACGCCAAAGGCGGCCGGGTAGAGCCCGAGCGCCGCGAGGATGGCAACGGCCGCCAGAGTCCCGGCCTGCATCGCACCCATCACCGTGCGCAGCCCGGTGCCGCCGCACAACCGGTCCCACTCGTTGGTCAGAAGCACGACAACTGCCAACACCAGCAGATCAAACAGCCAGCCGCCAACCCAGACGCAGGCCACCGTCACCGGAATGAGCACGGCGGCGGATGCGATCCTGAGGCCTAGGGAGTCGGGTGTCGTCCCAGCCGCTCTCATGCGCTGGCGGCGCCGTATCGCCGCTCTCGCCTCTGAAATTCGGCGATCGCCTGGGCCATGTCCTCGCTCGTAAAGTCGGGCCACAGGGTGTCGAGGAATACCAGCTCCGAATAGGCGAGTTGCCACAGCAGGAAATTGCTGAGGCGTTGTTCGCCGCTGGTCCGGATCATCAGATCCGGGTCGGGAATTCCGGCAGTGTCGAGGTGGTCGGCAAGGAGCCGGGGCGTGATGTCACCCGGGTGGATATTGCCCGCTGCCACCTTCTCTGCCAGCGATTGTACCGCTTTGACGATCTCGTTCTGGCCACCGTAATTGAGCGCAATAATCAGATTGAGTCCGGTGTTGCCGCTGGTGGTCCGGGTGGCGTCGGCGATCAGCTCCTGAATGTCCGCCGGCAGCGGCGCCGGATCGCCAATGAACCGCATCCGTACGTTGTTGCGGTGCAGGTCCGCCAGTTCGCGCTTGATATAGAGGCGCATCAGCCCCATGAGATCGTTGATCTCGGCCGCCGGGCGCTTCCAGTTCTCAGACGAAAAAGCGTACAGCGTGAGATATTGGATGCCGAGACTGCGTGCCGCTTCGACCGCGGCCCTGACAGCGCGCGCGCCACGCTGGTGACCGGCGATCCGCGGCAGGCCGCGCGCCTTGGCCCATCGCCCGTTACCATCCATGATGATCGCGATGTGAATCGGCGGCGCGGGCACGCCATCTATGCGGGGAGCGACCGACACCGGCTACACCTGCATGATCTCTGCTTGTTTCTCTTCGAATATTTTGTCGATCTTGGCGATGGTGCCGTCGGTCATATTCTGGAACTCTTCGCCCCAGATTTTGTGATCGTCCTGCGACATTTTCCCCGCCTTTTCCAGTTTCTTGAGCTGGTCCATACCGTCACGACGCACGTTGCGGACCGCGACCCGGGCCTGTTCGCTATATTTGGCAGCGACCTTTGCCAGTTCGGCGCGCCGTTCCTCGGTCAGTTCGGGAATCGGGACGCGCACAAGCTGGCCGTCGGCAGACGGATTGAGCCCGAGTCCGGAATCGCGAATCGACTTTTCGACCGCCTTGACCATGGTCTTGTCCCAAACCTGAACACTAATCAAGCGCGGTTCGGGCACGTTGATGCTTGCCACCTGGCTGACCGGCGTCTCTGCGCCATAGGCGTCGACTTTGACCTGATCGAGCAGACTGGCCGATGCCCGCCCGGTCCGGAGTCCGCCGAATTCGCGCTTCAGGGCCTCAATGGCGCCGTGCATGCGGCGCTCGATATCGTCAACGTCCGGATCCGACACCGCTTTCTCTCCCGACTAGGTCCACGGTCCCTGCCTTTTCACCGATGACGGTGCAAAGACCCGTGCCCGCGACCACTTGGGCAAACGCATTGGGTTCATGGATCGAGAATACCAAGATCGGAATGTTGTTGTCGCGGGCCAATGTGATGGCGGCGGCATCCATGACTCGAAGGTCCCGCGCCAGCACTTCGATATAGGTGAGAAAATCATAGCGTGTGGCGGCCGGATCGGTCTTGGGATCGGCCGAATAGACCCCATCCACCTGAGTTGCCTTGAACAGCGCGTCGCAGCCCATTTCCGCGGCGCGAAGCGCGGCCGCCGTGTCGGTGGTGAAATAGGGATTGCCGGTGCCAGCGGCAAAAATCACCACCCGGTTCTTTTCCAGGTGCCGCACCGCGCGGCGCCGGACATAGGGCTCGCACACGCTTGCCATCGGGATTGCCGAAAGCACCCGCGTGCGAATCGCGATTTCTTCGAGGGCGTGCTGCATGGCGAGCGCGTTGATGACCGTGGCCAGCATGCCCATATAGTCGGCGTTGGCCCGTTCCATCCCCTGACCCGCCGCCGGGCCGCCGCGAAAGATGTTGCCGCCGCCGACGACGAGGCATATTTCGATCCCTTGGCTGTGAACCGTCCCGACCTCGGCGGCGATCCGCTTGACCGTCGGCCAATCAATTCCATAACCGCTCCTGCCCATCAGGGCCTCTCCCGACATTTTCAGAAGAATGCGGCGATATGGCGGCAATGACGGCATGGGACACACGGGCTACAGGAACCGGCCGGAGAATATGGGCTCGGCCCGATAAGATACACTAAATCTAGTGGCAGCAAAACCACCATCCGCTAGAGATGGGGTCCCCGACACTGCAAGTGCCCGCGTTGGTTCGTCTGAAAACGCCCGTGGCCGCAAGGCGGCCCGCCGCTTTGGCGGGGCGCCCGCGCAGGCGTGGATCCTTGGTTCCGCTGCCGTGAGCGAAAAAAAACCGAAGTGGTTCCGATCAAAACGGAACCGCTCTAGCGGTGCGACTCCGACAATTCGATCCCTCGATACCAGCCCGCACCGCTCGGTTAGCTTTTTGGTTGTGTTCAGTTCTGTTCGACGTTTGGTCCCAATTCCATCGGGTCCCAATGTCGGAAATGAACCGCTAGGTACCGGCCTGAGCCGCGACCTCGGCAGCGAAGTCTGTCTCTTTCTTTTCGACGCCTTCGCCGAGCACAAAACGCGCAAAGCCGGTGATCTCGATCTGGGCGCCGGCATCCTGTCCTGCCGCCTCGATCGCATCGGCGACCTTGGTTTCGTTGTCGATCACGAACGTCTGCTCGGTCAGCACGATTTCTTGATAGAACTTCCGCAGCCGCCCCTCGACCATCTTCTCGATAATGTTCTCGGGCTTGCCCGACTCGCGCGCCTGTCCCGACAACACCTCGCGCTCGTGCTGTACAATATCGGCGTCCAGTTCGGCGACGTTCACCGCTTGCGGATTGGTGGCGGCGATATGCATGGCAAGCTGTTTGCCAAACGCCGCGACCTTGGCCGCATCGCCCGACGATTTCAGGCCGACAATAACGCCGATCCGGCCCAATCCCGGCGACAGGGCGCCGTGAATGTATGCGGCGACCGCGCCCTCGTCGACGGCAAGGGCAGCGGTGCGGCGAAGATTCATGTTTTCGCCAAGAATCGAAATCATGTGGGTCACCTGATCGGCGACCGAACGGCTCGTCTCCGGATGGGCCGCGGCAGCGAGATCCTCAAGATTGCCGCCGCAATCGATGGCAACGCCCGCGACTGCCGACACGAAAGCCTGGAATTCTTCGTTGCGGCTGACGAAATCGGTTTCGGAATTGATTTCGACCATGCTGGCGGCGCGCTCGGCGGTGGCAATGCCGATCAAACCTTCAGCGGCAACACGGCTCGATTTCTTGGCCGCGGCAGCAAGCCCCTTGGTGCGAAGCCAGTCGGCGGCAGCCTCGAGGTTGCCGCCGGACTCGGTCAGAGCCTTCTTGCAGTCCATCATGCCTGCGCCGGTGCGCTCGCGCAGTTCCTTTACGAGGGAAGCGGTTATTTGCGTCATTTCAGTCCGTGAGTCGTCGTGATGGGGCGTCCGCGCCGCGGACGCCCACCCAATCGTCAGGCCGCGGGGGTTGCCGGCGGCGTATCGGTTTCGGCCGGGTTTGCCTCGGCGCCAGCGGTTTCCGGCGCCGTTGGCGCGGTTTCGGCTGTACCGCTTTCGGCCGCAGGTTCGGCAGGCGCCGCTTCAGGCGGCAGCGATTCGGCCGGGGCCTCGATGGCCTCGCCGACATCGCCGCCACTGGCCACAACCTCCTCCTGGATACCGTCGAGCACCGCGCCGGAAAGCAATTCGCAATACATCGCGATTGCCCGTAGGGCGTCGTCGTTGCCGGGGATCGGGTAGGTCACCCCGTCCGGGTCGGAGTTGGTATCGAGAATCGCGATCACGGGAATCCCGAGTTTGGCCGCCTCTTTGACCGCGATCTCTTCCTTGTTGGTGTCGATCACGATGAGGACGTCGGGTTGGCTGCCCATTTCCTTGATCCCGCCGAGGGCGCGTTCGAGCTTGTTGCGCTGGCGGTCAAGGTGCAGGAGCTCTTTCTTGGTAAGGCCACTGGCCTCGCCGGCAAGCTGCTCTTCGAAGTCGCGCAGCCGCTTGATCGAGACTGAAATCGTGCGCCAGTTGGTCAGCGTTCCGCCGAGCCAGCGGTGATTGATGTAGTACTGGCCGCAGCGATTGGCTGCCGTGGTTACGGCCTCGGAGGCCTGTCGCTTGGTGCCGACAAACAGCACCCGGCCGCCGCCCGCAACCACGTCCCGAATCACCTGCATCGCCGCATACAGCATCGGCACCGTCTGCTGCAGATCGATGATGTGGATTCCGCTGCGTTCACCGAAGATGTAAGGCGCCATCTTCGGATTCCAGCGCCGGGTCTGGTGCCCAAAATGCACGCCAGCTTCGAGAAGCTGACGCATCGTGAATGTAGGAAGCGTCATCGTCTTTCCTTTACCGGTTATTCCGCCGCGGGCAGAGATCCGGGCTGTGGCCCGAACACCGGATGGCCGGCCGGCATGTGTGCCGTCCGGCCGTCACCCGCGTGAGAAGTTTTGGCTTGCGCCGGGGCGGTTGATAGCCCCAGACGAGGCCGAGAGCAAGGGGATTCGGCGATTTCGGCCCGGATTCGTCAATATTGCCCGAGCCCCCCCTGGTGATCGACCTGTTCCCTCGAGACGATCATCTTGAATTGCATCGTCGTTACAACGGCGAATTCTCGCGCCGTCGTCAAAACTGGCTTGATTTCAATGTCTTGTGTGGTTTTCTTATCAAAAACCTAGAGGTCGCGCAGCCGCACCACCCCCGGCGCCATTTCCAGTTCGGCCCGCAGCGCCGGTGAAATGGCAAACCCGCCCGGCAGACCGATTTCGACAACTCGGCCCTCCTCGGCAATTTGCACATGAAGGTGAATGTGCCCGCGCCCCTTCGAGGCCGCTTCGAGGTGGGCACGCAGAACGCCGAAATCTTCTTCGGATCCCGCAGCGTCAAGGAATACCTCGAGTCCGGCGGCGGCGTGCGCCACGGCCGCGTCGAGGGATTGTATTCTCTGCGCCGTAAGCCTGACCTCACCGTTGTCGTCGACCCGGGCCTCGACAGTGGCAAGCACCGATTTGCCGCCCCCTAGCAATTCACGCGCCGCCGCGAGTTGTTCCGAAAAAACGGTGATCTCGTAGGCACCACTCGAATCCGAAAGACGCAGGAAGGCGAACCGGTTGCCACGCGACGAGCGGTGTTCGCGCCGGCCCAGCACGGCGCCCGCCAGTTTGATTCGGCGCGCCTCGCCGCTCGCCTGGGCAACGGCGTCGGCATGTGTCACAACGCCCAGCCGTTCGAGGCTGGTGGCATAGGATTCGAGCGGGTGTGCCGTCAGGTAGGTGCCGACGGCATCGAATTCTTCCTTCAGGAGGTCCATCTTCGACCACGGATCGTCCGTGACCCGGATGGTGTCCGTGGCCGTATCCGACGACGCCCCGAACAGGCTTTCCTGTCCGCTTTCGCGCGCAGCAGCCGAGCTGGCGGCGTGACGAAGGAGAGTCTCGGCGGCAGCCAGTACGCCGGCGCGGTTGATTTCGAGAGAATCGAAGGCGCCAGCGCGCGCCAGGTTCTCGATCTGGCGCTTGTTGACCAGATGCGGGTCAAGGCGTTCGGCGAACCCGGTCAGGCTGGTGAAGGGACCGCCCGCCTCGCGCGCCGCCACCAGTCCCTGCATGGCGGCGCGGCCCACGTTCTTGACGGCGGCCAGCGCATAGCGCACCGCCGCGTTGCCGCTTGCATCCGTCTCGACCGTGAAATCGGCACCCGATCTATTCACGTCGGGCGGCAGCATGGTGATCTCTAGCCGCTTGAGCTCCTCCCGGGAAACGGCAAGTTTTTCGGTGTGATTGAGGTCGAGTGTCATGGTTGCGGCAAAGAACTCGACCGGATGGTTGGCTTTGAGCCACGCGGTCTGGTAGGCCAAGAGCGCATACCCCGCCGAGTGCGCCTTGTTGAAGCCGTAGCCGGCGAACTTGTCGACCAGGACGAAAACGTACTCGGCGCGATCCCTCTCGACGCCGCGCGCCACGGCACCATCCACAAACGTGTCGCGCTGCGCCGCCATTTCGGATTTGATCTTCTTGCCCATGGCGCGCCGCAGCAGATCGGCTTGCGCCAGCGTGAATCCCGCGAACACCTGGGCAATCTGCATTACCTGTTCCTGATAGATGATGACGCCATAGGTGTCCTTGACCACGGGTTCGATGGATTCGTGCAGGAATTCCGGGGCCTCGCGCCCGTTCTTGCAGGCCACATACTTCGGGATGTTCTCCATCGGACCCGGACGGAAGAGAGCGACCAGGGCAATCAGGTCCTCGATATTGCTCGGTTCGGAATCGCGCAACAGATCGCGCATCCCGCCCGATTCAAACTGGAACACGCCGACCGATTCGGCACGCTGCAACATCTCGTAGGTGGCGCGATCGTCGAGCGGGATGTGGGCGATGTCGATATCGATGCCGCGCCCGGCCAGCAGCCGCACCGTGCGGTCGATCACCGACAACGTCTTGAGGCCGAGAAAATCGAACTTCACCAGGCCGGATTGCTCGGCGTATTTCATTGAGAACTGCGTCGCTGGCATGTCCGAGCGCGGGTCCTGATAAAGGGGCACCAGCTCATTCAGCGGCCGGTCGGCGATGACGATTCCGGCGGCGTGGGTCGAGGCGTGGCGGTAAAGGCCTTCGAGTTTTTGGGCGATGTCGAGCAACCGATCGACGCCCTCTTCGCGGGCGCGCAAGTCGTCGAACCGCGGTTCCGATTTGATCGCCTCGGCCAGTTTGACCGGGTTGGCCGAGTTGTGGGGGACCAGCTTGCTGAGCCGGTCGACGAGGCCATAGGGAAGTTGCAGTACCCGTCCGACGTCGCGGATCGCCGCGCGCGCTTGCAGGGTTCCGAAGGTGATGATTTGCGCGACCCGGTCGTGGCCGAATTGCTCCTGCACGTAGTGGATGACCTCGTCGCGGCGATCCTGGCAAAAATCGATGTCGAAATCCGGCATCGAGACGCGGTCCGGATTGAGAAAACGCTCGAACAGCAGGCCGAAGCGCAACGGATCGAGATCGGTAATCGTCAGCGCCCAGGCTACCAGCGAACCGGCGCCGGAGCCCCGTCCCGGCCCGACCGGGATGTCGTGATCGCGCGCCCAGGCGATGAAATCGGCAACGATCAGGAAATACCCGGCGTAGTTCATGCCGGTGATGACGCCGAGCTCGTGTTGAAGCCGTTCGCGGTAAGGATTGGCGGCCTCGGCCTGCGCCGCCGCTGCCATGCCGGCGCGAAAAACCTCGGTTTCGAGGCGGCGTTCGAGACCGGCAACTGCGAGCACCGCGAGCTCTTCACCCTCGTTGCGGCCCGGTTCGGTCGGGTAGCGCGGCAGGATCGGTTCGCGCTCGGTGGGCGCATAGGCGCAGCGCCGGGCAATCACCAGCGTGTTGGTGAGCGCCTCCGGCAGGTCGGCAAACAGGGCCGCCATTTCTTCAACGCTCTTGAAGCGGTGCTCCGGCGTCAGGCGGCGGCGCTCGGCCTGCGAGACGTAGGCGCCCTCCGCGACACAAATGAGCGCATCGTGGGCCTCGAACATGTCCTCGCCGGCGAAAAAAGCTTCGTTGGTGGCGACGATCGGAAGATCGTGCTGGTAAGCGAGCGCGAGCAGTTCGTGTTCGACCGGCCCGGGGCCTGAGCCGTAGCGCTGTAATTCGATATAGAGCCGCCCCGGAAACAAGGTTTCGAGCCGTTGCAACAGCCCCTCGGCGATCTCGGCCTGGCCCCGGCCCAGCAACCGGTCCACCGGCCCGGAAGCGCCTCCCGTCAGGGCAATCAGGCCGTCGGTCAAGTCCGCGAGCGCGTCGATGTGCAGATGCGGCGGCTCGCCCATCGGGGTTTCGAGAAAAGAACGGCTCGACAGTTTCAGCAAGTTACCGTAGCCGGTCTCGTTCTGGACCAGCAATACGAGGTATTCGCTGTCGTGCCCGCCGGCGTCGCCGTCGCCGGTTGCTTCGCGGCGCATCGCAACCGCGGTTCCGACAATCGGCTGGATCCCGGCATTGCGGCAGGCGTTGGAAAATTCGAGGGCGCCGAAAAGGTTGCCGGTATCGGTAACGGCAACGGCGGGCATCCGGTGCATGCGGCACAGCGCCACCAGATCGGCGATCCGGAGCGCCCCTTCGGACAGCGAATAGGCGGAGTGAACGTGAAGGTGGACGAATTCGGCGTGCGGCATGGCGGGAAACTCTACGGAGCGAAATCGCGGATCATGCTGCTAGGCCATCGCAGTCCCCAAGGTTCCACAGCCGCCGGGCCAAGTCATCCACTAATGCGGCCCCTCGCCGGTGCATCTCAAGGCCAAGCGTAGGCCTGCCCCGAGGGGCCCCGGGCACGGCACCTTCACGGCGGTTGGCGGCAAGCCGCGCGGGTCCTGTGCACCCGTGGGTCACGCAGTATGATGCGGGCATGGACGATTATCTCATCGACCGAGTTCCCCAGGCCCTGCCGGCCATCGAGGCGGAAGCCCGTGACGCCGGGTTCGGCATGGCCTCGGATCGCCGGGCCGGCGCGCTGCTGCGCGTCCTGGCGGCGAGCCGCCCGCAGGGCCGGTTTCTGGAACTCGGCACCGGCTGCGGTCTCTCCGCCGCATGGCTGCTGGATGGGATGGACAGCGGCGCGACGCTGATTCCCGTCGACGTCGAGGAGACCGTGAGTCGGATTGCCGGCCGCCACCTCGGACAGGACCGGCGGCTGACCCTTGTCGTCGCCGGCGCCCAGGCCTGGCTTCGCAGTTTTCGCGGCGCGCCGTGCGATCTGATTTTTGCCGACGCCATGCCTGGAAAATACCAACACTTCGATCTCGCCTGGGGTGCCCTTTCAAAGGGCGGTATCTATGTCATTGACGACATGCTGCCGCAGGACAACTGGCCCGAAGGTCACGCCGGTCAGGTCGAAAAGCTGCTTCGTGACCTCGACAGCCGCACCGATTGCCGGCTGGTGCGCTTGAGCTGGAGCAGCGGCGTGGTCCTTGCGGTGCGAACTTAGTTTCGCGATTCGGGCGCACACCTTCAGGCCCTACCCCGGTTCGGTACTCAAAACCCCTTCGTGCAGATAAATCGTGCGGTCCATGCGCCGGGCCAGCCCCTGATTGTGTGTCGCGATCAGGGCGGCGAGCCCCTCGTTGCGGACGAGATCGAGCAGTTTGGTAAATACGCCGTCGGCGGTGCGCTCGTCGAGGTTGCCGGTCGGTTCGTCGGCCAGCAATATCTTCGGTTCGTTGGCAATGGCGCGGGCGATGGCGGCGCGCTGCTGTTCGCCGCCCGAGAGCCGCGCCGGTCGGTGGCCGGTGCGCTCGCCAAGACCGAATCGGCCAAGCAGATCGTTGGCCCGCACCCGCGCCGCCGCTTTGGTCCGCCCGGCGATCAGTTGTGGCAGGACGACGTTTTCGAGCGCCGAGAATTCGGGCAGCAAATGGTGAAACTGGTAGAGGAATCCAAGCGTGGTGCGCCGAATCCGCGTGCGCTCGGAATCGCCAAGCCGGACGGTGTCGCGCTCCTCGACGAATACCTCGCCGCCGTCGGGCGGCTCCAGCAGCCCGGCGATTTGCAGCAGCGTCGATTTCCCCGAACCCGAGGGGCCCAAGAGCGCCACTGTTTCCCCGACGCCCAGCGTCAGCGACGCCCCGCGCAGCACTTCCAGCACATTGCCGCCCTGGTGGAAGCGGCGGACGATACCCTTGAGTTCGAGGACCGGGCCGGCCGCGGCCGGGGCCGTCATTCGTATCGCAACGCTTCGACCGGATCGAGGCGCGCTGCCCGCCACGACGGATAAATCGTCGCCAGAAACGAAAGCGCCAGACCCATCAAAACCACGGTCGCGACTTCGCCCGGGTCGATCTTGGCCGGAAGCTGCGACAGAAAATAGATCTCGGCCGCGAACAGGTCTGTTCCGGTCAGGTTTTCGAGGCCACGGCGGATGGTTTCGATGTTGGCGGCGAAGGCGACGCCGAGCCCCAGTCCCAGCGCGGTTCCGATCACGCCGATGCTGGCGCCGGCAATGAAGAACACGCGCATCACCATGCCTCGGGTCGCCCCCATGGTGCGCAGGATGGCGATGTCGCGCCCTTTATCCTTCACCAGCATGATGAGACTGGAAATAATGTTGAACGCAGCGACCAGAATGATCAGCGTCAGAATCAGAAACATGACGTTGCGTTCGATCTGAAGCGCATTGAAATAATGCGAATTGACCTGCTGCCAGTCGTTCAGGCGCATGGGCCCGGTAAGGGGGATCAGGCGCTGGCGCACCCCGTTCACGTCGTCGGGATCGTCGATCCGCACTTCGATCGCGCCGACCGATTGATCCATACGGAAATAGACCTGCGCCGCCGCCAGCGGCATGAACACGAACGCCGAATCGTATTCGAACATGCCGATCTCGAAGGTTGCGGCGACGCGGTAGGCGCGCGCGCGCGGCACCGTGCCGAACGGCGTCGCGGTGCCCTCGGGCGAGATCAGCGTGAGGGTGTCGCCGACGCGGACCCCCAGCCGCCGGGCAAGCTGGTTGCCGATAATCACGTCGGTCTCGGGGTCGAGCGACACCGGCGCGGCGCCGCTAATCCCGTCGCCCACCAGGGTGTGCTCCTGCAAATCGCTCATGCGAATGCCGCGCACCAATGCCCCGGTGGCGGTATTGTTGGCGGTCGCCATCACCTGACCGTCGATGATCGGGATGGCGCTGACGACTCCTTCGAGGGCGCCGATACGCGTTGCGAGATCGTCATAACCGCGCACCGGCCCGGACACGCTTTGCACAACCAGATGGCCATTGAGCCCGAGGATGCGCCCGAGCAATTCGTCGCGGAAGCCGTTCATCACCGACAGCACCACGATCAGGGTGCCGACCCCAAGGGCGATGCCGAGCAGTGAAAATCCGGCGATGACGGAAATGAATCCCTCCGCCCGGCGCGCCCGCAAATAGCGCCCTGCCACCATCCATTCGAAGGCGGAAAACACGGCCTATCCGCTGAGATAGGAGAGCGCGGCCTCGGGCGACAATTCAAAGCGGTTGCCGGTGCCGCGGTCTTTGATTTCGACGACGCCCTGTTTGAGGCCGCGCGGCCCGATCACCACCTGCGTCGGCAGGCCGATGAGATCCATGTTGGTGAATTTGGCCCCGGCGCGGCCTTCGGTGTCGTCGTAGAGAACGTCGAGCCCAGCAATTTTGAGGTTTTGCACCAGGTCTTCGGCAGCCTTGTCACAAGCCTTGTCGCCCGCTTTCAGATTGATGACGCCGGCATCGAAGGGGGCCACCGCCTTGGGCCAGACGATCCCGTTTTCGTCGTGGCTCGCCTCGATGATGGCGCCCACCAGTCGCGAGACACCGATGCCGTAAGAGCCCATCAGCACAGCCGACTCATTGCCGTCGGGACCGGTGACGCGAGCCCCCATCGCTGCGGAATATTTGTCGCCGAAATAGAAGATATGCCCGACTTCGATGCCGCGGGCGGTGAGTCGGTCATCTTCGGCCACGCGCGCCTCGAACTCCGCCGGATCGTGTTTTTCATCGGTGGTGGCGTATTCGCCGGTCCATTTGTCGATCAGCGGGGTGAGATCACTGTCGTAATCCACCTCTTCGCGCAGCATGTCGAGACCGGCTAGGTTGCGGTGGCAAAACACCTCGCTCTCGCCGGTGTTGGCGAGGATGATGAATTCGTGGCTGAGATCACCGCCGATGGGTCCGGTATCGGCCTTCATCGGGATCGCCTTGAGGCCCATGCGCGCAAACGTGTGCAGGTATGCGATGAACATTCTGTTGTAGGACCGCCGCGCCGCTGCAAAATCGAGATCGAAGGAATAGCTGTCTTTCATCAGGAATTCGCGCCCGCGCATGACGCCATAACGCGGGCGCACCTCGTCGCGGAACTTCCACTGGATGTGATAGAGCAATACCGGCAGGTCGCGGTAACTGCGCACCGACTTGCGGAATATGTCGGCGATCTGTTCTTCGTTGGTGGGGCCATACAGCATGTCGCGGCCGTGGCGGTCGCTGATGCGCAACATCTCCTTGCCGTAGTCATCGTAACGCCCTGATTCGCGCCACAAATCGGCGGGCTGGATGGTCGGCATCAGCATTTCCTGAAATCCCGCCCGATTCTGTTCTTCACGCACGATCTGTTCGATTTTCTTGAGCACCCGAAATCCGAGCGGCAGCCACGAGTAGATGCCGGCGCTCGACTGGCGCACCAACCCCGCGCGCAGCATCAGCCGATGGGAGACGATTTGCGCCTCGGCCGGGTCTTCCTTGAGGGTAGGCAAATAGAACCGCGAGAGACGCACTGGAATACTTTCGTTGCGGGATCCGTCATTTCCGCGCCCGACTCGCGCGGCGGCACACTCTATTAACCGCCCCCGGGCTTGGCAATGGCGGCGGGCGGCGCGGTGCTTTGGACCCGGCGGCGCCACTTGCGGCATTGCCACGGGCGCCAATACACTTGACGTACCGCGTACTGATGATTCATGGTGAGTCTTGGTCACGGGTTTCCGGAACCGGGACACCGAGCGGCACTATGGAGGCACGCGTGTTCCCCGTTTCGAAGGCTTCAGCCGTAAGCAGGCGAACCGCCAATTCACCTATTTGAATGATGCGGCGAGCCTTTCCGACCTCGCTTCCATTCCGGGTAGCCGATTCAAGGCGTTGACCAACCGCTCGGGGGTGTACAGCATCCGGATCAACCGCCAACGGAGGATAGAATTCGAGTGGGACGACAGTCCCACAAGCGTTGCGATCACCAAGCACTACGAATAGCGGAGTCAATACGATGACGAAATACGGTCTCCCTCCACGCCATCCGGGAGAACTGCTTGCAGGCGAATTGAAAGAACTCGGTATGTCGGCAAGTGCATTTGCCCGCGCTCTCGGTGTTTCAACCAACCGCATCACCCAGATATTGCGGGGCCAACGATCCATCTCGGCCAATACATCCCTGCGCTTGGCTCGGTTCTTTGGCTGTGGCGATCAATTCTGGCTGAACTTCCAGAAAACCTATGACATCCGCCTCGCGCAACGTCAGGCCGGCAAGAAAATCGAACGCGAGGTCACACCCCTCAAGGACGTGGCCTGACCCGCAAGATCCGGCGCTGCGCCAGAACGGCTCCCTCAGTCGGCGAATTCCTCGCGGCACAGCGCCACCACGCCGTCGAACACCGGGTCCGAGAGCGGTTGCCCGTTGAAGGTGAGCCGGCTCCGCTTCAGTTGTTCGACGGTGCCGAAGTCGGCGGCGGTCTCGCCCATGCCCACGGGCGCGGCGACACCGAGGTACTCGTAGATATTCACGGTGATGTCGATGGCGATGGTCTCGGGCAGTTCGATGCGACGGCTGCCCGGCACGTCGGCAGGCGCGACGCTGCGGCCGTGAACATCGACGCCGGGCCGGTAGGCAACGTCACCGTCGGGCGCGTAGCGGATCAGTTTGCGGCATTCCTTTTCGGTGACCACAATCTGCGGCGGCAGGTCCTCGGTTTCGTCGGCGCGTGCAGGCGCGGCCGGGCCAATGGAAAACAAGACCCCTGCCCACAGCATCAGGGCGGCCGCAACCGGGCGGGAAATCGACATTTTCAGCGGGGATCCTGGCACCATAGGTTCATGCGTCAATTATGCAATTCTCCCGCCAGTCCGGGAAAAATTTTGCCGTTGTCAACCGCAAAACCCTAAATTTTTGGGTGACTTGGCGCCGGTACGGCTCTAGACTTTTCGCGCTCATAATGGCTGAAAATCACGAAAATCACGGCCCGAGTTTTTGGGGAGGGTAACTTCAGCGGCGCGTCCGACAATAAAATATAATACCGCGATCGGCCCGCGAGGGCTGAGCCGCTCAAGCGAAGCAGGGTTTCCGAACCTTGCTTCTTTTTTTGAAGTCATGCAATTTCAAAAGGTTAAGAGTGCTGTCTGATGTGTACGTTTAACATATCTACAAGTCCCGCACGTTGATCCAGCCGGTTTTGATTACCGCCCAGATCGCGATCCACACGACGCCCGCCAGAACCGTCGTTATCGCAACCTTGAGCCCCATCCGCGGCTTCGCGGGTGCGCTCTCGACGGTGCCGGGCGCGATTTCCTTGGCCGGGTGAGCACCCCACGGCAACACCACGAACAGACACAGCCACCAAGTCACGAAATATACGGCGAGTCCGGTGACCCAGGTCATAGCCTAGCCCTGCTCCAGCTCGATCAGGGTGCCGGAGAAATCCTTGGGATGAAGGAACAGCACCGGCTTGCCGTGTGCGCCGAGGGCGGGCTTACCGCCGCCCAGCACCCGCGCGCCCCTGGCGACCAGGGCCTCGCACGCGGCGCCAATATCGGCCACCTCGTAACAGACATGATGGATACCGCCGGCTGGGTTGCGCTCGAGAAACCTAGCGATCGGCGAGCTCTCTCCCAGGGGATGCAGCAGTTCGATCTTGGTGTTGGCAAGTTCGACGAACACGGTGGTGACTCCGTGACCGGGTAGATCGATCGCCTCCGATACGGTGGCGCCCAGAAGCGTCCGGTACTGCTCTGCCGCCGCGGCGAGATCGGGCACGGCGATGGCGACATGGTTGAGACGTCCGATCATCGTCCCAATCCGCCGCTGAAATAGCCGGGCCGCGATTCGTAGGCCGCGGGCGGCAGTCGCACGATATCGACATCGACCAAGGGACGCTTGCCGGTGGCCGGGCGCACGATCTGGTTGACCTGGCGGCGGACAGCGTTTTCCACCGCCAGATCGTCGCGCAAATGCGAAGTGGCGAGCGCTTCGACGACCTGCACCAATGCCGCCTCGATGCCGCGGGCGAGCGCCCCTTCCCGGTGTTCGGCGACACCGTGGGGATTGACGCGGGGAACGGCGAGCAGCGCGCCTTCGGAATCCATCACCAGGGTGACGGAGACATATCCGTGATGCATCAGCCGCTTGCGGGCACGCAGCGCCGCACTGTCGGGATGCACCAGATTGCCGCCGTCGAGGGCGAGCCGGCCGGTCCCGACGTGATCGACGATTTCGGCCGGTCCCGGCGCCAGCCGCACGACCGCCCCGTTCGAGACCAGTACGCAGTGCGGAACGCCAAGGCGTTTGGCATAGGCCACGTGTTCGGCCAGATGGCGCGCTTCGCCATGGACCGGGACTGAAATCTCGGGCCGCACCCAGCTATAGAGTTCGGCCAGTTCCTCGCGCCCCGGGTGTCCCGACACATGCAAGAAATGATCGTCCTCGGTGAGGATTTCAACGCCGGCCTCCACCAGCAGGTTGACCATGCGCCCGATCGGGGCCTCGTTGCCGGGAATGATCTTGGAAGAAAAGATTACCAGGTCGCCGGTTTCCAGAGCCACGTCCGGATGCTCGCCGTCGGCGATGCGGGCCATGGCCCCGCGCGGTTCGCCCTGGCAGCCGGTGCATAGCAACAGAACTCTTTCGCGCGGCAGGTAGGCGGCCTCGGCAACGCTCAGCACCGTCGGCAGGCCCAAAAGATAGCCCACGCTTTGCGCTGCTTCGATAGTGCGCAACAACGAGCGTCCGATAACGACGAGTTCGCGTTCGTGCGCTTGGGCGACGGCGGCGGCGGTGGCGACGCGGGCGACGTTGGACGCGAACGTCGTGATGGCAACCCGTCCCGTCCGGCCGTCCACCAGCTCCATCAGGCTGTTGCGGACGGCCGCCTCGGACCCAGAACTGCCGGGACTGAAGACATTGGTCGAATCGCACACCATTGCCAGCACGCCGTCATCGCCGAGCGTCCGAAAGGCCGCCTCGTCGGTTGCCGTGCCGACCAGCGGTTCGGGGTCGAGTTTCCAGTCGCCGGTATGAAGAATCGTTCCGGCGTCGGTACGGATCGCCAGCGAACTGCCCTCGGGAACCGAATGGGTGATGCCGAGATAGGTAACAGTGAAGGGTCCCAACGCGAGAGCCTCGCCGTAGGTCACTTCGTTCACCGGCACCCGATCGAGAAGCCCCGCCTCCTCCAGCTTGCGGCGCAGGATGGCGACCGTGAACGGTGTTGCGTAGACGGGGCATTCCAGCCGCGGCCACAAATGGGCGACGGCGCCGAGGTGATCCTCGTGGGCGTGAGTCAGGACGATCGCAATCAGGTCGTCCTTGCGCTCGGCGATGAAGGTGGGGTCCGGCATCAAGATGTCGATGCCCGGCAGCGCCGCATCGGCAAAGGTAATGCCGCAATCGACGAGGATCCATTGGCCGCGGAACCCGTAAAGGTTCAAGTTCATACCAATCTCGCCCGATCCGCCAAGGGGCACGAAGATCAGTTCGGATTCGCTATCGGATTCCGTCATATCTGCCAGCTGGCCTTGGATGCGGCCTACGATTTGGCATTTCGTTGCCAGATTTCCAGCAGCCCGCGCATCGTGAGATCGGGATCGACGTGCTGGATCGCGTCGGTTCCCTCGGCAAACAGTGGCGCCAGACCGCCGGTGGCAATCACCGTCATCGGTGCCCCGAATTCCGTGATCGTGCGCTCTACCAGTCCTTCGATCAGGCCGAGATACCCATAATAGATGCCCGACTGCATCGCCGGCACGGTCCCCGTCCCGATCACCGTTTCGGGCCGCGCGACGGCGATCCGCGGCAGCTTGGCAGCGGCCATATGCAACGCCTCGAGGCTGAGGTTGATACCGGGCGCCAGAATCCCGCCGAGATAGGTCCCCTCGCCGTCAATGATGTCGACATTGGTCGAGGTACCGAAATCGATAACAATTGCCGGGCCGCCATAAATCTTATGCGCCGCCACCGCGTTCACCAGCCGGTCGGCCCCCACCTCTTCGGGCTTGGGCAGCGCGATCTTGAGATCGAGAATGACGGTATTGCCGACCTCAAGGGGCGTGGCGCCAAAATAGTGCCGGCACAGGCGCTTAAGGTCGAATGTCGCCTGCGGGACGACGGTTGCAAGGATGGCAGCGTCGATGTCTCCGCGCTCAAGGCCTTCGAGTGTCATTAACGCCATCAGCCAGACGGCATACTCATCAGCGGTGCGTTCGGAATCAGTTGAAAGACGCCACTGACCACGGCGGGTGTCACCGTCATAGACAGCGAAAACTGTGTTGGTATTGCCGGCGTCGATGGCGAGAAGCATGAGGGGTGTTCGTGCAGGGGTCAGGTGAAAGCGTGAGTCTCGGTGTTGCCGAAGTATACCGCACCGCCCGAAATGGTGTGGCGCTTGCCCGCGCCAAGGTCAAGGACCAGACCGCCCTCCTCGTCGATATCGACGAACAAGCCGTTCGGGCCGCCGCCGCCGGTCACCCGCGTAAGGACCCGCGTGCCCATACCGTGGGCGCGCCCGAGCCAGGCTTGCCGGAGCGGGCCGAAGCCGAGCCGCCGCCACGTCGCGGTCCAGTGATCCAGGCGCTCGAGAAAGGCTGCGAGAACGTCGTCCGGAGCGACTGCCTCGGCACCCTCGGCCGCCAGCGACGTCGCCGGCGATTCCCGGTATTCCGGGTGGACGCCGATATTGAGGCCGCATCCCACGACCACCCAGGGGATTTGGGCGGCCGCAACCGGGGCCGCCTCCAGCAACAGGCCGGCAATCTTGCGCCCGCCGGCCAGCACGTCGTTCGGCCATTTTAGGCGGACATCGGATTGCGGAATGATTTCAGCGACCGCTTCGGCCGCGGCCAGTGCCGCCGCGAACGAAAGTTGGGCACATCGCCGCGCCTCGCAATCGGGCCGCAATACCACCGAACAATAGAGATTACCCGGCGGCGATTGCCAATGCCGGTTGAGCCGGCCGCGGCCCGACGTCTGAACTTCGGCGACCACGACCGTGCCTTCGGGCGCGCCGTCCACCGCCATATCCCGCGCCGCATCGTTGGTGCTGGGCAGGGTCTCGAAGCGATGGACTGTGGCGTTCACAGGGCTTCCGGAATGTTCCGGCCGCGACGTTTCCGGTGGCGCGATCAGGGCAGCAACACCCGAGCGGCGGCGAGTGTCCACGCCAGAAGTGGTGCCGGGTAGACGAAAAACATCAGCGTCAAAACACTCGATCCTGCCAGGATATATCCGATCTCGCGGCCCGGCAGCGGTTCGAATACCTCCGCCGGTTCGTCGAAGTACATCACTTTAACGATGCGAATGTAGTAGAAAGCGCCGACCACGCTCGCCAGCACGCCGATCACGGCAAGCGTATACAGCCCGGCATCGATCGCTGCGAAGAAAACGTAGAACTTGCCGAAGAATCCGGCGAGCGGTGGCACACCCGCGAGCGAGAACATGAAGATCGCCATTGCCAGCGCCATCATCGGGCGGCTGCGCGCCAGCCCGCCAAGGTCGGCGATGTCTTCCACCATCCCTCCGTTGACCCGCATCGAAAGGATCACCGCAAACGCGCCGGCATTCATCACCAGATAGATCGCGAGGTAGACAAGAACGCTTTGCACCCCCTGCTCGGTGCCCGCCGCCAGCCCCACCAACGCAAAGCCCATATGGCCAATGGAACTGTACGCCATCAGACGCTTGATATTGGTCTGGCGGATCGCCGCGAAGGCACCGACGACCATCGAGGCGATCGAGATCGAAACGATGATCTGTTGCCACTCGCCGTTGATCTCGAAAAATGGCGCCACCAGCACGCGCACGAACAGGGCCATCGCCGCTATCTTGGGGGCTAGCGCCAGAAAGGCGGTGACCGGTGTCGCCGCGCCCTCGTAAACGTCGGGCGTCCACATATGGAAGGGCACGGCCGACACCTTGAACGCCAGGCCCGCCACCAGGAACACGACGCCGATGATGACGCCGATCGAGGGTCCCTGACCTGCCGTTGCCTCGAAGATCGCGGCCAGCGACTCGAAATTGGTGGTGCCGGTGAAACCGTAGATGATCGAGCAGCCGTAGAGCAGCATCCCCGACGAAAGCGCACCCAGGACGAAATACTTGAGACCGGCTTCGGTCGAACGCAGCGAATCGCGGCGGAATGCCGCCAGCACATAGAGCGCCAAGCTTTGCAGTTCGATCCCCAGATAGAGCGAGATCAGGTCGTTGGCCGAGATCATCATCATCATGCCGAGCGTGGCCAGCAGCATGAGGACGGGAAACTCGGTACGCTCCATCTCCTGGTGACGCAGATAACTGTGCGACATCATCAAACCGAGCGCCGCCCCCGCCAGCACCAGGATTTTTGCGAACACACCGAACCCATCGGTCACGAACATTCCGGCGAAGGTGACGGTGCGGCCTTCCGGTCCCGCCAGCATCAGTATGAAGGCAACGCCGAGCCCCAATACCGCCAGCCACGACACGCTGCGGCTGGCGCGATTGCCGCGGAAAACGCCCCACATCAACAGCACCATCGCCCACACTGCGAGCCAGATTTCCGGCAGCGCAGGGGTGAAGTCTGGGATTTGGGTGACGGTCAGGGTCGCGCTCATGAGTCGGTTACCGCCCCGCCGTTGCCAGCATCCGCGCGCCTTCCAGCGCCGCGGTGTGCTGTGCGATCAAGTTTTCGACGCTGACCGCCATCACGTCCAGAAGCGGTGCCGGATAAATGCCGAAGAAAATGACCGTTACGACCAACGGCGCCAAAAACAGTACTTCGCGCCGGTTGAGGTCGAGGATGTTCTTCAGGTTCTCTTTGTCGAGTACGCCGTAGATCACCCGCCGGTAGAGCCATAACGCATAGCAGGCGCTGAGAATTATGCCGAACGCCGCCAGCAGCGCCACCCAGGTGTTGACCTGGAATGCACCCACCAGCACCAGGAATTCGCCGACGAATCCGCTGGTGCCGGGCAGGCCGACGTTGGCGAGCGTAAACACCATGAATACGAAGGCATATTTGGGCATACGGTGAACAAGTCCGCCGTAAGCGTCGATCTCACGCGTGTGCATTCGGTCGTAAATGACGCCGACGCTAAGGAACAGCGCGCCCGACACGAGACCGTGGCTCAACATCTGGATAATGCCGCCCTGGATACCCGGCGAGGTGAGCGTGAAGATACCGATGGTCACGAAACCCATGTGCGCGACCGACGAGTACGCCACCAGTTTTTTCATGTCGTGCTGCATCAGTGCGACTAGCGAGGTGTAGATTATCGCGATCACGCTGAGCCCGAATACCATCGGCGTGAAATAGACCGTGGCATCGGGAAATATCGGGATCGAGAATCGCAGGAACCCGTAAGCGCCCAGCTTCAACAGCACCGCCGCCAGCACGACCGAGCCCGCCGTTGGCGCCTCGACGTGGGCGTCCGGCAGCCAGGTATGCAGCGGCCACATCGGAATCTTGACCGCGAACGAGGCGAAGAACGCTATCCACAGCCATTTCTGCAAGCCGGGATCGAAGCTGTGCTGCATCAACGTCGGGATGTCGGTGGTGCCGGCGTCGAAGAACATGAACAGAATCGCCAGCAGCATCAGCACCGAACCGGCGAGCGTGTACAAAAAGAACTTGAAGGTCGCGTAGACGCGGTTCTTGCCGCCCCACACCCCGATGATCAGGAACATCGGGATCAGTCCAGCTTCGAAGAACAGATAGAACACCACCACGTCGAGGGCGCCGAAGACGCCGATCATGGTGGTCTCCAGAATCAGAAACGCGATCATGTATTCTTTGACGCGGGTCTTGATCGATTCCCAACTCGCCAGAATGCAGATCGGCATCAGGAACGTGGTCAAAATAATGAACAGCATCGAAATGCCGTCCACGCCCATGTGGTAGGCGATGCCGTCCGTCAACCAGCCGGCGCTCTCCTCGAACTGGAAGGCGGCGGTTCTGGAATCGAATTTGATCCACAGCACCAGCGACAGCGCAAAGTTGATTAGCGTCGTCCACAGCGCCACGTTGCGGGCGTTGCGGGCGACGATCCCGGGGTCGCCGCGGATCAACAGGATAAAGGCCGCCCCCACCAACGGCAGGAACGTCACGAGCGACAGAATGGGCCAGTCCGCCATGTCCTACATGCCCCAGATCAGGAACCAGGTGACCAGCGCCGCCACGCCCGCGAGCATGGCAAAGGCGTAGTGAAAGACGTAACCGGATTGCAGGGCACTGGCGCGGCGGGCGAGATTGACGACCGTCGCCGCCACCCCGTCGGGGCCGAAGCCGTCTATCACCTTGCCGTCGCCGCCAAGCCAGAGGGTGCGGCCGAGGAATTTCGCCGGGCGCACGAACACGACGTCGTAAAGTTCGTCGAAATACCACTTGTTGAGGAACAGGCGGTAGAGCCAGGCGTGGGTTTCGGCAAGGCGCGCCGCCGCCTCGGGCCGGCGCACATAGTAGTACCAGGCGAGCAGGATCCCGATCAGGGCAACCACCGTCGGCGCCGCCTTGACGGTAAAGCCCAGGTGATGAGCTGCTTCCATCGGGTCGTTGGCGGCCAGCACCAGGATCGACTCGCCCCAGAAGGCTTCGGCCCCTTCGCCGACCATCCAGCCGGTCGCGATCAGGCCGGCGAAGATCGCCCCCAGCGCCAGTACGATCATCGGGATCGTCATCGACCGCGGCGCTTCGTGCACGTGGCCCATGACTTCGGTATCGCCGCGCGACCTGCCGTGGAACGTCAGGAACAACACCCGCCACGAATAGAAGGCGGTCAGGAGTGCCGCAAACAGGCCGACATAGAAGGCATATTCGCCGAGCCGGCCGCCCGCCGCGTAGGCGACCTCGATAATCATGTCCTTGGAAAAGAAGCCCGCGAACACCGGAATCCCGGCCAGCGACAACGAGCCGATCCACATCAGCACATAGGTCAGCGGCAGCATCGTATAGAGGCCGCCCATCTTGCGCATGTCCTGTTCGTCCGAGATGGCATGGATCACCGACCCGGCGCCGAGGAACAACAACGCCTTGAAAAAGGCATGGGTGAACAGATGGAACATCGCGGCGCCGTAGGCTGAAACCCCGACGGCGAAGAACATGTAGCCCAACTGGCTGACGGTCGAGTACGCGATCACGCGCTTGATGTCGTTCTGGACCAGGCCGATGGTGGCGGCGAAAATTGTGGTCGTGGCACCGACGACGGTGACGATGCCGAGAGTGATCGGCGCGTACTCAAACAACGGCGACATCCGCACCACCAGGAAGACGCCCGCCGTCACCATGGTCGCGGCGTGGATCAGCGCCGATACCGGTGTCGGGCCCTCCATCGCATCCGGCAGCCAGGTGTGAAGGCCGATCTGCGCCGACTTGCCCATCGCACCGAGGAACAGGAGGAACGTAAGCGTGGTTAGAATATCGAGGTCGAGGCCGAGGAAATTAAAGGTCCGGCCAGCGAACTCGGGTGCGGCGGCGAAGATGGTTTCGTAATCGACGGAGCCGAATACGAAGAAGATGCCAAAGATTCCGAGCGCGAACCCGAAATCGCCAACGCGGTTGACGACGAAAGCTTTGATCGCGGCAGCGTTGGCGGCGGGGCGTTTGTACCAAAACCCGATCAATAGATAGGACGAGAGCCCGACGGCTTCCCACCCGAAAAACAGCTGCACCAGATTGTCGGCCGTCACCAGCATCAGCATCGCGAAGGTGAACAGCGACAGGTACGCCATGAACCGCGGAATGTTGGGGTCGTGGCTCATGTAGCCGATCGAATACCAGTGCACCAGCGCGCTGATACCGGTGACGACGACCAGCATGACGGCGGTCAGGGTGTCGATTTGCAGCGCCCAGGACGCCGAAAACGTGCCGGCATCGACCCAGCGCAACAGTTCGATGTGAACGGTATTGCCGCCCAGCGCGATATCGGCAAAGGCGAACAGCGACAACACCGCCGACGCGCTGACCGCGAAGCACGTCACCAGTTGCGCGCCGCGGTCGGTAATCCAGCGCCCGAAGAATCCGGCGATGATCGCCGCGGCAATCGGCAGGAAGACGATCAGGGCGTACATCATGGTGCCGTCAGCCCTTCATCAGATTGATGTCTTCGACGGCGATGGTGCCGCGGTTGCGGTAATAGGTCACCAAAATGGCGAGGCCGATCGAGGCCTCGGCCGCGGCCACGGTCAGAATCAGCATGGTGAAGACCTGCCCCACCAGATCGCCCAGCGCCGCCGAAAATGCCACCAGATTGATGTTGACCGCGAGTAGTATGAGTTCGATCGACATGAGAATGACGATCACGTTCTTGCGGTTGAGAAAAATCCCGAACACGCCGATGGTGAACAGCGTCGCCGCAACTGTCAGGTAATGACCGGTGCCGATTTCCATCAGATGCCCTCACCCGGCTTGACTTGTTTCAATTCCACCGACTCCGCAGGCGTGCGTGCAATTTGGCGGGCGATAATCTGTTTGCGGACGCCTTCGCGGGTCCTCAGCGTCAGAACTATGGCGCCGATCATGGCAGTCAGCAGCACCATGCCCGCGCCCTCGAACAGATAGATGTATTGGGTATAGAGGATCCGCCCCAACGCCTCGGTATTGGTGATCCCGCCGGCCTCCGGCGCCGGTGCCGCCGCCAGCACCGCGACATCCGGAAAGGCCACGCCGGAGCCGATCACGAACAGCAATTCGATCAGCAAAATCAGGCCGATTAACGCCCCCACCGGCAAATATTGAAGGAACCCCTGGCGCAGCTCGACGAAGTTGATATCGAGCATCATCACCACGAACAGGAACAGGACCGCCACCGCGCCGACGTAGACGATCACCATGACCATCGCCAGGAATTCTGCCCCCAGCAACACGAACAGCGCCGCCCCGTTGAAGAATGCGAGGATCAGGAACAGCACCGAATGCACCGGGTTGCGCGCCGAAATAACCATCACGCCCGAGGCGATGATGAGGGCGGCGAAAAGGTAGAATGCGAATACTTGAATAATCATATCGGTAGGTTGGGACGGATACGGGGGACTAGCGGTAGGGCGCGTCGCGTTCGAGGTTGGCGGCGATTTCACGCTCCCAGCGGTCGCCGTTGGCGAGCAACTTCTCCTTGTTGTAGTAAAGTTCTTCGCGGGTCTCGGTGGCAAATTCGAAGTTCGGGCCTTCCACGATGGCGTCAACCGGGCAGGCCTCCTCGCAGAACCCGCAAAAAATACATTTGGTCATGTCGAGGTCGTAGCGCGTGGTGCGGCGGCTGCCGTCGTCGCGCGGCTCGGC
>PVBE010264351.1_pt1 | contig 37644 bp, 38 predicted proteins | sample 1631181 | NCBI WGS metagenome assembly PVBE01 (sample SAMN08397723, study PRJNA350692) | Marine metagenome, whole genome shotgun sequencing project. | isolation source: water | place: Pacific Ocean | collected 2012-04
AGGTTCAGGTTCAGGTTCAGGTTCAGGTTCAGGTTCAGGTTCAGGTTCAGGTTCAGGTTCAGGTTCAGGTTCAGGTTCAGGTTCAGGTTCAGGTTCAGGTTCAACACTAGCCACTTCTACAGGTGCTGCAAACTGTTTTTCTTGACTTACATCTGAAGCAACCTGCTGATTTTGCTGGTCAAGTATCTGCACTACAGGTGCTGCCTGAACAGTCACCTCATTTAGACTCATCGGTCTAAACGCAAGCATCCGCAAAACGCACATCTCGAAACCTTGTTCTTGCGTCACCGCCATTTGCAAATCAGCACGACCTTTGCAAGCGATTTGATAATACAGTTGCAAGTCTTGTGCAGAAACAAGCTTCGAAAGCTGTAATATTTTTTGATTGATTTCTTCACTATACTTAAGTGCTAGGTCAGGCAGATACTGCAATAATGCCAACTCATGAAGCGTCGAAACCAATTGGTCTAGAACTAAAGACACATCTAAAGCTTGCTGCCTAAATTGCAAAAGCAACTGACTCACACGCGCTTGCTGATTTTGATGAATCGCGAGAATCAAATCATAGATAATCGTTCGATCAATCAGACCTAACATATCTTTCACATCTTGATGATGTACTGCACCCTGACCATAGGCAATCGCTTGATCTGTCAGTGATAATGCATCCCTTAAAGAGCCTTGAGCGGATTCTGCAATTTGCCAAATGGCATCTTGATCTGCATCAATGTGTTCTTTATTTAAGATAGTCGTTAAATGTTCGGTAATTTCATCTACCGCCAAAGGACGTAGTGTAAATTGCAAACAACGAGAAATCACCGTAATCGGTAACTTCTGAGGATCAGTTGTCGCAAATAAGAATTTTACATGTTCAGGTGGTTCTTCTAATGTTTTCAATAATGCATTAAATGAATGCGTTGAGAGCATGTGCACTTCATCGATCAAATAAACTTTGAAGCGACCTTGAGTTGGAGCATATGGAACATTATCAAGTAACTCACGCGTATCTTCTACCTTGGTACGCGATGCCGCATCAATCTCGATCAGATCAATAAAACGACCTTCATTCACGGCTTTACAAGTTGCACAAACTTCACATGGTGTTGAAGTTACACCAGTCTCACAGTTCAAACACTTGGCTAAGATACGAGCAATCGTCGTTTTACCGACACCACGCGTTCCTGTAAATAAGTAAGCATGATGCAAACGACCACGTTCTAATGCACTCGTTAAAGCACGAGAAACATGGTTTTGCCCCACTAACTCATTGAAATTACGTGGTCTGTATTTTCTTGCAAGTACTTGATACATGTATGCTCCTTATTGCAGCTTAAGCATACTGTTTTTTAGAAAGAGCTGTAAATGAATACATGTTTAATTGATCAAGATTAAATACATTCGATTAGTTCAAGGACAATTGCTCAGCAGGCTTACATCAAGCAAGACTTGCACCTGTTCGCAACTCAAGAGAAAATAGCCCCTAATTTTTTATGTTGTTGGTTTATTTCCCATGTCTCAATCTTTAGCGGTTTTAGGCGGCATTACCGCAGAACAATTTTTAAATGAATATTGGCAAAAAAAACCATTACTCGTTCGCAATGCAATGCCTGAAATTATTGGCTTATTAGAACCTGAAGATGTTCAGGAACTTGCACTTGAAGAAGATGTTACTGCACGTTTGATTCGTCAAAAAAACAAGAACCCAAATGAATGGCATGTCAAATCATCACCTCTCACCAAAGGTGATTTTCAAAAGCTACCAAATCTTTGGACTTTACTTGTACAAGCAGTCGATCATTACTCCTTTGACATTTCAGAACTTTGGAAAAAATTTCCATTTATTCCTCAATGGCGTCGTGATGACATTATGGTGTCTTATGCACCTAAAGGCGGATCAGTGGGTAAGCATTTTGACTTTTATGACGTATTCTTAGTTCAGGGTCATGGACATCGCCGCTGGCAACTTGGACAGATGTGTGATGAATCGACTCAATTTATCCCAGATCAACCTTTAAAACTATTGCCAGAAATGGATATTCAGTTTGATGAGGTTCTTGCACCGGGTGATTTGCTCTATGTGCCACCAGGACTGTCTCACTATGGTGTTGCTGAAGATGATTGTTTAACGTTCTCATTTGGCTTTCGTATGCCAAACCTATCTGAAATGATTGATCAAGTGAGTGATAAATTTGCAGAGAACACTTTGCTTAAAAATCCACTTGCAGATATTGCACGTCAACAAACTGCACACCTTGGCGAAATCAATGAAGTTGAATTTTCATATTTAAAAACACAGCTATTAGATTATCTAACCAAAGCACCTGAGTTCGATGCTGCCATCGTGGCATATATGAGTGAATCAAGTTATCCAAACAACATTCCTGAACCAGAAGAAGTTGAAGCAAGTGATCTAAGTGGAATCATCGGTACAGGTTATGAATTAATACTTGAACCTGCATCAAGATTACTTTATCGCATGCAAAATGGTTCTTTAGATTTTTGGGCAAATGGTGAAAACGTTTGTATTTCGGAGCCGTTTGCAGCTCAATTAAAACGTATCGCTGATGGTGAAAATGTTGTTTTAGACGAATCATTTAATGACGATGCAGTATTAGAAGACATTGCCATGCTGCTCAACACTGCTGTTGTAATGTTATTACCACCAGAAGAATAAAAAATTTACTGAGACTTCTAATATCGATATTTCAGGTTAAGCTGCTGCACTACATTAACTCGATCATACGATATTAGAAGTACAATTTTTCCAACGATTACATTTTAATTATTGAATAAGATATCGAATTTTATAGACTCATTTACAAGAACTTAAAACATAAATTACATCACATCATTCTATTTACAATAACGGAGAACGCTTGTGTTTAAAAAAGCATTATTTTGTTCATTCATTGCTTCCTCTCTTTTTCTTCAAACAGCCCAAGCTTGTACACGCGCTGTTTATCTAGGCAATGATAATCATATTATTACAGCACGATCGATGGACTGGAAAGTTGATGTCGGTACAAACTTGTGGATTATGCCAAGTGGCGTTAATCGCGATAGTAATGCTGGTCCTAAATCACTTAAATGGAAATCAAAATATGGCAGCGTGATTGCCTCTGGATATGATATTTCTACAACAGACGGGATGAACGAGGTTGGATTAGTAGCCAATGTTTTGTGGTTAGTTGAATCTGAATATCCTGACGCCAAAAAATCAAATAAACCTCAACTCAGTATTTCTGCATGGGCCCAATACGTTCTTGATAATTACGCAACCGTTGCTGAAGCTGTAGCAGCTTTAGAAAAAGAACCTTTTACACTCATCACGGATAGTGTTCCTGGTGAACAACGCTTAGCAACATTACATTTATCACTTTCGGATAAAACAGGTGACAGCGCAATTATTGAATACATTAATGGGAAACAAGTGATTCACCATGATAAAAAATATCAGGTAATGACGAATTCACCTATATTTGACCAACAACTTGCGCTAAATACATATTGGAAACAAATCGGTGGCACAGTCATGCTACCCGGCACAAATAGAGCTTCAGACCGTTTCGCACGAGCATCATTCTATATCAACGCCATTCCTAAAAACGATAACTCTAAAGAGGCACTCGCCTCCGTATTCAGTGTGATTCGAAATGCATCAGTTCCTTTTGGATTAAATACTGAAGAAGAACCCAATATCTCTTCTACACGTTGGAGAACAGTTGCCGATCATAAACAGCAATTATATTTCTTTGAATCTGCTGTATCTCCAAATGTTTTTTGGGTAGATTTAAAGAAAATCAACTTTAAAGATGGCGTAACGCGTAAGCTTGATTTAGGAAAAGATCAGCAAAATACATTTGCTGGTGATGCGACTGATCAATTTAAAGCATCAAAACCATTTGAATTTCTTGGGCCACAGTTACATCATTAAAGCGTTAAATTGAAAATAAACTTGAGAAGTGAAATATGAAGAATGTAATTTGTTTGCTAAGTCTTTGCATCATGATGGCGGGTTGCGCAAATATGCAAAATACAACAACACCATCGACGACGATTGATCACCTTGCTACTGCGGGTTCATTGAACTGTAAATCGAATGAGTTATGTCCAAATGTCGTTGTTGAATGGGACAAACAGCAAAAAGATAAATTACATCTCGACGTTGCATTAACAAGTACTTATCAATATTACGACATCAATGGTTTAACTTTTTTTGTTGATGGTAAATCCTTTTCTTATACTCCAGCTGGAAAAACTGAGCAAAAGTATATCAACCGTTTAATTCCAAAACGCTCTTCTAATTCATTTAGCCTTCCAAGTGCTTTTTTACTAGAACTTAGAAATGCTAAAAATGTAGAACTTGCGATTGCAACGGATAAAGGCTCAATAAAACGTTCTGTTTATACGCCAACGGAACAATCTATGCTCTATCAAAACTTTGCTCGTTTAATTTCTGAACTTTCTAATAAATCTGCGAAGTAAAATAATTTTAGTCTTCAACGCTCGTTATTTATTTTAATGTAGATAACGAGCACACTATAAATCAGCACTCAAAAATCACAATAAACACCATAAATATAGCAGCTACCTGCCTAAGCCATCTAAAATATGTAAATAAAATGGTTTTTATTAGAACAATCAGTTTTTACATTATTTTAATTACTTCCAATTATTCATATTGTTAATTTTATCAAAGAACTACGACTGGAAATTTCAAAGTCAATTCAATAAATATTGTTAGTTTTCCCTAGGATATTTTATAAATACCATGTAAAATCGCTGCCAAAATCGCATGACAGGATGCAAAACCATGCTCTGCTGACGATGAGCAAACTCGAGGCTAAGTATGTCAAAAAAAGAAGATATTATTAACACAGCATTAAAACTTTTTAATTCGCATAGCTATAATTCGATTGGGGTTGATCGAATTATCAGTGAGTCAGGCGTTGCCAAAATGACTTTCTATAAATATTTTCCATCTAAGGAAAAATTAATCGAAGAATGTCTGCTACAACGCAATATTAATTTACAAACCTCTTTGAATGCCGCTTTAGCTGAATGTGATCCTGAAGATCCATTAGGACAATTAAAAGCCATTTTTGAATGGTATAACGCATGGTTTCTTAGCGAAGACTTCAATGGTTGTATGTTTCAAAAAGCATTAGAAGAAGTTATTAAAATCTATCCTTCTACGCTTGAACCTGCGACTCAATATAAAATTTGGCTTACAGCACTTGTTCAAAGACTATTAACACAACTTGGTATTCAGAATCCGACCCACTTAGCAACATTGATTGTAAGTATTTTGGATGGCATGACGATACAAGCTCATGTGAATAGACATTCAGTTGAAATGGATCAGTACTGGACACGAGTTGAACATTTAATCAATTATGAGAAGGCGTTAGCTTAAATAGCAACGCTTTTTTCTTGTTGAAAAATCAATTTATCTATATGCTGATTACAAGAAAAAAACAAAGCGTGATTTATAGTTATTATTGTGGCTCACGCTTGCGTCTGAGTTGGAAAGAATAATAAAAATTATTACCCTCTGGCGGTCGTACAAATTGCACATCCCGATCCTTTTTATGCAGACAGATCGTTCTGTCTTGTTTTTAATTATATACCCTTTTTATCAAATCACAACTACTTTTTTAATTTTTTTATATTTATTAATTAAATTAACCACATAATTTTATTGATAAGTAAAATTTAACAATATAGTTACATTGCAGCATTCTTCAAAAACACATCACGGCTTAAAACAGTTAGTCAAAAAACTGAAGCAAATCACACTTCATAGGGAAAAAGTAAAATATTAAACACTACTGAGATTAATTATCATTTTTACTTATATATATTTTCATTAAAAACCATTGCAATTATTCAGTTTTACTACATTTTTTCTTTTCAAGCATTTTATACTACACTTTGGTCGTAATTTTGGGAGGTGAACATGCAAAAGGGTCTTGAGATTGAAGCAATGAGGGAGTCAGCAGGCTCAATTGTTAATGTACTTAAATCTCTAGCAAATACAGATCGTTTGATCATCTTGTGTCATTTAGCCAAACAGGAATTAAATGTTTCTCAAATAGAGGAACTTACGCAAATTTTCCAACCGACTCTATCACAACAACTGATGATGCTTCGTAAAAGTAATGTGGTTGCAACACGTCGTGAAGGTAAACAGATTTTCTATTCTATTAGCGATCCAAAACTACGCGTTGTTTTGACTACACTATATGAAAATTATTGCCCTAATATTTAATTGTTTAGGAAATTGCATACTAATTTTAAAATTGGATCACTTTTTTCTGCATAATGTATTCAGGATTTTATAATTTAGATCATCGTGCATGAAAAAATTAAATATAAAAATATCAAATATATTTCCTGCCATACAATGGTTAAAGCACTATCAATACAATAGTTTTAAAGCCGATCTAATTGCAGCACTGATCGTACTTGCAATGCTCGTCCCTCAAGGAATGGCTTATGCCATGCTGGCAGGTTTACCTCCTGTCATGGGGATATATGCAAGTATTCTTCCCATGATTATTTATGCTTTTACAGGAAGTAGCACCACTCTCTCAATCGGACCTGTCGCAATTATATCAATGATGGTATTTGCGACACTGAATCCGCTCTTCCCTGTGGCATCAGAGGCTTATATCGAAGCCGCTTGTTTACTCTCGATATTAGTGGGAATTATTTCCTTTATTCTCGGTATTTTCCGTTTTGGCTTTCTCATTCAACTGATTAGCCATCCTGTGATTCAAAGCTTTATCATTGCTTCTGCATTACTGATTGCGCTTGGACAGTTAAAGTTTTTATTAGATATCCCTATAAAAGCCAACAATATTCCAGAGTTTATCTTCTCTCTAGTACAGAATATTCATCAACTCAGTTTTTTAAGTATTAGCTTCAGCCTTGCGGCTATTTCAATGCTGATTCTCTTACCTAAAGTCGTTCCAAACAGTTTTATCGCAAAAACGACACCGCTTCTATTGGTAATAAGCTCTATTGTTATGGTTTATCTGACCAGTCTTGATCAGCATGGTTTAAAAACAGTTGGCGTGATTCCAACGGGATTACCTAACTTTCATTTTCCAACGTGGGATTTTGCGTTAGTACAGAAATTACTTCCAAGTGCATTCATGATCGCTATGATTAGTTTCGTAGAGTCTTTGGCAATCGCACAAGCCACAGCCTTGCAAAAACGTGATGACTTAAATAGTAATCAAGAACTTATCGCTTTGGGGCTGGCAAATATTGCAGCAGGTATTAACTCAGGTTTTGCCGTTTCTGGAAGCTTATCCCGTACAGTTGTAAATGCAGATGCGGGAGCCAAAACACCCATGGCGGGTGTTTTATCTTCTTTATTTATGATTGCAGTTAGTCTTTATTTCACAGGGCTATTTCAAAATTTACCATTAACTGTTTTAGCTGCAACGATCTTTGTCTCGATTTGGAAATTGGTTATCTTCACTCCTTTTTATGAAACATGGAAATATTCCAAAGCTGATGGACTTGCCATGATTGCAACCTTTTTAGGTGTAACATGTATTGATATTTCTACTGGGTTAATCATTGGGATCGTCTTAACTTTTATTTTATTGTTGTGGCGGATCAGTCGCCCACATATCGCAGTCATTGGTCTCATCGAAGGAACGCAACATTTTAGAAATGTCTCTCGTTATGACGTTGTCACCATTCCAACCATTGCATCTTTTCGTGTAGATGAAAATCTAAGCTTTTTAAATGCGCATGTACTCAAAGGCTATATTATTACTGAATTAAGTCATAATAAGGCTGTTAAGCATGTTGTGATTAACTGCTCAAGTATTAGTAATATCGATCTTAGCGCACTTGAAATGTTAGAAGAACTTAATAGAGAACTCTTGATTTTGGATATCAAATTGCATCTATCCGAAGTCAAAAGCCCTGTTATGGATCGCTTAGTAGACTCAAAACTGATTAAGGAACTCACAGGACAAATTTTCCTGTCACATTACCAAGCAATTCAATACCTTTCATCAGAAAGTACTGTTTGAACTTTTATTTTGAGCGTATTTTTTTTACACAAAAGGATATGATTGATTTTTATAAAATACTTTTAAAAACATTGTGTTATTTTTTACAGTATTTTTAAAATAAATAGTCATCAAAAAAAATTTCAATATTCATAGCGCTTGGGTATAGAATACGGCGCTTGTTTAACCTTAAACCGTGCATAGGTTTGTAAGGCCTTTATATGTTTAGTGTATTGTCTCGCTTAAGTTTAGTTAGCAAAATTATTATCGCTATTATTTTAGGGATTGGCGTGGCATTGCTGTTTCCTAACGTTACACCTTATCTTAGTTTATTAGGTGAATTATTTATTAAAGCGTTGAAATCGGTTGCCCCTATTCTCGTTTTTGTTCTTGTGCTTTCTTCAATTGCCAATTTCCAAGTTGGACAGAATTCTAATTTAAAACCAGTGATGGTGTTATATGTAGCAGGTATGCTTCTTGCCGCTTTTAGTGCGGTGATTGCGAGTATTGTTTTTCCTAGTCAGCTGTTCTTACACTTAGCAGCTCAATCAGATTTACAAGCACCTGGCAGCTTAGCTGAAATTTTAAAAAATCTACTGCTTAGCTTTATTGCCAATCCTGTTCAAGCGATCAGTGAAGCAAACTTTATTGGAATTCTGGCTTGGGCGATTGGTTTAGGTCTTGCCTTGCGCCATAGTTCAGATACAACCAAGCAAGTATTGACGGATGTTGCTGATGCCGTGAATAAGATTATTCATACAGTCATTAGCTTTGCGCCTATCGGTATTTTTGGATTAGTTGCAGTAACTTTTGCAAGCGCAGGTTTCGCGACTTTAGCAAGTTATGCACATTTGCTCATGGTGTTAATCGGCACAATGCTGTTCGTTGCACTGGTGATCAATCCTATTTTAGTTGCAATCACTATGCGTGCAAATCCATATCCATTGGTATTTAAGTGCTTAAGAGAAAGTGGTATTACTGCATTCTTTACGCGTAGCTCAGCTGCGAATATTCCTGTGAACTTGGATCTTGCGCAACGCTTAGGTGTAAATGAAGCAACTGCTGGTGTATCTATCCCGCTTGGTGCAACCATTAATATGGCGGGTGCAGCTGTAACAATTACCGTATTAACTTTAGCTGCGGTAAATACCTTGGGTATTCACGTTGATCTAAGCACAATGTTGATTCTCTCAATCGTAGCTGCAGTTTCGGCATGTGGTGCTTCAGGTGTTGCAGGCGGTTCTTTATTGTTGATCCCTGTTGCATGTAGCTTGTTTGGTATATCATCAGAAGTAGCGATGCAGGTGGTTGCTATTGGTATGATTATTAGTGTGTTGCAAGACTCAACCGAGACTGCACTCAACTCATCGACCGATGTTTTATTCACCGCTGCAGTAGATTTTAGAAACCGAGAAAATCAGTAGATTGCTATGCCATTACAACGTTTACCGAACTGGATTCAATTAGGTGCTTTCTTATTAGCCCTGAATGCAGGAATGGTAAACGTTCTTGGCTTAATCACTGTCCTTCATCAGTCTGTCTCACATATGACAGGCAATGTCAGTATGTTAGCGATGAGCTTAATTGACTGGCAACCAGAACACTTCATTTATCTCACACTCGTCATCTTCTGCTTCGTTGTAGGCTCATTTTATAGCGGTCTAATATTAGGAAATAGTCATGTGGCTTTTGGTCGTCATTACGGATTTCCTCTAAGTTTTGTTGCTGTTTTTCTCTTGCTTACTTGGCTACTTGTCCCTTATTTTCCGCGTTATAGCTTATTGTGGGCATGTGCAGCAATGGGCATGCAAAATGCCATGGTCAGCCACTATAAAGGTGCAATCATCCGTACCACGCATTTGTCAGGTGTACTGACTGATATAGGTCTAGCCTTAGGCTACAAAGCTCGCGGACTAAAAGTAGATAATCGACGCATTTTTTTACATTTACTCATTTTTATTGGTTTTTTACTTGGCGGCATTGTTGCCAGTTTGCTTTATCCTTATTTAAAATTACATGCTTTTCTCGTTCCAGCAGCACTTAGCTTTGTCATGAGCATGGCCTATTGGATCGTTTATTTTCGCTTCTCAAAGAACTCAAATTTGGATTAAATTATGGTTAAAAATGCACTTCAGGCTCAGCTATTAAAAGCAGGTTTAGTCGATAACAAGAAAGCGAAAAAATTGACTAAACAAGCTCAACATGAGCAACGTACTGGTCAGAATGATGATGCTGAAATTAAAGCAAAAATTGATCAAGCGAAACAAGAAAAGCTTGCTAAAGATCAAGCATTAAACCAAGAAAAGCAAAACCTATTAGAAGAAAAGGCGCTCAAAGCTTCAATCATTCAAATGATCAAGCAACACAAGATCAAAGAAACTGAAGGTGATGTGGCTTATCAATTTATTGATGAAAATAAAATTAAAAAGGTATATTTATCACAGCAAGTTTACAACGCACTGGTATCAGGATCTTTGGTCATTGCCAAAGACCAAGAAAGCTATGCTTGCCTACCAAAAGCTTTAGCTGAACGCATCGATCAAAAAATGCAGGGTTTTATTCTTGTGAATAACAATACTGAAAATAATGACCAGACAACCGATGAAGAAGATCCATACGCAGCATATGTCATTCCAGATGATTTAATGTGGTAAAACAATTCTACGAAATGTAAAAACACCTTACAAATCGTATATAAACTGTGATTAGATTATTATAGTTTGCCCTAACACCTTACAATTCTCCTTCAAAGAATTTTAAGGTGTTTTAGTTTGGATTATTTAAAGTTTGTTAGTGAAATTCGAGGTGAGTTAAGCCATTATCCATGGCTCGAAATGCTATTAGCATTAGCCATGCTGATTTTCTTTGCTGCTTTAGCAAATTTTATCGCTAAGCGGATTATCGTGCGTGGAATTCGTCATTTAGTTACTAAACTTAAATCTCCAAACCAATCTATTTTTGCTCAACATAGCATTATTCGAAGATTTGCGAATATTGTCCCAGCGATTGTCATCATGAATGGTATAACCACCATTCCTCATTTACCCGCTAAAGTCATTTCATTTATACAAATGGGCGCTCAGGCGTTTATTTTCCTTACGATTGCCCTAACGGTAAGTGAAGCACTGAACATCTTTAACTTAATCTATCAACGTAATCCTAAATCAAGAAATAAGCCCATTAAAGGATATCTACAACTCGTCAAATTAATCTTATTTGTCGTGTGTGGTTTAATGATTTTAGGAACGTTCTTGAAAAAAGATGTTTTCACCCTGCTCGCTGGTTTTGGTGCAATGGCGGCAGTGTTGATGTTAGTTTTCCAAAACACGATTCTTTCTCTCGTAGCCAGTGTGCAAATTGCATCTTATGACATGGTACGTATTGGTGACTGGATTGAAATGCCTTCGCTCAATGCGGATGGCGATGTCATTGATATGTCATTACATACTGTGACTGTTCAGAACTTCGATAAGACCTATACGACTATTCCAACCAATAAACTCGTTACTGATACCTTTAAAAACTGGCGTGGTATGAGTAATGCAGGTTGTCGTCGTATGAAACGCTCTTTATTCATCGACCAAAGCAGCGTGCATTTTATGACAGATGAGGAACAGCAAAAGCTCAAAGACTTCTTGTTGCTAGACCAATATTTAGACGCTAAACAATCTGAAATTGATGAATTCAATAAACAACTGAGTAATCAATCGCGTTATAACAAACGTCGTTTAACGAATCTTGGTACGTTTAGAGCCTATGTAGAATTTTATTTACGTCAACACAAAGGCATTGCTCAAAATCAAACGATTCTAGTTCGCCAAATGCAGCCAACCAGTGAAGGTTTACCTTTAGAAATCTATGCATTTACCAATACTATTGCATGGGCTTCTTATGAAGCGATTCAGTCAGATATTTTTGACCATCTAATCGCAATCGTCCCAGAATTTGGATTGCGAGTTTATCAAGCCCCTTCTGGTTATGACTTTCAAGTGATGACAACAGAACAGAAAGAGCATGCATAACGTTTAAATTAATGAGAATCTGCTTTTTAGCAGATTCTCTTTTAACGGTGCTGAAAACTAATCACAAAGAATATTTAATTTCTGAGAATAGTAATCCGTAGAGACTTTTAGATCAGACATCAATTTTTCTTTTGTATAGTCCTTCGGTGCTAACTTAAGTAAAGCGGGTACATATTGAGACTCATACAATTCAGGATAATCCTTACAAAGTACGCGTGTTTGCTCTTCTTTCGGTGTGTCAGGATTGTCTAATGTATCCATATATGCTGAAATTTTGTTATCAACAACCTCAAAACTTTCCTGAGCTTTATCGCTTTTAACTTCAGGCTGTTTATTACAACCAACAAATAACATTGACATAAAGCCGATCAACAAAATTCTTTTCATAAGTACATACTTTACTGAAGCTTTTCATAAAAATTAAAACCAATTTATACTGAAAAAACAGCAAAGGCTATGGTTTTCCTGTGGGCTTTATCCATTTACTATAAGTAAATTTCGGGTGGATAAGGCGTATCATCTGTAATTGCTGTATACGGCGTATTTCCAACATAAAAAGTATTCGGTAATTGAGCTGCGTCAATCACGATGGAGTCAGCCATAACTTGGGGATATGCCCAAATAAATTGCTTCATTAATTCCAACGAATCGTTATTACTCATATCACCGAAGACTCGCTGCCAAATCGGTGTTCGATATGGTTTGGTTTTATCAAAACCGTAGACATGAGCAATCGTTTCATCAGGAACAAAACCAGCCAAATAAGCCACTTTATTTTCAGGATAATTCAGATCTTGAGTCGGTATCGTAGAAACTGCCTGATAGGCTGTATTTAATCTAGCTTCTAATATCCAGTCATAAGCTTCGGTCATAATAAAATCAAAGTTTGGATAACTATAATGTTCACTTGGATAATTAATATCTGTGACAAGCGTTTCTATTTCCGTCCGAATGGTAGGGAAAAAGATCAATGGACATACTTGAGCCGATGGATACTGTGCTTTAACAGTGCTGCGAATATCACGACAGGTCTGTCCTAATTTATTTCGCAACCATGCCTTGAATTCATCATATGGCGTGCCTGTTTTATTCATTGCCTCATAAATCGTTCCCAGATCAGGCGCATACAAGCCCGTATCTGCATTAAAGGCAAGTTTAGTCTGATAATCATAGATACAAGGCAAATTGCTACCTTGGTTATACCACCACCACGGTTCTCCTATTTGCATAAATACATCACATCCGCCTATATTCATCATATCTGCGAACTCAACAAATACTTTATTTAGATACGCCAATGCACTTTGATCCGACATGCTAAAAAAATAACTCGGAGGCTCGTAACCTGTTCTCCCTAAATTATTCTTCCAATCACGCTGCGCCCAAAATTCATTGGCTCCTAATGAATACATTTCAAAACTGACACCAAATATGGGCTGCATTCCAACATTATGCAGCGCTTCTGCAAAATGCTCATGCCACTTACGGGCACATGGATTGACTACATTTTCATTGGTTGTCAATGTATCTGGTATTTGCCACTTGCCAATATCACTTTGCCATGACATCTCAGGATATTTAGACATTCCACAGTAATGATTAACAAAGCCCTGATAGCCCAATGCAGCCATATTACTAACGATACGCTTAGGGTTTAAATCATAGTGATCATCATAACTGCTACAAATTCCATAATCATGAGGTGCTATAGAAACTCGCTTTAGAACAAGTTTTGCATTCACACCTGTTGTTACAGAATTAGTGATACGAATATATCCATCTTCTGCTTGCGCTAACGGAATTGTTGAATGTCCGTTATAACTAGATGTAAATCCTGAAAATGAAATCCGCTGAATATTGCTGACAGGAAAGCTATCCGTGGCTGAAAACCCTGCTTTTACTGAATCCCAATCAATTTGAATATGCGATGTTCTTGAACTTGGCTGATTTGCATAATTAAACAACACCACGTAAGCGACTTTAGTCTGATCATTTTCAGTATATTGAATCGTTAATGTGGGCGTGAGTGTTTCATTATTTAACACAGGCATAGAGGGTGATAACTCAATATCAAAATCCCAAACCATCCCTGAATAATCATACTTCGTCTCATAAGCTAAAAACTGATGATCTTTACTGTCATGAGAATCCCAACTAACTCCGACGAGGTCAGTCGTTGCCCGTGAACGAAAAGATGCCTCGAAACCATTTTCATAATCAGTGATTGCAAATGACATTGTTTGTGGGCCATCAACACGCCAATACATCGGACTAAATCGATCAATGATCATGTCCTCAACTAAAAATAACGGTGCATTACCACTGATAAGAGTTTCATTTTGCTTACTATTTTCTGTCATCTATTTATTCTCAAGTCATCAACATAAAGCCTCATCATAAATTTTATTTTTCACGTAATTGTTAAGATAGATAAGCTTTTGAGTAAACTTAGGTATTTAAAATATATTTGAGTCTTGCGATTTTCAGAATTCTTTTGAGTTTCAAAACACTTACAACCGTTTGATTGTCATTTACTTATCAATGCAACACAATGATTTAATATAACGACTAAAACCAGAACAGCATAAATGAGGAAATCGGTCATGTTTTATCAAAAATACATTATTCCGCTGTTTGTATTCTCCTCAGTTTTCATCGCTGTGTCTGGATGTAGTGAAGAAATATATCAAAAGCCCCCGCTATCAACATTCAAGAATGATGAGACGAAAATTCCTTATCCACAAATAGACCAAGACTTGGGTGAGAAATTACAACCGAATGAAGCACTATTAGCACTAGAAATTTCAAAGACCATCGAGCAAACCATACGTAAACAGTATCAAAATGGTCATGCTCTACGTGATGCTCACCCTAAAGCACATGGTTGTGTGCAAGCTGAATTTCATATCTTAAAGGACATTCCAAAGCAACTTGCCAAAGGCGTGTTTATACCAAACAAAACCTATCAAGCTTGGATTAGATTTTCCAATGCATCAGGTGATGCAACCCAAGCAGATAACAAAAAAGATGCTCGTGGCATAGCGATTAAAATTTTAGGCGTAGCAGGAAAGAAAATTCTAGAATCTAATCCTCAAGCAACAACTCAGGATTTTATTATGATTAATCATCCTGTTTTCTTCGTAAATGATGCCAAAAGATATTTGAGTTTTACCAAACACATTAGCGGAGATCATTTTACCGACAAAATTCAAGTTCCATTTGCACTCGGTATAAAAGGTACGATCAATGCTTTAGGTGCTCGCAACTCATTAATTGCAAATCCAATCCAAGCACGTTATTGGTCAATGGTACCCTACCAACTTGGCATCGGTGAAAACCGACAAGCAGTAAAATACTCTGTTAGAGCATGTCAGCCTGAAAAAGCAACTATTCCTAAAAATGCTGAACCAAACTTTCTAAGAAGTGCTTTGAAGAATACATTAGCTCATCAAGATGCTTGTATGGAGTTCCTCATTCAACCAAGAACATCCAACAAAATGCTTATTGAAGACTCGATGACAGAATGGAAAGAATCTGAAGCGCCTTTTTATCACATCGCAACAATTCATATCCCACAACAAAACTTTGATACAGCAAAGCAAAATGAGTTCTGTGAAAATCTTTCATTTACACCATGGCACGCCTTACCCGAACACAGACCACTCGGTGCGATCAATAGATTAAGAAAAGTGATTTATGAAGATATCAGCAGAGTCCGTCATGAAATGAATGCAGCACCACGACAAGAACCGAATTAATTAGATATTTAGCTTGTATGAGAAAATGAAGCTCTTAGTTACGAGCTTCATTTGTAGTCAACAGCTTACTGAACATTGAGTTCTGTATCTTTCGCAACAATCACGGAAGCGACCATTGGAACACCCAGAATGATTGGAACGACAATAATCCATAGGTCAGTTGTGAGTTTACTTGAGAAAAAGAAGTGAATGACGATTGCAGCTAAGGCCAACACAGAAAATAAAACAGCCATGAATCGAATTGCAAACTTGAGAAGCATTTTTTGATCCTATGAAATTGTTGTTAGCTTAAATTATATGCCTCTTTATCATGCAATAACATTACAAATTTTAAGGGATTTATCACTTTTTAAATATGTGTGATTGAAGCCTTACTCTCGATAAAAAATATTTAGATCTTTAATTAACTGATGCTTAGAAAACTCATCATAGATGTTTAATTTTAAAGAATTTATATAATTCTCTACAAAAATCATCCTATTGATTTCAGTATTTAATAAATTCTTTTCCATCAAAAATTTTTGATAGGCTGAAATTAAATAGTTTAAACGAAAACCTATACTTCGCTTCTTACGACTTTCCGAAATTTTATTTCCCATCTCTAAAATCCCTCCAAAAGTATGAGGACTTATATCTTATTCATTAAATTTTTCTTCATTAATTGAAAAGTATAGCTTTAATATGACAGTTTTATGACAGAATTTTAATAATTCTTTCATAAATTCATGTAGATAAGTTAATTAACTTGTATTATTATTTCATAAATTCTTAAAAGTGATGCATCCATAGCATGAACGATACTAGTCTTTTAAACGAATTAAATTTAATGATTGATCATTATGTTTCTCGAAATGGCTCTAAACCAAGTCGAGTAATTCTGGGGTACAAAGCATATTCAACACTTATGAATGACCGAGAATTTGCGAAAGAGGTTACTAATTCAGCACTAGATCCCAATAAGCGCAAATATAGAAAACTTAAAATTAAGGTGACTAAAGACGATTATCAGCTTGAATTAGAATAAAAGATTTAAAAGAAAGCTCTCAAAAGAGAGCTTTTTTATTTTCAGTGTAAAATATTAATATAACAAAATTTAGGATTTAATTGGGTTTAAGTAAAATAAAATCAATATCTTATAAAGTTACTTAGTGTTCACATCAATTCTAAATACCTTTCCATTGCACACCCAAACCGTATAAGTTTGCATATCGATGTCATAAAAATATTCAGTTGCCGCACAAGAGCGACGCCCTTCTCTGTGAGTGAAATATCTCGGCGAAGATCTTCCCATTTTTCTCAATAAATCACTCTCACTATCACCAACAACCACTAGCTCATATGAAGAACGTATTGAATTCGTTTCTCTTGCAAAAGCATATTCTGTTAGTAGAAGTGATGTAACTAATAATATTGTATATTTCATCTAGTGTGCCTTTTATTATTCATGTCCACAATTTACCAAATGGTAAAAATAAAATCATTAAAATAAAATTTTAAAGACTTTTAACTTTAGACATGAGGGATAACTCCATTTAGCCCTCAAAGGATAATAATTTGAAAAACTATAGTTCAAATCGCTTCAACTGAATTAAAAATCAATTTTGTATTGATAATTAAGATTAGAATTTTCGGGTATATTGTGAATATCTCGATCAGTCACAACACCGTGTTCAGGCATTTTAAAAGTATTAATTGCCTGATTCTTAGGAACAATCGGCGGTTTCATAGAATTCTCATAATTCATAGAAGAACAACCAACTAAGCTTGTTGCAAATACACACCCCATAAATAACTTCATCATTACCGCCTCTTAATACTATAAAAATCACATAATCTAGCAAATAGTCTGCCGAATGTCTCATTCCTAATATTTATAGACAGTTGTAGTGATCTTGTAAGGTTCGGACAATTATTACGCTTAAAAATATACAAACCTTTGTTTTATCTATATAACTGGATGTGAACTTTAAAATGAGCATATCAATGATGAAGTCAGTAAGGCTTTTATACGTAAGTAAAATTAAGAATATTGACTCCAATCTAAAGACAAATTTGATTGAAATCCTAGATGAAGCAGTAGATTTTAATTATCGCAATGATGTTACTGGTGTTTTATATTATGGCCATGGATATTTTGTACAATGTCTTGAGGGTCAAAAAGATACCATCGATGATTTGTTCTATACAAAGATTGTCAAAGATGACCGACATGTTAATTGTGAAATTCTCTACTATGCAGAATGTGAAGATAATTTGTTCTCACAATGGTCTATGAAATTTTCACCAGTAAATCAAAATATTACTGATTTTTTTATGAAATATCATCTAGAAGAATTCAATCCCTATTTGCTAACGGCTGAAACGACTGAAAACTTTATCTCAGTATTGGCGGGTGAGCCAGAACTTGATGTAAATAGTTATGTAGCTTAATTTCTGTATAGATCAATAGAGTTGACTCATACGCTTCAGAACATTGGAACTCATTGAATGGATAAAATCCTTTAATGAGTTCTAATGCTAGATGAATTACGCTCTTAAATTAAATTTCATGAATTAGTTCGACTACTTTTAGAAACGCTGAGTCCATTATAAAAAAGACTTTTCTCAATCTCATCACTTGATAAATCAGCTTATTAATTTTTCCATTTAGTAAAAATAATATTTACTCGTTTGCTTTTCTCGTTACTCCTATCCATTTTCTGATATGCTACGAAAGCTAGGCGAATCGATACTTTTAATTAGAGGAAACAAGCATGTTGCAGTGGTTTGAAAAACTAGTCGACCCATACCCCACCAAAGACTTAAACAAACCATTACCAACCACATTTTTTGCATTTGTTTGGCAAGCAACAAAAGGCATTCGTCCATATCTCTTTATCTTAATTGCGTGTACCGCAGCAGCAGCAAGCTTTGAAGCATTATTCTTTTCATATATTGGTAAATTAGTAGATTGGCTCACTCAAAGCCAACCGAGTACCTTTTTAGAGAACAATAAGCAAAATATCACGATTCTGATTAGCATTCTTTTCGCCAATATTTTCTTTGTTAGTTTGCAATCTGTCGTTAAACACCAAGTTTTATTTAGTAATTTTCCAATGCGAATGCGTTGGCGCTTTCACAATCTATTGCTTCAACAAAGCTTAGACTTTTTCCATACTGATTTCGCAGGTCGCCTTTCAGCGAAAGTCATGCAAACTGCTTTGGCAGTGCGTGAGTTTTGGATGATTCTCGGCGATATGTTGGTTTATGTGCTGATCTATTTCATCACCATCAGTTTAGTACTTGGATCAATCTCGCCTATTTTAATTGTGCCACTGATTTTATGGTTGGCTATTTTCATCATCATTGCGACGTATTTCATTCCTCGACTGGGCAAAATTTCTCAAGAGCAAGCGGATGCGCGTGCAATCATGACAGGTCGCGTGACCGATGCTTATACCAATATCCAAACCGTAAAATTGTTTGCTCATGCTGGTCGTGAAAGCCAATACGCCAAAGAGTCCATGAAAGAGTTCATGCTCACTGTTTATAAGCAAATGCGTTTGGGTGTCAAATACGAAATCAGCATTCGTTTCCTAAGTGCTTTTTTATACATTGGTGTAATTGGTACTTCTGTTTGGTTGTGGACACAAGGACAAGCTGCTATTGGCGTTATTGCAGCAACAACTGCAATGGTTTTGAAGTTGGATAGTATGGCTGAGTTTTTAATGTGGCATGTCACCATGCTGTTTGAAAATGTCGGTACGATTCAAGATGGAATGAAAACCTTAGGCAAGCCTGTTCAAATTCAAGATAAAGAAGATGCAACGGAACTTACAGTTCAAAAAGGCGAAATCCGTTTTGAAAATGTCAGCTTTGCTTATAATCAAAAAAATGTCATTGATCATTTTAACCTCACGATTAAACCAGGCGAAAAAATTGGTATTGTCGGTCGTTCTGGTGCTGGCAAATCAACACTAATCCAATTGCTCCTACACTTCTATGATGTGAACCAAGGTCGTATTTTGATTGATGGCCAAAGTATTCATGATGTCACTCAAGACAGCTTACGTGCCAATATTGCGTTGGTAACTCAAGACACTTCTCTACTACATCGTACTGTTGCCGAAAACATTAAATACGGTCGTCCAAATGCGACTGAAGCTGAGGTTGAACTCGCAGTTAGAAAGGCTAAAGCAGAAGAGTTTATTCCACAGTTAACAGATCAAAAAGGTCGTGTTGGCTATGATGCATATGTCGGTGAACGTGGTGTAAAGCTGTCTGGTGGACAACGTCAACGTATTGCAATATCACGCGTTTTCTTAAAAGATGCACCGATTCTTATTTTAGATGAAGCAACCAGTGCACTTGACTCTGAAGTCGAAGCTGCGATTCAAAGCAGTTTAAATGACTTGATGGTTGGCAAAACAGTCATTGCAATTGCACACCGTTTATCTACTATTGCTCAAATGGATCGTCTCATCGTACTTGATCAAGGCAGAATTGCTGAACAAGGTACACATGAGGAATTGATTGCTAATGATGGCTTGTATGCTCAACTTTGGAAACGACAAACAGGTGGTTTCTTGGTTGAACAACGAGTGACTCAGGAAACAGAATAATGTTGTATCTAGAAGACTTAAGTGTTGGAGATCATTTCATAAGCCGTGAATATGAAATGACGCTTGAAGAAGTGAAAAAATTTGCCAGTCAATATGACCCCCAACCCTTCCATTTAGATGAAGAGGCTGCTGCTGAACATCCTATTTTCCAAGGATTAGCAGCAAGTGGATGGCATACATCAGCCGTGACTATGCGTCTATGGACTGAATGCTTTCCAATTGCGGGCGGGTTGCTCGGCTCTGAGTCCAGTTTAAGATGGCCTCGCCCAACGCGTGTTGGCGATAAAATTCATGTAGAAGTTGAAATTACTGCGATAGTACCATCTAAAACCAAAACTGACCGTGGTATTGTCAGCTACGTTACTCAAGCTTTGAACCAACATGGTGATGTGCTATTAATATCTACAACTAAAATCATGGTCTTTAGAAAACCAACTTAATTTTTGAACATGAGGTGACTCTCTTGTCCAACAATTTTTATGATTGATTATTTTATTTCATGTAAAGATGTTCAAAACCTAGATGATTAAAGATATTAGCAAAAATTGATGAGCGCCACGGAAAGCACATGAAAACGACCTCAACTCGTCAAGATCAAGGAATACCAGGCGTCTATGGCTTATTGTTATTAGATGTTGTTTCTCGTTGGGGATATAACGATGAAACTTTATTCGCTCCTTTTCATTTAACAAGCGAACAACTGGCTGATCCAAATTTTCGGATACCAACACCGATTGCCAACGAACTCGTAAAACACTCTTTACGCCTTACAGGTGAAAGTACACTTGGATTTCATTTAGGTACGCAAATGCGTATCTCAATTCATGGTTTTATTGGCTATGCGATCATGACTGCTCACGACATTACAGATGCAATTGCCTTGGCGAGTCGCTTTATTCAATTACGATTACCCTTTTTACAACTTTATTTTTCTACTTTTGGTCCTAAAGCTACTTTACAGCTTCAATGTGATATCGATGTTGAACCATTACGCACTGAGATTATCTTAGGTTTGACGATTGGCATCATGACGATGGCAAAAGCTTTAACGGGTATTGAAGATCTTAATGGTGAAGTTGATTTAGATTTTCCCGAACCTCAAGGTTTTGATAAGTATAAAGATAAGTTAACGAGTACCGTTCGTTTTAACCAACCACACTTAATTTCTAGCTTTGATAAAAAATATCTTGGCTTAAAAATGGTCAATGCTGATCCAATTGCAAGCCAAATTGCGATCAACCAATGTGAAACTGAATTGTCAGCTTTAGGTGAACGTCGTCGTTTAGCTATGCGTGTTCGTGATATTTTAACCAACTCAGAACAACATTACTTAAGCATTGAAAGTGTTGCAGAACGTTTGCATATGTCGGATCGAACTCTCAAACGCCAGTTAGCCGCTGAAGGAACATCATTTTCAACACTCGTTGATGAAGTTCGTTACCGTCATGCAACGTCTTTACTCTCACGTACAGATTATAGTTTAGAGCAGATTGCCGATGAATTAGGTTATTCAGACGTTGCGAACTTTAGTCGTGCATTCAAACGCTGGAGTGGTCGTAGCCCGAGTAACTGGCGTAAAGATCCATATTTATAAAGTTAGAATTTGTTGGGTGACTTCAAGAATGACTCAACAATCTCTAAAAGTACTTATTTTATAAATGCTTTTGCTTTTGTTTTGATTAAAAAACATGTATAAAGCCACAAAAATGATGAGACAAATTGTTAAGGAGTTGTCATGAATCATCCAGCTGATTTGAAATATGCGCGTACGCATGAATGGGTAAGAATTGAAGGTGATTTGGTTGTTACAGGAATTAGCGACCACGCGCAAGAAGAGCTAGGTGATCTAGTTTATGTTGAAGCTCCAGAAGTTGGCAGCCATGTTACGGCAACTGAACAAGCTGGTATTGTTGAATCAGTGAAGACTGCTTCTGATATTCACGCACCTGTTTCAGGTACAGTGGTCGAAGTAAATACTGATCTTGAAGACGATCCTGATTTTGTAAATGAAGAGCCTTACGGTAAAGGCTGGATTTATAAAATTAAACCAGACAATATCGCAGATGTTGAAAAATTACTTTCTAACAGCGAATACGAATCAGGTTTATAATTTTTATAAATTAAAAAGCCTAGTCATTGAACTAGGCTTTTTTATGACATGAATTATCTATGCAACGTAATCAACTGGATAGCCGTCAACTTCAGAAACTAGATTTTCAAAAGAGAAAATTTCATCAAGCTGTTCTTGAGTCAATAACTCACGCTCCAATACAACTTCTTGGATGGTTTTATTTTCAGCGATACATTGCTTACCTATCTCATCACACAACGCATGCCCCAATAAAGGATCAAGCAAGGTAATAATTCCGACACTACGCATCACTGCATCATGACATGCTTGTTCATGTGCCTTAATACCACGTACACATTTTTCATCTAGACTTTGAATTGCATGTGTAAGAAGCTCAATTGATTCATTCAATGAAATCGCAATCACTGGTTCCATCACGTTTAGCTGTAATTGACCTGCTTCAGCAGCGAAAGTAATGGTTAAATCATTACCAATCACTTTAAATGCAATTTGGTTTACAACTTCAGGAATAACTGGGTTTACTTTTGCTGGCATGATTGAAGAACCAGCTTGTAATTCTGGCAATTGAATTTCACCCAAACCAGTACGAGGACCTGAACTTAACAATCGCAAATCATTACTGATTTTTGAAAGCTTACACGCCAAACGCTTCAAAGCACTGGATAAAATGATGAAAACACCACAGTCACTGGTTGCCTCAACATAATCTTCAGCACCAACCAGTTTTAAACCCGTAATATCTTTTAGACAGGTTACGACTTTTGCTGCATAGCCTTTCGGCGTATTTACACCAGTACCAATTGCCGTTGCACCTAAGTTCACTTCAAGCAACAATTCGCGAGTACGCTTGATTAAACGAACATCTTCTTTTAATAAGGTTGCGAATGCATGGAATTCTTGCCCAAGTGTCATCGGCACAGCATCTTGCAGTTGCGTGCGTCCCATTTTTAAAACATAACGGAACTCAATCGCTTTATTTTCAAATGAAGTAATTAATTTATCCATCTGTGTAAATAAAGCATCCAAAGAGCAATACGTTGATAAGCGGATCGCTGTAGGATAGACATCATTGGTAGATTGGGATTTATTGACGTGATCGTTCGGATGAATCACATCATACTTACCTTTTTGATGACCCAATGATTCTAATGCAATATTTGCAATGACTTCATTGGTGTTCATATTGATGGAAGTTCCTGCACCGCCTTGATAAATATCAATTGGGAAAGAATCTTGCCATTTTTCAGTTTCATTGATTAAAGCATCACATCCATGCTGGATTGCAATACTTTGAGTTTCCATCAGTTTTCCAAAACTTAGGTTCGCTTGAGCTGAAGCCTTTTTTACCTGTGCTAGCGCACGAATAAAATAGCCATTTTGTCCAACTTTCTGCGAAGATATTTTAAAATTCTCTATTGCACGTAAAGTATGAATTCCATAATAACAATCAGCAGGAACTTCTTTCGCGCCGAGCAAGTCATGCTCTATTCTTATAGTTGCCGTTTGAACCGTGTTCACTTTCCATTTCTCTCAGACGATGCACCTTATTGGTGCGAGACATTAATATGGAAGATTTAGAGTAAATATTCATTAGCAAAATTGCTTAACATTACGTATTTTTTATAATGAAATTTCTCTGCTTTGTTGCAAATGTAACATCATGTTTCATTCATTTTGCCTACTTTTCACACCCATATCGCTGTTTTTTGGCTTGGAGAATATACTTTTGTAACTAACTAAAACGTCGTACCGTTTTTTTGAGCGAAAATCTCATTTTTTTACGCAAGAAAAAATGCTTTTTTTCAGATTAAAAAACGAATATTCATACACTTATTTTAAATTACATAAACAATACATAAAATATACATAAAGTTAACAGTATTTCAAAAAACAAACGTGCTTGAATCTGTGACCTTATCAATCCAAGGAATAGTGGATCATTTTTTTGACTATTCGGATGTGATTGCAAATTATGGATATGTAAGGACAGGCATCCATTATGAATTTTTCTAATCCCACAGTTGTTGTATTCGTGGTATACATCGCTGCCATGCTCGGCATCGGTCTATACGCCTATTTTTCCACCAAAAATCTTGATGATTATATTCTTGGAGGCCGAAGTTTAGGCAGTTTTGTTACCGCTTTATCTGCTGGTGCATCGGATATGAGTGGTTGGTTGCTCATGGGCTTACCAGGCGCAATTTACCTAACTGGTTTATCAGAATCGTGGATTGCAATCGGTTTGATCATTGGTGCATGGCTTAACTGGTATTTGGTTGCAGGCCGTTTACGTGTGCATACCGAAGTACAAAACAATGCCCTCACCCTGCCTGATTATTTTACTGGTCGTTTTGATGATCAGAAAAAAATCTTACGCGTCACATCTGCATTGATTATTCTGATCTTTTTTGCAATTTATTGTGCTTCAGGTATGGTTGCTGGTGCTCGTTTATTTGAAACCCTATTCCACTTACCGTATCAAACTGCGCTTATGTTAGGTGCTTTTGCAACCATTGGTTATGTGTGTATCGGTGGTTTCTTAGCAATCAGCTGGACAGATACTTTCCAAGCAGGCTTAATGATTTTCGCATTATTGCTTCTCCCTATCGTGACGTACATGTCATTGGGAATTGGTGCGGAAGAGTTTACAGCGATTGTAGAAAGTGCACGTCCACACGCTTATGATTTTGTTTCGAATTTAAGTTTTGTTGCGATTCTATCAGCGGCGGCTTGGGGTTTAGGCTATTTTGGTCAACCCCATATCCTCGTTCGCTTTATGGCTGCTGATTCCGTTAAATCAATTCCTGCTGCCCGCCGCATTGGTATGACTTGGATGGTCCTATGCTTGATTGGTGCAGTTGGTTCTGGTTTCGTCGGTATCGCATACTTTCAACAACATCCTGAGTTTGCCGCTGCTGTAAGTGCTAACCCTGAAACTGTGTTCATGGAGCTCACCAAAATTTTGTTCAACCCTTGGGTTGTTGGTGTCATCCTTGCTGCAATTTTATCTGCTGTGATGAGTACGTTGAGCTGTCAGCTTCTTGTCTGCTCTAGTGCGTTGACGGAAGATTTGTACAAAGGCCTTTTCCGTAAAAATGCATCTCAAAAAGAGTTGGTTTGGATCGGTCGTGCAATGGTACTTGCTGTTGCATTGCTTGCGCTTTCTTTAGCTCAAAACCCTGACAGTAAAGTACTTGGTTTAGTTGCTTATGCATGGGCTGGTTTCGGTGCTGCTTTTGGTCCATTGATTATTCTTTCATTGTTCTGGAAGCGTATGACGCTAAACGGTGCATTGGTAGGTATGATCGTTGGTGCTGTTACGGTAATCGTATGGAAGAACTTCTTCGGCGATACTGGTATTTACGAAATCATTCCAGGCTTCGTTCTCGCTTTAATCAGCATCGTTGTGGTGAGCTTACTTGGTAAAGCACCAAACTCGACTGTGACAAGCCGCTTTGAACAAGCTGATGAAATCTATACACGCGAAATGAAATAATTCATTGAGAAATTTAAGGGGCTTTAGAGCCCCTTTTTTTATTTAAAATTTTGAACGTGATTTAATTTTTATCTTCGAACTATCTTTGACCACCTGCATCACAGGATAACTCCGAGTCTCTTTTACCCCTGGCAACTGCCATAAGATCTGCCCCGCAATACGACGAAACTCCTCCATCCCTCCACTACGCAGCTTGATTAAAAAATCAAAGCCACCGCTCACCATATGACATTCAACAATCTCAGGATATTGCGTTACAGCGTCGATGAAATCATCCAAAACGTGCGGCGTGGTTTTATCAAGCAACACTTCTACAAACACGAGAAAGTTCGCATTGAGCTTGTTTGGATTGAGTTTTGCCTCATACCCTAAGATGAATTCATCTTTCGTTAACTTCTGCACACGCGCCATTACAGCTGTGGGTGAAAGGTTCACAAGTTCGGCTAATTTACTGTTAGAAATTCTCCCATCTGTTTGAAGAATATCCAAAATTTTCAGATCCGTCCGATCTAAGGTATAAATAGGGCTATTCAACTGAATTTTCCTCTAAAAAATGGGTAAAATATAGTGAGTTACTCGGGTTTTATTCTGTAATCATAAATTATCTAAACCTCTCTACTCAATATGTACTAGAGATTGTTATTGGAATTTAGTATGAATACTTTGGATATCCCCGCACAAATGGACACGGCTCACAACAATGGTGGTTATATCACCGAATTTAAAGAAAAAAGTGAGCTTGAGCAACGCATTAATACTGCTTGGCGACGTGCAGAGCCAGAAGCCGTAGCAGAACTTGCTGAAGCAGCTAATATTTCTCCTGATCTTGATCAAAAAATTTATGAATTGGCTTTTGACCTTGCCCATAACTTACGTGAGCGTAAAAGCTCAGCGGGTAAAGCAGGCATCGTTCAAGGCTTACTACAAGAGTTCTCACTTTCTTCACAGGAAGGTGTTGCGCTTATGTGTTTGGCTGAAGCATTACTTCGTATTCCAGACACGGCAACCCGTGATTTACTCATTCGTGACAAAATCAACCAAGGTAACTGGAAAGAACACGTTGGCCAAAGTAGCCTCATGTTCGTCAATGCTGCTGCTTGGGGCTTAATGCTTACTGGCAAGTTAATGGAAACGCCTAAGCAAACCAGTTTATCAAGCGTATTGACAGGTCTTCTCGCACGCAGTGGTCGCGGCATCATTCGTAAAGCCGTTGATGTAGCTATGCGTATGATGGGTGAACAATTCGTTACTGGCGAAACCATCGAAGAAGCACTTGAACATGCTAAACCACTTGAGCACAAAGGCTTCCGCTACTCGTACGATATGCTTGGTGAAGCTGCGCTGACTGACCATGATGCTGAGCGTTATTATAACGACTACACTCAAGCCATTCATGCCATTGGTAAAGCATCTAATGGTCGTGGTGTTTACGAAGGCCCGGGTATCTCAATCAAACTTTCTGCATTGCACCCACGTTACCAACGTGCGCAAATAGATCGTGTTCACAACGAACTTTATAACAAAGTTTATGAACTGGCGTGTTTAGCTAAACACTATGACATCGGTTTAAATATCGATGCAGAAGAGTCAGAACGTCTTGAAATTTCTCTAGAGTTACTAGAGCGTCTTTGCTTCGAACCAAAACTTGCTGACTGGAAAGGTATCGGCTTCGTTATTCAAGCTTATCAAAAACGCTGCTTCTTCGTTGTAGATTACATCGTTGATCTTGCGAAACGTAGTAACAAACGTTTAATGATCCGTTTGGTGAAAGGTGCATACTGGGATAGCGAAATCAAGAAAGCGCAAATCGACGGTATGACAGACTACCCTGTGTTTACTCGTAAAGTTCACACTGACTTGTCTTACATTGCATGTGCGAAAAAATTACTTGCTGCACCTGATCAAGTGTATCCGCAGTTCGCAACACATAACGCCCAATCGCTTGCAACGATCTACAACCTTGCTGATCCAAGCAAATATTACCCAGGTCAATATGAATTCCAATGCTTACACGGTATGGGTGAGCCATTGTATGAACAAGTTGTAGGTTCAAAAGAAGATAAAAAATTGGGGATTCCTTGCCGCGTTTACGCGCCTGTAGGTAACCATGAAACCTTATTGGCTTATCTTGTTCGCCGTTTACTTGAAAATGGTGCGAATACATCATTCGTAAACCGTATTGCAGATAAGACTTTGAAGGTTGAAGATCTAATTCAATCTCCAATCAAAGATATTCAAACTGCTGCGAAAGATGAAGGTCAGCTCGGATTAAAACATCCTGCAATTCCTCTTCCGCACAACTTATATCCATTACGTCCAAACTCAAATGGCTTTGATTTAAACAATGATCAACCATTAACAGATTTAGACAAAACGGCTCAACAATTACGTAACCGTGTTTGGAACAGCGCGCCTTTACTTGGTTTCGAATCTACAGTTCATCCAGAAAGCAATGCTCTTGCAATTACAAACCCTGCACAAAACAGTGAAATCGTGGGTTATGTCAATGAAGCAACAAGTGCTGACGTACAACTTGCATTAGAATCAGCGGTACAAGCGCAACAAACTTGGGCGATGACAGACAAATTCGAGCGTGCCGCTTGTTTAAAACGTGCTGCTGATTTGATGGAATCTCGTATTCAAGAACTTATGGTTTTACTTTGCCGTGAAAGTGGTAAAACCTATGCCAATGCGATTGCAGAAGTTCGTGAGGCTGTTGACTTCTTACGTTACTACGCAACACAAATTGAAAACTTACCAGCAAACGCACAAGTTAAACCATTGGGTACAGTGTTGTGTATCAGTCCATGGAACTTCCCTCTTGCGATTTTCTCTGGTCAGATTGCAGCAGCGTTAGTAAGCGGTAACTGTGTTATTGCAAAACCAGCTGAGCAAACACCACTTATCGCAGCTCAAGCAGTACAAATGCTTTGGGAAGCTGGTGTTCCACATGGTGCAGTACAACTTCTACCGGGTCGTGGTGAAACAGTTGGCGCTCAACTAAGCCAAGATGATCGTATTCAAGGCATTATGTTTACTGGTTCTACAGAAGTTGCAAAAATCTTGCAAAAAACTGTAGCAAAACGCTTATCACCAAATGGTCAACCAATTCCGTTAATTGCGGAAACGGGTGGTCAAAACGCTATGATCGTTGACTCATCAGCTTTAACCGAACAAGTTGTATTAGACGTTGTAAGCTCAGCATTTGATAGTGCTGGTCAACGTTGTTCTGCACTTCGTATTTTATGTGTACAACAAGACAGTGCAGCGACAGTCGTTAAGATGTTGAAAGGTGCAATGCAGCAATTGATCGTTGGCAATCCAGCAATCTTAAAAACTGACATTGGTCCTGTTATCGATCAAGAAGCAAAACAGACGATTGATAATCATATTCAAAAGATGAAATCTAAGGGCTACCCTGTTCATCAATTGATGTTCAATGATGCTGCAAGCCAACAAGCACTTGCACAAGGTACTTTCGTTCCGCCTACAGCGATCGAACTTCCAAACCTTGATGATCTTGAACGTGAAGTATTTGGTCCTGTGTTGCACATCATCACGTATAAATACGGTGAACTTGAGCAACTGATCGATCGCATCAATGCCAAAGGTTATGGCTTAACAATGGGTCTTCATACTCGTATTGATGAAACGATTAATACAGTCATTCAACGTGCAGAAGTGGGTAACTTGTATATTAACCGCAACATCGTTGGTGCAGTTGTTGGTGTACAACCATTTGGTGGTGAAGGCTTATCTGGTACTGGTCCAAAAGCAGGTGGTCCTCTTTATATGTACCGTTTGATGGAACATTGTTCTGAAAAAGTTTTAGCAACACCATTTGCTGTTAAATCTGAACTCTCTCAGTTGAATGCAGTCTCAAATGTTGCATATCAAAACTTATTAACTTGGGCGCAAAAACATATGGCTCAAGCAATTCCAGAAACTCCAGCATTCGGTGTTGGCAAATTCTACGAGTTGCAAGGCCCTACTGGTGAGAGCAACCAATACATCATCTTACCTCGCCATCGTGTGCTTTCAATTGCAAACGATGAACGTGGTCAATTGCAACAACTCCTCGCAGTTTTTGCAGTAGGTAGTTCAGCAGCTGTGCTAAAAGACAATATGTTCTTAGCAAAACATCAAGCTTCATTACCTAAAGAAGTTTTAGCGGCGATCAAAGTTATTTCTAATGTTGAAACTGATCAGTTTGATGCTGTACTTCATCATGGTTCTGTTGAGCAATTAACAGATCTTCAAAACAAAATTGCGAACCGTTCTGGAGCAATCGTGGGCATTACTCATCTTCAAACAGATGAGCAGATTCCTTTAGAACGTCTAGTCATTGAACGCGCTATTAGCGTAAATACTGCTGCTGCCGGTGGTAATGCGAGTTTAATGACTTTATCTGAAGACTAATTAAGTCTTCAATCTCCCAGCCCGAATCATGTTCTACATGGTTCGGGTTTTTCATTTTTAGAGATTATTGTCCCAGAGTAAAGTACCTTTTCAGCATTCAAGCTTTTGACTTTTCTTTGGTTAAAACAAAAAGGTCATCATTTAAATAAGCAAAACGCTCTGCCAACCATTCATGTGTATCATTCAAAGCTTGGTTGTAAAAATAAGGCCCGAACTCCTCAACAATAAAGTCCAATAAAAACTGTGCAGGTAAATTCCCTAAATCTAGATCTAACTCTTTCAGCGCATATTTTTTCAATGCGTGCAGCAATTGCTCACGAGTTAACTCATCAAATTCAATAATTTTCTTTTTCACCATGAGTTTATCTCTCATCTCGTCCAAATATAATTACAGTTAATTTAACAGCATAGTGCATTCACATAACGTCGTAAAATGACGCATAAACCTATTCTTTTCTTATTTTTTAATAATATGTGTGTTCAAAACTAGGTACATAACTTGCTGCATTTTTATATAAATTTTTAGAGTAAGAATAATGCAGTTTTTTCCAGCAACTGAATATCAGCAAAATGCTACTGAGCTTTTCGAAAAATATAAAAATGAAATACTTTCGCTAACCCCAAATGCGATTGTTGAACATATTGGTTCTTCAGCAATCCCTCATGCAATTTCAAAGGGTGACTTAGATATTTATATAGAGGTGCCCGCTCAGCAATTTTCACGAACAATAGAGCAACTTAAAACATTAAGATTTAAAGAAAAACTCAATACTTTACGCACTGATGAACTGTGTATGCTTGAAAGCCAAGCATCTGATGAGGATGTTGCCTTCCAAATAGTAGTCACTGGATCAAAATTTACTAATTTTCTCATTTTTAGAGATCGCTTGAGGAATTCAGCTCAGCTAGTACACCAATATAATGAGTTAAAATAAAACTGTATGGGCTTATCGCCAGATGAATATCGACAAATCAAAGCTGAATTTATTGATCAAGTTTTAAGTACGAATCTATGAGATAAACATATGAATTTGATAATTTCCATCCACCTCATACGCCTTTTTTGATACCATGCCTTGTTTAAATTTCACCTATAGTTTTCATTATTTATGACTGTATCTTACCAACAGCAACTTCAAGAGAAAGTTGAACGAATTACCGCACAATTTGCACCGTTCAATCCCCCAGCTTTAGAAGTGTTTCAATCACCAGAACAACATTTCCGTATGCGTGCTGAGTTTCGTATCTGGCACACTGAAGAAGATTTGTTCTATGCAATGTTTGAACGTGCTGAAGACGGTAAGCAAAAACAAGTCATTCGTGTAGATGAGTTTCCAATCGCAGATCGTCACATTAATGATTTAATGCCACGCTTATTAGAAGAATTAAAAGCAAACCCTATTTTATCTCAGCGTATTTTTGAAGCTGATTTTCTCTCGACACTAAGTGGAGAAATGCTTGTCACGCTGATTTATCACCGGAAATTAGATACTGAATGGGAAATTGCAGCAAAAGCACTTGCAGAAAAGCTGAATATTAAAATTATGGGCCGTAGTCGCGGTCAAAAAGTGATTATTGGTGACGACTACGTGGTTGAACAACTTAATGTTCATGGTCGTACATTTAAATACAAACAAATTGAAAGTAGCTTTACTCAGCCAAATGCGCAAGTGTGCCAACATATGCTTGAATGGGCATGTGATGCAGCTGAAGGAGCTCAAAAAGATTTACTGGAGTTGTACTGTGGAAATGGGAATTTCACCCTACCACTCTCATTAAAATTCAAACGTGTACTTGCGACTGAGCTTGCAAAATCATCTGTTTACGCCGCGCAATGGAATATCGAACAGAACCAAATCGAAAATATTCAAGTTGCACGCTTATCTGCTGAGGAATTCACGCAAGCCTATCAAGGTGAGCGTGAATTTAGGCGTTTACAAGAAGCAGAGATCGACATCAAAAGTTATGCGTTCGATACTGTTTTTGTCGATCCACCGCGTGCGGGGATTGATGATGAAACGCTTAAACTACTACAAGGCTTTGAACGTATTATCTATATCTCATGTAACCCAGACACGCTACATGATAACTTAGGGACACTTGCACAAACGCATCACATCACAAAGTTTGCTATGTTTGACCAGTTCCCTTTTACTCATCATGTTGAATCTGGTGTTTTACTTGAAAAGATTTAAACAAATTATTTCAACGTAAATTTTATATATAAAGGGTTGCAATAACCCTTTATTTTTTCAGCAAGTTTAAATATTAAATCCGAGTAAAAAAGTCATATATATCAAAGATCAAGTCATCAAATCGTCATAATTTCGTTTATCTTCCAATTGTTTATCGAAAAAATTGAAGTTTGATTGCTGCTTTTATCACTTTAGCTGACTTGTTTTTTATTTTAAAGCGGCTATATTTCGATCTATGTTAGTTTGTAAATGAAGGCTCTATGAGTTTTTGGCAAAAAATGTTCAGTGCAGATCAACAGTATAACGAACAGAAGAATCAAACTTCTTGCGTTGAAAATGATTGTTCTTGCAAATCAAATGAACAACTATTGGATGCTTTAGTAAAAGCAACTGATGAAGATGTCATTAAAGGCATCAAGAAAGTACTGATTTCTCGCGGCTACAGCCGCAAAGAGTTACTGGCGATGATCAATCCACCAGTACAATAAGAAAGAAAGCCCTAATCTCTCCTTGAAAGATTGGGGCTTTTTACTATTTACAGGCTTTTCTATCTATTTCCGCAACAATTGGCCCTAAATTCGTTCTTTTATCATGTCGTTTAGTTTCATCTAAATATAAGCTTGAAATCGAACCATCCAAATACAAAGCTTGATCAATCTGCAATTGCTGTTTAAAAAATTGGGCAAACTGATAAAAACTCACCCTCTGTTGTGAAATCACAAAATACAATTGATTATCTTTGATTCCTACACCATTTCTGATTTTTAAAGAATTTGATTTTGGCAAAAATTGGGAGTTGATCTTTCCATGATTGATTAACATTGGCCCTGATTGTGTCGCAAAAAGCGCCCTAAATTTACTTTTCTTATAATCTGCCGTGGTTTGAATTACAGCATTTTGATGATTCCATGCCAGTACGCCATTTGGTTGCATAAAGAAGTTCCCAAAACCAGTATTCTCATTTAACTGAGATGTTTGCTTGGCTTGCTCTACATACAAACCCACAGGCTGATAGTCCACATGATACATTCCTGCATTCATTGCAAAATTCATTTGAGCACAAGCTGGAAGATTTGCTTGAAGACGAGAAAAATTATGATAATAACGATCTGAATTTTTATCTTTTAAAAATAATTCTAACTGATCTAGTTTTTCAACTTTAATCACGTCATACGTGATCTGATCGACCTGAATACTTTGATATTGTGCTGCATGTAATTCAGCTACCGAGTACATTGATAAAAAAGCTAAAAGCCAAATCTTCATCGTCATTTTATATATGAAGCCAATTTTTATTATTTTCACATAGCAAAAGCATTCGCCAAAACAGCAGATACAAACTCAACACATAATCATAGGATTCAATGCCTAAATATGCTCGATTGATTCATTATTTTTCACTAAAATAACACTGTAAATACAATATTTTTGTATCAGCATGCAGCAAAAACATCAACGCTTTCCTCTTGGCGCACACCTGATCGTTAAACACTTTGGTTATAGCCATCATGGAATTTATGCAGGTCGTGGACGGGTCATCCATTACTCAGGTTTTGCTCATATTTTCAAAAAGCATCCGATTGAAATGACCACGATCCAACGTTTCGCACGTGGAAAAACGATCTACACAAGAGACTACCAATCACCACGCTACAAAGCAAAGGCTGTTGTTCGGCGTATGCGCTCACGTATGCATGAAAACCATTACCATCTGATTATTAATAATTGTGAACATCTCTGTACGTGGGCAATCACAGGTATTGAATCCAGTACTCAAGTTGAACGGATGCAACGACGTTTGGCAACAATCGGTTATGTCAGCTCAATTATGAGCTATATGAATAGTATTATGCTTACGGTTGCTACAGCATGTTTTGCTATCGTGTTGTACATCAAAATCATGCTCCGTCGTCAAGCCAAGAAATCCACACCTGCATATTTATTACTGAAAGAAAAACAGACTAAAAAGTGATAACAGCAAGATTTAAGTACACATAAAGTTATTTCTCTTGATAGCTTTGCCATACTTTATATAGATCTAAGTTCTGCAACGGCGTAATTTGCTTAAATGCCAATCCCTCTTGTTTTTCAGGCGGCATTCTCAGCATTTCTGCAATTTTAGCTGTCGATAATGAAAATGGTTCTGCATCAGCATTGGAAAATGCATAACGCACTTGGTTAATTCCTGCCATACGCATCGCAGCTAAACACATCGGACAAGGCTGCCCACTTGCATAGACGATACAATCTTCTAAATTAGGATTACCTAAAGTTTTGCCTGCTTCACACAATGCCAATAGCTCTGCATGTGCTGTAGGATCATTGGTTAATTTGATTTGGTTGACACCTGTAGCAATGATTTCACCATTTCTCACAACCAATGCGGCAAAAGGTCTACCACCTGATTTTGCATTTTCTAATGCTAAATCTACTGCTTTCTGTATAAACAGTTGATCATCCATCTTCGTCTTACCTTAATAATAAAATTCAAGCTATATGTTTAAAGGCTTTTAATAAATAATGCTTTTATTATAAATTGATCAAGAAAATCAGACTACACATGATCATAACCCATTACAAATAAAGTAAAATTCACATAATCCTTTACTTTAAATATAAGCACCTATATATTCACATCATATATTTCATATCCAATCTACATTGAGGATTTTATGTTGGAGATAGCAGTAATCTGATAACCATATTTCAATGAAAATTTGAAATGGGTTATCAACGCGAATTTTCAGGCTGCATGCCTATCTTTGCTTTTGATTACTTATATCAGGATTCCAACATGAACCTATCCAAGTCTGAACAACGGACTTTACACGTCTTAGCCAAAGGCGGAAAAATCGTAAAACTCAAAAATGAATCTGGACAACTCATCGCTGTAGAATGCTATAGCCGTGAAGGTTTTGTTTTATCTGATTGCACTCTCGATGTTTTTCGAAAACTTAAAAAGAAACGATTGATCAAATCACAGGAAGGACAACCCTATCAAATCAATTTGAATGGGCTTAGAAACGTACGACCTCAACTCGATAATCAATAAACATCCTTAACAATCATCTGATGAAGCAGCAACATACTTTTGCTTCGTCAGTTATTTAAAAACATGCAGGCAATTAAAATGAATATTCAAATCCGTGATGAACAAGATACTGACATCCAAGCAATTTTTGATTTAACCAAAGCAGCATTTAATGATGAAGAACACTCTAGCCACACAGAGCAATTTATCGTAAATGCGCTTAGAGCAACCAAACAACTTACTGTCTCTTTAGTTGCTGAAACTCAAGGCAAAATCGTTGGTCATATTGCCTTTTCACCTGTCTCAATTTCCGATGGTACGACAGACTGGTATGGCTTAGGTCCTATTTCAGTTATTCCTGAATATCAAAGAAAAGGTATAGGCTCTGAACTTATGAAAGAAGGTTTGAATAGAATCAAGGCACTAAATGCAAAAGGATGCGTATTACTCGGTGATCCTAATTATTATGGAAAATTTGGGTTTAAGGCAGATGCTAATTTGATCTTAGAAGGTGTTCCAGCAGAGTATTTTCAAATTCTTGCTTTTACCGACCATATACCAAGTGGCTATGTCATCTATTCAGATGCATTTAATGTAACATCATAGTTATTCGCTTTAATGACATTATAAATAAAAAAGCTCACGAATATTCATCGTGAGCTTTTTTCACATTTAAGTGTATAACTATTACTTCGCTACTGTTGCTTCAGTCGTAATATTTACAGTGATCTTATCGCCAACGTTTGGTACATAGTTTCCGATACCAAATGCAGAACGATCAAATGAAGTTGTTGCATTAAATCCAATCGCAGGTACTTTTGCCATTGGGTGCTCACCCTGCTTATTCAATACTGCATCCAATACAACTGGCTTAGTAATACCCTTAACAGTTAAGTCACCTGTGATTTTAAAATGCTTTTTATCTTTGGTTTCTACTTTAGTACTTTTAAAGGTAATGTTTGGGTACTTAGCTGCATTAAACCAAGCTTCTTCTTGGAACTCTTTATCTAAGGCAGCTACGTTAGTATTTACACTGCTTAAAGGAATTGTCACTTCTACTGATGAATTTGCAGGTTTCGCATTATCAACTTTAATCACACCTTGAATATCAGTGAAGTTAGCGCTTGGTGTAGAAAAGCCAAAGTGATTCCAACTAAATACTGTTGCTGTATGTGTTGGATCAATTTTATAGTCTACTGGCGCAGCTAATGTTACAGAACTTGCTAAAGCGAATGCTAAACCGAGACTTAATGTTTTGAATTGCATTTTTGGTATCCTTGTTTGATATGAGTATTAGTGTATACATCAAGTATTTTTATTCACTATTCTTTATAAAACGATATGTTTCATCGGTGCAACAATAAAAGTATTACGCAGCCCAGCTAAACAACATATGATTAGACTATTCGGTACTACACAGTCAGTAGTGAACACTGCATGATTAGGTACAATCATTTTTATTTTTAAAGATAAACAATAAGGTAAAACATGACTCATTCAGCACAAGCATTAAGTACAGCAACTCCCTATCGTGTAACACTTACAGATACTTCTGGTCATACATGGTATGCAGATGAGCCTATGGACAAAGGTGGGCAAGATACTGCACCAAATCCAATACAGCTTGTTCTTTCCGCTCTTGGCGCATGTACCACAATTACGCTAGAAATGTATGCCAATCATAAAGGAATTAAGCTTGAGCATGTTCAAGTCAATTTAGCACTAAATCCAAATGGTGATCCTGAATCAGGACAAAATAATATTGAACGCAAAATTATCTTAAAAGGTGAATTTACTGAAGATCAACATAAACGATTACTCAAAGTTGCTGAGAGCTGCCCTGTTCATAAATTACGAGACTGTAAATAAAACTGTGTAAACGCTTAAACTCTCCCTCAACGCTGTTGAGAGTAACACAGGTGTTTACCATGAAAGATGAAGTAATGTTGGCATTAGCTAAAGAATTTGCCAAAAACCTAAAAACAGAAGCTGAC
>PVBE011260083.1_pt1 | contig 37644 bp, 32 predicted proteins | sample 1631181 | NCBI WGS metagenome assembly PVBE01 (sample SAMN08397723, study PRJNA350692) | Marine metagenome, whole genome shotgun sequencing project. | isolation source: water | place: Pacific Ocean | collected 2012-04
CCGCATCATTCGCCACCAGCAGCCGTGTCCGACGCAGAAGCGCTTTCAGCGCTCCGAGGTCGAGCACACCCCCGAGATCGATCGCCTCCGAGGCCATCTGCCGCTGCAGCGCCTCGAGTCGGTCACGCTCGGCACCGGTTCCGATCAGCAGCACCCGTTCTCCACGAGCGGCGAGTCGATCCGCGAGCGCCGCGAAGCAGGCCACCGGCCAACATTTCGATTCACCGTAGGATGCGCCGGGCGCAAGCACGATCGGAGCGGCCGCAGCGAACTCCGAAAGCTCTATACCCTTCTCCCGCAGCGCCACCCCCAGTCGTCGCTCCTCCTCCGGCGTCACCTCGAGCTGCAACGTCACGTCCGTACTGCCTGCGCCGACCGCCTCCATCAGGCCCAGTACGTAGCGCTCCTTCGAAACGAGGCGCCGTCGCCCCCATTCCGGAGGCGTGGGCACTGCTCGGTCGAGAAGCGCGCGACGCGCAGGGTCGCGCGCATAGCCCAAAGTGTGCCCGACTCCGCCCCATCGCATCAGCAGCGCCGAGGAGATCGATTCCGGAATCAGCAGACCCAGCTCGAACGCTCCATCGGCGATGCGATGGGCGTCGGCGCGCATCCCCGACAGCGTCCGCGGCCGAAGCGGCCAGATCTCATCAAAGTCGCGACTGCCCACAAGCAGCGGCGCCAAGGTCGCCGGCAGCAGAGCCACGATCTTCGCGCGCGGATAGGCACGACGCAGGGCGCGAAAGCCCGGTGTCGACATCACGAGATCCCCGAGCCAATTCGGCCCCCGCACGAGAATCCGATCCGCGCGCCGCGCCGCTTGATTCGGGCTCAATGACTTCGCTCCCTGGAGCTCACCACCGTCCTGGTCGCGCTCGAGCGGAGATCCAGGATCGCTTCGACCACGGCTTCGGGCGACAGCACCTTCATGCAGGCGGCCTCGGCACATCCACGTCGACACGGACTGCAGAGCAGGGGCGCATGCACCCGGCGACTCGGGGAATCGGGCCCGGGCGCATTCTGAGTGGGATCCGTCGGCCCCAGCAGCTGGACGACCGGCACGCCGACCATCGATGCCAGGTGCAGCGGTCCGGTATCACCCGAGGCGAAGACCGAGGCACGAGCCAAGAGCGCGAGCAGGTCATCAATGGATCGAGTCTCCGGTGCGGGGCGAGCAGCCCCACCAGAATCGCGAAGGATGCGATCGACGAGAATGCGTTCGTCGCGCCCGACGCCCGAACCGATCCAGACGTCGATTCCACGATCGCCCAGTCGCTGCGCCACCCGGGCCCAGGCCGAAGCTTCGTACCGCTTGTGGCGAGCCCCGCGGCTCGTGCCGGGATGGATCAGAACGAATCCCTCGACATGCTGGCGCCCAGAGACACGCAGGCGTGCCGTCAGCCGCGCCGCGGCCAGGGGCGTCGCCGCCAAACGCATCCCAGGAGCCAGGCTCACGGCTGGCGCCAGCGCCTCCACCAGCGCCGCGTTCCGCGCATACCGCGAAACGCACGGGTCAGGCAGGCGCACTCGGTGGTTGACGAAGAGTTCGGCGAACTCGCGGGCGACACCGCGGGCATAGCCATAACGAATCGGAGCGCCACTCGCGTACGCGAAGAGGCCACTCTTCGCGATGCCGTGAAAATCCAGGACGATCTCGAAGCGACGCCGCCGCAGGCGGCGAAAGAAGCTGCCGCTCTGCTGCACCAGAGACAATCCGTCCCCTGCGCGCAGTGCCTCCATCAGATCAGCTCGCGGAAAAATCAGCGTCTCATCGACGATTCGGGCTGCATCGACCACAGCAGCCGAGGCCGGCTCGACCAGCCAGCTCAGATGGGCACCCGGATACAGCGAGCGCAGCAGCTTGACGGCGGGCAAGGTCCGCACGACATCGCCGAGCGCACCCAAACGGATGACGAGCAGGCGATCTGCTTTCGGGGGAGTCACGGTCGGAAGGCACCATCTTTTTTTTGGGGGGGAGCTTTGAGCCGGGCGCCTTGTTTGGGCCGGGCGCCTCTCTTGGGGTCTTGGGGTCTCGCGGTCTTGGGGTCTCGCGGTCGGGCGCAGAGTGCGATGGAACCTCGCCGAGCACTGGCCCGACCGGTAGGATACAAAGCATGCGAATTGCGCGCACCCTCTCCGTCTACGTGATCCGCGAGACCCTGGTGTACTGCGCATTGGCCTTCTTCATGCTGACGCTGGTATTGCTGACCCAGAACCTGCTACGGCGTCTAGAAGATCTCTTCCTGGTCGGAATGACCGGTGACGACCTGCGAGTCGTGTTCGGATGCGTGCTCCCCGTCAGCATTTCGTACTCGCTGCCCCTGGCGTTTCTGGTCGGCATCTTGCTCGCCGTGCGCCGGCTGGGTTCGGACGGTGAGCTCGAGGCAATGCGCACCGCCGGAATCGGACCGATGATGCTGCTCGTCCCGCTGCTCCTGCTCGGCCTGCTCTCGGCCGGCCTCTCGGGCTGGCTGCTAACCTCCGTCGAGCACGAATCGCGTCGTGAGCTCGTGCGTCTGTTCAAGAATATTGCGGCCCGCGGCGCGATCCTCGAGCCGGGCAAATTTCGAGCCATCGGGCCGCGACTGGTCTTCGTCGAGGATCGCAGCCGATCCGGGGAGCTGAGCGGCGTCATGATTCTCGACCAGAGCCAGCCAGAGCGACCCTTCCGCATCTTCGCAGCCCGAGGACGCTTTCGATTCGAGGCCGAAACAGCCGAGATCCTGCTCGAACTCTCGAACGGCGATCTCCACCTGCCGCCGAGCGACGACGACCCCCGGCGCTATGAACGAATCCGTTTCGAGAGCTTCGCCTATCGCGTCGGCGTCGGGCACATCCTAGGAGGCAATTTCGGTCCGGTTCGACCCAAGCAGATGAATCTCGCGGAGCTACACGCGGTCCTGGAACGCACCAGGCGCGGAGATCCGTTGCGTGAGCTCGATCAACACGACCCGATCGCCTACGAGCTCGAAATCCATCGGCGACGCGCCCTGCCCTTCGCGCCCCTGGTCTTCGCGGGCATGGGTGTACCGATCGCGTTGGCGAGCGAACGACGCAATCCCAACCGAGGCCTGTTCGTGTGTCTATTTGCCGCCTTCGGCTATTACGCCCTGGCCGCAGTTGGGGAGATCGCAGCCCGGGAAGCCTGGCTCGGCGCGGGTCTCGCGACCTGGCTCCCGAATCTCCTCTTCACGGCCCTCGCCATCGGGCTCATCGCAGCTCTTCGGAATCGAATCCCCGCATGAATCCGGAACCGGTGGCTCTGCGATTCGCCTCAGCTGGCTTCCGCTGCCTGGTCGCGACGGGCTTCGATGCCGGCGCACGCGCAGCCGGCCTCGATCGGCCGGCGAGCTTCGATCGGGCGCTCGCCGAATCCGTCACGACAGCGGGCGGGCGAAGCGCGAACCACTTGCTGAGCTCGGTACTCTGGCCGGGACGCGTGCGCCTGCGGCCCCTGCGGCATGGCGGCCTGCTGGGAAGCTGGCTCGGTGGACGCTTCTTGACCCCGCGACGAAGTGCGCGCGAATTTCACGTCTGGCAGACCCTCGAAGCGCGCGGCGCACCGGTTCCAGCGGTCGCCCTCGCGGCCAGTCGACGCCGGGGCTGCTTCTGGCATTCGACCCTCGGCAGCCTGAATCGGGAACAGGCCGTCGACGCCCTGGCATGGATCCGGGCCTCGAAACGAAGCCCCACCGCGATGCAAAGGGTCGCGTGCGCCCTGGCTGGCAGCATCCGGCGCTTCCATGATGCGGGGGGACTACACGGCGACCTGCATCTTGCAAACCTGTTGATCGACGGCTCCCGAGCAGCGCCCCGCTGTTGGCTCGTCGACCTCGATCGCAGCGTCCTGGTTGCCTCGTCTTCGGCTCGCGAACGCATGAGCGAGCTGATGCGGCTGTTGCGTTCCGTCGAAAAAGCCAGGCATCACGAATGTCTGCACCCGCGAGTTCGCGCCGCCTTCCTCTCCGCCTACTGCCAAGGCGACCGATCGCTGCGTCGGCAACTTCTCGCCTGCGCTCCGAGCGAAGAGCGACGCCTTCGCCGACATCGATTGGGGTGGCGGCTCGGAACCGCTCTGCTCGCCCTCTGCGCCGCACTCGCTCTCGTGGCGTGCTCGGACGGGGGAACCAAAGCGGCCGCCGGAGCCGAGTCAGCGGCTCGACTCTCGTTGCTGGCGACAGGTGATACCGGACGCGACCGCATCCTCCGCACGCTCTTCGAGGGACAGCTTGCCGTCGCCCACGCGATGACCGAAGAGGATCGCAGCCGGCCCGTCGACGGTCTGGTGCTGCTCGGCGACAATTTCTACTGGCACGGCCTCGACCGCGAGCATCTGGTCGAGCGCGTACTGCGCAACCTGGTCGTCCCCTACTGCCATTTCCTCGCACTCACGGGACCGCGGTCTTCCGAAATCGAAAGCGGCTGCAGGACTCCCCTGAGCGCACGCCACCCCATTCCCGTCTATGCAGTGCTGGGCAACCACGACCTCGAAAACCCGGAGAGCCCACAGCTCCAGCGCGAAGTGGTGCCCGATTTTCTCCCGGGCTGGACCATGAGCGCGTCTCTCACCAGGGTCATCGAGCTCGGCCAGGGCGTCAGCCTGATTCTCTTCGAATCGGAGGTCGCCATCCGTGATCGCGACGCCATCCGAGCAGCGCTCATCCAGGCCATCGGAGACGCACCCGGACCCTGGCGGATTCTTGCGACCCACCGCCCGATTGCGACCGACGATCTCGGGGGGCCGCAAGAGGGGGGCTACCCGGGCTGGGTGCAAGACGCGATCGCAGCCTCGGGACGGCCCGTTCAGCTCGTGCTCGTCGGCCACCACCACAATCTGCAGGCCTTTGCTCTCCACGAGCCAAGCTCACTGCTTCAAGTGGTCGCCGGCAGCGGCAGCCGTGCCGAACCCCCATTGGCCCAGGATCCACCGGGATCGCTGTTCGGTGCTCTCGAACTTGGATTCGCCCGAGTCGATCTGATCGGAGCCGGCGCGGAAGAACGCCTCTCGGTTTCTCTCTTCGGTACGGCGCCTTGGCCAATCCTCGCGCGCCTTCGACGCCACACACGATTGGCACACTTCGAGGTCGATCGAAACGGCTCCGTCACACCGGCTGGCAGTTTTGACTAACGCTCGAATCCACTGAGAAGTCGGTTCTCGAACAGTGCCTTTTCGATCGCATCGAGGGCAGTCGCTTCTTCCTCGAAATCGATCTCGATACCCAACACCAGGAGCTTCTTCCCCGCCATCCATTCGGGGAGAATCTTGAGAGCGTCCTTCTCGGTCGTGACCCATTCAGGGACCGAAGGATCGAGACTCGCGCAATCCGTCGCGCTGTAGTCGTGGTGGTCGGGGAACAGGCGCTCAGCGACGATCGTCGCTCCCAGAGCCTCCAGGCTTCGCCGCACGGAACCAGGACGTGCCACACCCGCTAGGAGTCCCACGGATCGACCCGCCAGCGCACTCGGCGCTTCGCGCCGGCTCTGGTCCAGACAGACGAGAGAACTCGGGCGCCGATGGGCCCGCAGCACTCGGCCACCGGCGGCCACAAAGCGAGCCACGAGTTCGGCTTCCCAGTCCGCTCCCTGCCCGTCCACGAGGCACAGCCAATCGGCCTGCCAGAGCGCCGGGAGCGGCTCGCGCAAGGGCCCCCTGGGCAGAACCCGGCGATTTCCCAAGCCGGCGACTCCGTCGATGCAGACGAGATCCAGATCACGGGCCAGCCGGTGGTGCTGGAATCCATCGTCCAGGACGAGCAGCTCCGCCGCGAATCGGGACACCGCATGGTGTCCAACGACCCGCCGATCCCGACCCACCAGAACCGGGACGCCGGGCGCGTGGGCAGCCAGCAGCAGCGGCTCGTCGCCGGCGCGGGCGACCGATGAACGGATATGGCGTCCATCGGACACGACGGTGACGCGATCGACTTGGCGTCCCTTGTAGCCACGACTCGCGAGGACGACGCGCCGGCCACGACGCTGGAACGCCAGCGCGAGTCGCGCCGCCACCGGCGTCTTGCCGGCTCCGCCCACGGTGAGGCCACCCACGCTGAGCACCGCGCAAGCCGGCCGTCCACGGCCGGCTTGCGTCCAACGCGTCTGAGCGCGATGAATGCGCGCGCCCAGGCCGTAGAGGTGGGACGCGACCGCCCTGGGAATCGAGAGGAGGGGACCTGACGCAGCGGCGGACTCGGAACCCCGCTTCGCGACGAGCACCTCCTCAGGGCGCCTCATCCACGCTCTCCCGGTCCCGACTGCTGGCCTCGATCCGCGCTCCGAATCCTGGCGCCCGACCGAGACCACGGCGTTCCAGCACTTCCTCGATCATCACGCCGGTGCGTTCGACACTGCCTCGATGGGCCTCGAGCGACGCGCGACCGATCTCACCCCGAGTCCGGCAGGCCTCGAGGTCATCGAAGCACTCGACCAGCGCACGGATCAGCTCCGAGCCATTCGCGACTTTCTGACCGGCGCCTCCGACCTCCAGAATCTCGACGACCTTGCGCACGTTTTCGAAGCGAGGCCCGAAGAGAACCGGACAGCCCGCATGCACCGGCTCGACGATATTGTGGCCGCCGACCGGGACCAGTGTGCCGCCGACGAACGCGACTGAGGCCGTCGCGTAGAGGGCCGACAGCTCGCCTAGCGTATCGAGGACCAGAACTTCACCCGGAACGAGGTGGCGTCCTCCGAGCTGGCTTCGGAGATGGACGCGACGCTGCCGTTGCCGACAGCTGCGAGCTACATCGCTTGCCCGATCGACACGGCGAGGTGCCAGCACCAGCGCGAAGCCAGGTCCCTCCTTCTCCGCACTGTCCTGAGCATCGAGCAGCGCGTCCTCCTCTCCGGGATGGGTGCTACCTCCGACGACGACGGGCACGTCGGCGAGGGCGCGAATCAGATCGATGGCGAGTGCCGGCCGGTGACTCGGCGGATCGAGCTTGAGATCCCCGGTGATGCGGACCCGTGCTTCGGGGACGCCGAGCTCGACGAAGCGCTCTGCATCGGTGTCTGTTCGCGCACCGACCGCATCGATGCTGCGCAGGGTCGATCTCATCAATCGTCTGATGCGGCGATAGCGTGGGAAGGATCGATCCGAAAGTCGGCCCGAAGCGACTACGATCGGAATCCCGCGACCCGCTGCCGCTGCAATCCAGCTCGGCCAGAGTTCGGTTTCGATCAGCACCGAAAGCATCGGCGACGAGCGCCGTAGCGCCCGAGCGACCAGCCAGGGATGATCGAGTGGGGCCAGACTCGACGGCATGGAAGGGAAATCGCGCCGAAAGATGTCGCGTCCTGCGAGGGTCGAGGTCGTGGCCCGCACGGCGTGGCCGCTAGCTTCGAGCTCGCGGATCAGGCGCGCGGCCGCTTTGGCCTCACCCAGGCTGGAAGCGTGAACCTGGATACGACCCTCTCGCCTCGGTTCGAGGGCGCCCAGTCGTTCGCGCATGCCGCGACGCAATGACGGGCGCACTGCGAGAACCACCCCGAGCAGCGGCCCGAGCGCCAGCGCCGACAGTGCGGCGACGCTATGCCTGATCAGTCCCAAGCATCTCCTCCACGATCAGGGCTGCTCGATGCGACGCGCCCGGCGCCCCGAGCCGTTTTCGGGCGACCTCGAGGGCCGCGACCTGCCGCTCTCGCTCCGCCCCCTCGAAGAGTGGCGCAATCGCCGCCGCGATTCGATCCGGTCGAGCCTCTTTCTGAATTCGCTCCGGCACGATCTCTTCGCCAGAGAGCAGGTTGGGCATCGACAGGTATTCGACTCGAAGCGAACGCCGCACGATGCGGGCCGTCCAGGGATGGACTCGACCCATCACCACCATCGGGCAGCCGCGCAGCAATAGCTCGAGAGTGACAGTACCAGGCTTCGCCAGGGCCACGTCCGAGGCGTCGAGCGCGTCGGCCGAATCACCGCAAACGACGCAAATCGCCTCACGCAACTCTGGGGTCAAGCTCGCGAGCCGCCTCTCGAAGTCTGCACGCTCGAGCGTCGGCGCCAAGCCGATCACGGCGCGAAGCTCCCTGTGTTGGCAGCGTAAGGCGCGAAAGGACTCGATCTGGATCCCGAGATGACGATCGACTTCGCTGCGTCGACTGCCTGGGAAGAGGCCGAGGACTTTGGATCCGTCTTGGATTCCAATCCGAGTGCGGGCGGCTCGGCGACGCTCCGCCGCCGATCGCGAATCGCGCAGGGCGACGCCATCGAGCAGCGGATGGCCCACGAAGTCGACCTCCACCCCCCGTGCAGCATAGAATTCCTTCTCGAAGGGCAGGATCACCGCGATGCGATTCGTCCGGCGGGCGAGCTTGCGAATTCGCTGCTCGCGCCGGGCCCAGACCTGGGGCGCCACGTAGTAGAGGATCTTGGCGCGACACAGCTCGCGCGCGCGGCGCGCCAGCGGCAGGTTGAATCCTCCCGAATCCACCAACACGATCAAGTCGGGCTGAGACGAACGGATGCAGCGAAGCATCTGCCGCCAGGCTCGGAACAATCGGCCCAGGCTGCTCAGCGCTTCGAAGACCCCACCCACGGCGAGCTCGCGGCCATCCACGACGAGCTCCACACCGGCTTCGGCCATCGCCGACCCACCCATTCCGATTAAGCGCAGGTCTGGGCGCTTCGCTCGCAATTCCCGCACGAGCTGCGCGGCATGACGTTCGCCCGAGAGGTCACCCGCGGAGATGAGTATGGTCGTCAAGACTCGAGCTCCCCGTTCCAGTCGAGATCGCATCGCGAACCCGATCGACCCAACGCAAGGCGTCGACTCCGACCCGCCCGTCATTGACTGGCGCCTTGCGGCTACGAATGGCCTCCAGAAAATCGAGCCACTGACTCTCGAGCGAATCCCGCCCTTCCCCCTTCCCCGCACACAGCGTCGCCCGGTCGGTCGATTCAACCCCGCCGCTTTCGAGATCCGCCGTCCGGAACCCCGCACTGCCTTGGATGCGTGCCTCTCGGCGGCGTAGGCGATGCACCCGGCTGGCTCGGAGACACACCACACAGCCCGACTCGAATCGAATCCGGGCTTCGGCCTCGTCGAGCTGATCCGCTTCGACGCAGCGGCCCCAGGCCTCGAGACTCGAAACCGCACCGCCCAGCAGCCGCAGGGTCCAATCCAGATCGTGGAGCATCAGGTCCTGCACCACGTCGATGTCTCGGCCCCGTGTGCTCGACGGCTGCAGGCGATCGACTTCGATTCGCGAGAGCGTCCCGACCTGGCTCACCGCCTGCCGCCAGCTTGGGTTGTACCATTCGATATGACCAACCTGCAGAATGCGATCTGCCCTTCGCGCCGCCTCGATCAGACTCTCCGCCTCCGCAACACTACCGGCGAGGGGCTTCTCGACGAGCAGATCGAGACCGCGGTCGAGCAGGGCTTTCGACAGATCGAGATGCGCCGCCGCGGGCACTGCGATGATCACGACGTCTACCTGCTCCGCAAACGCATCGAGATGATCCGACGCCGCAGCGCCCGTCTCCGCCGCCAGGACCTCGGCGCGACCAACATGTCGGTCGAACACCCGCACGAGTTGGCAGGGGTGACCCCTGTCGGCGAGGCGACGGACGGTCCTGGCATGCAGGCGGCCCATCGGCCCGGCACCGACGACACCGACGCGAGTCATGTCGGCCCCCGGTCCGAATCAAAGCCCCAGATCGCAATTCCGGCTCGATCCGCCTCGGCGATGCAGCGCTCGCCCTCGACTACCAAGGTCGCCCCCGCCTCGATCGCAAGCGCGCGGGCGCCGGCCTCCAGCATCACCTCGATCGTACCCGGCCCCACCGCGGGCAGGTCGAAGCGCCGGTCCTGAGCGGCTCGAAGGGCCTTGATGACGGTGGCGCCTGGGCCACCCAGGCGACCCGCGCGCCGAATCGCGTCATCGGTCCCCTCCATCGCCTCGACCGAGAGGACCGCCCCCTGCTTCACGACAACGCATTGTCCGACTCCCGAGCGACCGAGTGCTTCGACGACGGGCCAGCCCGACGCGAGATCCGCCTGGGCCTGCTCGCTTGGAAGGCACTTCGTGAGCGGCCCGACCGGCGCAAGCATGGACGCCAGGGCGATGCGCTGATCCATCAACTCGAATCCCAGGCTCTCGAGCCAGGCTGCGATCGCAGCCAGCAGCCCATCGTCGCTGCGATCCGCTTGGGCGCTGAGCAGCGCCATCGCCGTGGCGTCGGGGTTCAATTCGGCTCGGTCCGAGAAGAGCCACGACTTCGACACCTTGCCGAGCAGAAGCAATCGAGAGACACCCGAATCGCGAAGCGCCGAAGCCAGGGCATCGAGCTGGCCGAATTGGAGCCAGCACATCGAAGACACCGCTGCTTCGAGACCAGGATCGGTGATTCCCGAGAATCCGATCGCCACGACCGAAGAGCCACTCGCGCGGAACACCGCAGCCGCTTCTGCGGGGAGTCGACCGGCCCCCGCGATGACGGCGAGCGAAACTGGCTCCTGCTCGTGCGGGCGACCGAAATCGTCTTGCATGCCGGGCACCGCTACCGACAGAACCCGCGCTCGGTCTTGCGAAGGAAGGACACCATCCGCTCCACCTCCGGCACGCCCCCGACCTCCTCATCGACTCGCGCCAACGCGTCGGCGAGAAGCAACTTCGATTGGAAGATCAAATGGAAGGCGTGCTTCAGCTGGGCGCGCGTCTTGCGCGAGAATCCGCGTCGGCGCAGTCCGACCGAGTTGAGACCGACCAGTCGCGCGCGATCGCCGGCCACCATCGTGAAGGGCGGCGCGTCCAGGGCGAGCTTCGTTCCACCGGCAGCCATCACCGATTCGCCGACACGAACGTGCTGGTGCACCCCCGTGTAGGCCCCGAGCACGACAAAATCGTCCAGCTGCACATGGCCTCCGAGCCCGCAAAACGGTGCGACGATCGTATTGGAGCCGATCTGGCAATCGTGGCCGATATGGGCGTTGTTCATGATGAAGTTGTCGTCGCCCAACCGCGTGCAGCCGCCTCCGGAGGAGGTGCCGACGTGCATCGTCACATGCTCGCGAACAATCGCGCGAAGTCCGATCTCGAGTCGCGTCGCCTCGCCATCGAATGCCTGATGCTGCGGCTCACCCCCCAGGCAGACATGCGGAAAGATGCGCGACTGCGCGCCGACCCGCGTTCGCCCGATCAGCGTCGCGTGGGATCCGATCTCGACGCCGGAGCCGAGCTCCACCTCTCGCCCAATGAAGACGAATGGGCCCACGACGACGTCCGGAGCGAGGATCGCACCGTCTTCGACGAAGGCCGTGGAATGGATCTCCGCCACGCAATCACCCCTTGCGATCGAAGGTCTTGATCACGAGATCGGTGATGTCGAGGGCTTCTCTCTTGTAGACCAGGCCCGGTGCATCGACGCGGAGAATTGCCGAGAAATTATTCTCGCGGCCCACTTCGTTGATGACCGTCTGGAGCTTCTCGAGCAGCGGACCGAGCACACGCTGCTGATCGATCTTCAATTGCCCCTCTTCTTCTTTGACCTTGGTCTCGTAGCGATTCTGGAGCTCGATGATGTCGAGCTGCATCGTCCGTGCGGCCTCCTCGGACATCACGAATTTCTTCGCCAGCTGTTCTTTCTGGAGCGTATCGAGTTGCTCCACGATCGGCGCCAGCCGCTGCTGTGCATCTCGACCCTTTCTCTCCAGCTCCTCGCGCGCCGACTTGCCACTATCCGTGGTCGCCAAGCACTGTTCCATATCCACGAAACCAATCTTCGCCGGATCATCCGTCGCACCGATGCCCCATCCGAAGACGAGTGCAGCGGCGCCCAGAAGGATCGCCTTATCCATTTTCATTCGTTCGACTCCCGGGCCGAAACAATCCGTGCAGCGCACGTCCTCGGCCCATCCCCTGTTTGGTTCGTCGCAATAGAGCAGTCGCTGCGCGGGCCCTTCGCCTTCGTGCGACGTGCCGAAGGACGAGAACCCTGTCTAGATCCCCAGGCCCCCGACCGAGAATTCGAAGACCGGACTGTCTTCGAAGGAACGTGGATTGATCGGGAATCCGAGAACCAACTGAAGCGGGCCGAAGGGGGAAAACCACAACACGCCGCCGCCATAACCGTAGCGCCACTCCGTGGCATCGAACAGGACATCCCCCTCGGCGAAGGCGTTCCCACCGTCGATAAAGGCGAGTCCCATCAAGCCGACCGCCTCGGAGATGGGGAAACGATACTCGAAGCTGGAGCTGATGAAGGAGGAGCCACCGATTGTCTGGGTCTCATCGATGTCGTCGAAATCGTCGACATCCTGGTCGGAAATCGAGTTGCATTTCCCATTGCCGTTGCCGAAATTGCCCGAGCCGGGGACGTCGTTACATTTCGCAAAGATCTGGCCCGTGCTCGGAAGCGAGATCAACTCCGTCCCAACCGGGTGATAGACCTTTCCCGAATTCGTATCCGTGAAGCGAAGCTCCGAACGACGAGGGCCCACCGAGCGACCGTCGTAACCCCGCAGACGAGTCCTGCCGAGACCACCGAGGAAATAGCGTTCGGTCAGCGGCAACAGGATATCGTCGTCGATGCTATCGAGGGTGCCAGCGTTGATGCAGCCTCCCGGCGTCGAGCAGGCATCAGAACTCGCGCTGCCGAGGTCGAAGTCGCCGATCTGGTTCAGGGGCAGCGCATAACCAATGCGCGTACTGACTACGAAGGTAGACCGTTCAAAAAGCCAATCCGGCGCACCGAAATAGTATCCTCCGCTGGCTTCGACGCTCAGGAACTTCGTGAAGCCGCCAAGACCGGAGTACTCGAGCGTGCTGTTCGCCACGTAGCCCGAGGTCGCGACAAAGCGATCGTTCCTCGTGTCGATTCCGACCGACAGTCCGATGCGGCTCGTAGTCTCGTTGCCCTGGAGAATCTGGCGAGCGATCGGAGCCGCGAAGCCGATCTGGTTCGTGTTCTGCGTGACCTCCCGCCGGGAGAAGCCGTAGCGCAGGGACATGGAGGCGCGATTATCGATCGTGAGTGGATGTCCCACGGCGAATTCCACGCCTTGCTGTTTCTGCTCGAAGTCGTCGAACTCGACTTCTGAAAGGAACGCGGTCCCCGAGAAGCTGAAGGTCGAGCCCAGAAAATACGGATCCGTGAGGGAGAGGAAGAAACGGCTCGAATTGCCACCGATGTCGGCCGAGAGGTTGGCCCCGTAGCCACGACCAAAGAGATTCGTCTGCGAAAGCGAAGCCGTGAAGATGAAGTTATCGGCTGAGGAGAAGCCCGCCCCGAAGCTGAAGGCTCCCGTTGGACGCTCGACGACATTGACTTCCAGATCGAGTTGCGAGGGATCTTCGGTGGTGTTGGGTTCGAAGGCGACATCCTCGAAGAATCCGAGGCGCCGAATCCGGAAGCTCGAAACCTGCAGCGCTCGCGCGGAATAGAGCTGGCCTTCGACGAGCCGAATCTCGCGACGAATCACCGAGTCGACGGTACGCGTATTGCCCCGGATGTCGATGTTGCGAACAAAGTAGAGTGGGCCCTTTTCGACCACGAACTGGACATCGACGCTGAGGTCTTCAACGTTCGTCTGGGCTATTGGCGAGACATTTGCGAAGAAGAACCCCCGATCGGTGTAGTGGGCTTCGAGGGTTTCGACGTCTGAAGTCAATGCGGAGCGACTGAATACCTCTCCTTGATCGAGTTGGATCTTGCTTCGGAGTGCTTCGAGGTCGATCGTCTCGTCGCCTTCGACCCCAAGCTCGCCCACCCTGAATTGCGGACCCTCGATAATGGCGACCTTAAGGAAGAGCCCGTCCTCATTCGCCTCCACCTCTGGCTCCCCCACTCGCGACTGCACGTAGCCCTCATCGGCGTACTTCTTCTCGACGAGACGCAGGTCGCGGCGAAACACCGGCTCCGAATAGGTCCCCGTCTTGTCGAGCCAGCTCGTCGCAAAGGAATAGAAGCGCCAGACCTTGGTTGTAAAACCCTCCTCGAGTTCATCGTCGCTGAAGACGTCGTTACCCGAAAATTTGATCTTGCGAAGCTTGAGCTTCTCCTTCTCCTGGACCTCGAAGTTGATCGCGATCGAGCCTTCAGTGATCTCCTCTATCTCATATCCGACCTCGGCGAGGTAGTAGCCTTCGCTGCGGTAGAGCGCCGTAATGCGCTCGCTATTCTCGCGCAGGAGAGGGAAGTCCAACGGCGAACCGGCCGTCAGGGTGAGCACTTCCTTGATCTTGTCCCCGTCGATTTCATCGTTTCCAACGATCGCGATCTCGCGTACGACGGGACTCTCCGTGACGTCGAAGATCACGCGCACACCGAGCGGCGTCTCCTCGATAGAGACCCTGACATCACGGAAGAATCCCTGCTTGAAGATCGAGCGCACATCCCGGGAAATCTGCGTACGGTCGACCGGCTGGGCGACGGCGGTCCCGATTCGCACGCGAATCGCATCTTCCTCGACTCTCTTGTTTCCACGGATCACGACTTCAGCAACCAGATCGCCGGAGGGGGTGCGAATTCGCTCGCCGAGAATCCGCTCGGTGCGAACGACTTCGTAGACAACAACAATGCCATCCTCGCTCTGAATCGAGCGCGTCTCGACGTTCGCGATCCTCGGGTCGCTCGCCAGTGCGCGCCGATCGGTATCCATCTGGGCTGGGTCGAAGGCTGCCCCCTCCCGAAGACCGAGACGCTCGCTCAACTCGCTCTCGATCGAACCGGCGCCCTCGATCCGAACCTCCAGAATTCGGTCCAGCGAGCGGCCGCGCGTCGCGGCCACGATTCGGTCGGCCAGCTCACCGAGCCGTTCCAGCAGCTCGCGATCGCTGTCGGCCGTCACGACCAGGCTCGTACTTGCTGCGCCGCGGCGGGCCGGCGTCAGGCGCACGTCGAGACTGAAGCGCCCGGCGAGCTCGGTCAGGCTTCCGGTCACAATTGCATCGATGCCGAGCTGGTTGGCAACCGCACGCAGAGTCGAATCGGATCGGTCTCGATCGGGGAGATCGTCGCCCAGGACCTTCATCACTTCGCTGCGAGCGACAACGCCGACCTCTCCGCTGATCTCGATCCGCTCGGCGATCAACTCATCCAGCGTGCCTGTTCGGAAGCCGATCGGGTTGGCGCTATTCAAGCGAAACGGCAACACCGCAATGCGCATGGCGGCCTCGGGTCGAGCCTCGGGGGCCCCGACCTCGACCGAAGCCGAACTCTGCGCGATGGCCTGGCGCGACTGGAGCGACTGGAGCAAGAGAAGGCACCCCAACACCAGCATGAGCATCCCGAACCTGAAGAGTCTCAGAGCCCTGATCACACTCCTCCCCCAGTGGCTCGAAACCAAGACTGCCTCCGCACCGAACTCGGCGCCGCCCACGCAACGGAACTGCACAGAGCAGCCCCCCACCAAGGCTTCGGCATATACCCGAGGTTGATTGAGAGTCCTCGTCGGCGACCTTGTCCAGGCCGGCGGCGCCCGTGCGGCCCCCCTCGTCGGATCCGCTAGATCGAGGCCGGCCAAGAGTATGCGACGGCCGGCCAGCTTTCAAGTTCCGATCAGCACCAGAACCGTCGTAGTGACAGGGGTTTAGAGGTTTTTCGACGGAATCCGATCGACTCTGCCGGGAAGGCAACCAGAGCTTCCGACGCGGTGTCGAAGTCGGCGGCTCGTTGCGATTCGAGCGCGTTCGGGCTAGACGACGGCGCTCCCCCCGTCACCCTCCACCAGCCGTCCGCCCGTCAGCACGAGCACTCGGCCCAGTTGATCCGCCATGCGTCTGCTGTGAGTCACAACGACGAGGGTGGTGCCGCGGGTGCGGTTCATCTCGAAAAGCAACTCGGCGACCCGATCCCCCGTGGTCGGATCGAGATTGCCCGTGGGCTCGTCCGCGAGCACCAGCGGAGGGTCGAGAACCAATGCCCGGGCGACCGCGACTCGCTGACGCTCGCCCCCTGAAAGCTTCCCCACGGCGTGCTCGATGCGATGGGCGAGTGCGACATCCCGCAGAATCGATTCCGCGCGGTCGCGCATCTCCTCCTTCGAGATGCCCTGAATCAGACCGGGCATCATCACGTTCTCGACCGCGTTGAACTCCGGGAGCAAATGATGAAACTGGAATACGAAACCGATGAAGCGGCCGCGCAGCTTCGCCGTCGCCTCGCGCGATTGGTCGAAGACGCTCTCCCCTCGAAACGCGACGCGCCCCGACGTCGGGTGGTCGAGAGCTCCGAGAATGTGCAGGAAGGTCGATTTGCCCACCCCCGACTGACCGACGATCGCGACCCGATCAGCCTCCTGGATGTCGAGGTCGAGTCCCTTCAAGACCTCGACCGAGCCCGCCTCGCTCTCGAAGGATCGACACAGGCCTCGAACCTCGATCAGCGAAGCGCTGCCGCTCGCCGGAGCGCCGCGGCCCCCTGCATCGGCGCTTCGGGTGACGGCTCCTGCGGACTCTTCGCCCTCCGCGCTACTCATGTCGTAGCCCCACCGCCGGGTCTATGCGTGCGCCCTGTCGACTGGGAAGCAGCGTCGCCCCCAGCGAGAGCACCATCGCGATCACCGCCACCCCGACGACCTGAACCGGGTCGACCTGCGAGGGCAGCTCGGAAAACTGGTATACGCTCGCGGGCAACGTGTCGATGCCGGTCAGCCTCTCGATCACCTCCTGGATCCATGAGAGCTGGCCCGTGACGGCGATTCCCGCCCCGACACCGAGCGCGGTCCCCACCAATCCGATCAGGATTCCCTCCATTGCGAAGATCCGCTCGATCATCGCGTCCTCGGCGCCCATCGCCTTCAGGATCGCGATGTCGCTCGACTTCTCCATGATCATCATGACGAGTGTCGCGACGATTACGAACGCGGCGACGACCATGATCATCGTCAACAGCAAGAACATCATGACGCGTTCGGTCTTGAGCGCCTGAAAGAAGGCCGGAAAGACATCCTTCCAGTCTCGCGTGTAGAAGGGATAGCCGAGTGCCTCCTGGACGAGCGCGCCCACCGCGCGCGAACGGTAATGATCGGTCGTGCGCGCTTCGATCCCGTCGACGACATCACCCGTCTTGCGGAAGTCTCGCGCGGCCTCGAGAGTCGTGTACGTGAAGGCCTCGTCGTACTGATAGAAGCTCGACTGAAAGATGCCGACGATCTCAAAGCGTTTCAGTCGCGGACCTGGCCCTAGAGGCGTAGGCGGACCGCCGAAGGGCGAGATCAAGAGCAGCTTGTCGCCGGGCCCAAGGCCCATCGAAACGGCGAGATGATTACCGATCATGATACCGGGGGCGCCGGACTCGTCCTCGCCGGGTTCGAAGAGCTGGACGAGCGTTCCATCGCCGAGCAGGTCGTTCTCGAGATCCGTCACGCGTCCAACACTCTCGGGATCGATGCCTCGCAGACGCACGCTCGAGATCTGGCCCTGACTGCCCCGAACCATCCCGTCGGCGTCGAGATAGGGACTGGCGGCCTCGACGCCATCGACCTGGCTTACGAGTTCCAGGATCTCCTCGTAGTCGAGGAAGGGACCGAAGCTGCTGTGAACCGAAAAATGGGCTCGGTTGCCGAGGATTTCATCTCGCCAGGTCTGTTCGAAGCCGTTCATCACCGAAAGCACGACGACGATCAACCACACACCCGCGGCAATCCCGCCGACACAGATCGCCGTAATTGCAGAGATGAAGACCTGGCGACGCCTCGCCACGAGGTATCGGATCGCGATGAACCACTCGACGCTCTTGCGCATCGAAACAAAGCCCGCGATGGCCAGGGGGATCAATCCGAAGATCACGAACCCGGATACGAGCCAGAGCATCAACGCCGAGCCAGCCGCTACCCAGTCCCCCGAACCGAGGCCCAGCAGCGACACGATCGCGCCCGGCAGAAAGCCTCCGACCGAGGCCCAGAGCAGCCATTCCAGATTCGAATGACTGCCCTGCTTGCGCATCCGGTGCAGCCACCAACTTGCGAGGGCCAGAAAGACCGTCGCGCCCAGAGCGGTCGGCGCGAGTGCGGAGTCACCGGTGCCGGCCAGCGCGAATCCGACCCCCAGTGCCGTCAGCGCACTCGAAACAATCACCAGTCTCAGTTGGGAGAGGAACCGTATCGAAACCAGGGCGGCACCGAGAAACACCGTGCACGCGATAGAACTGACTCCGAGACTTCGACTGAACACGCTGCGCCATTCGGGCCATGTATAGATGGAATCGGACGGTATGCTGACCAGCGTTACGAGCAGGGCGGCGCAGATCACGACACCAAGAGCCGAAATTCCGATGCTCGGCCAGCTCCTGGCGACCCGCGCAAAGCGATCGAGGACGAGCAATGCCGAGCCCAGATACACCAGGGTCATGGCCAGGATTCCGGCCGCCAGGGTCATGATGAACGCCACAGCCAGGCCTCCACCGACGGCCTGAAGAGCCGATTGCAAGGTCGCGGCGAAATCCATTGGTCGCAATTCCTAGGCCCCGCGACCTTCGCCGCGATCTGCACCGCCCGCGCGGGAAACACCCTTCACGGAGCCTCCCTGTGCGAGGAGGGTCGCTCGAATGAAGGAGTCGATGTCCCCATCGAGGACCCCTTCGACGTTGCCGATTTCGAGATCTGTTCGGTGGTCCTTGGCACGTTGTTGGGGATGGAGTGTGTAGGAGCGAATCTGACTGCCGAAACCAATTTCTCGTTTCTCCCCCGTCAGCTCCTCGATCTTCGCCTGCTGCGCTCGGCGCTCACGTTCGAAAAGATGAGCGCGCATGACCTTCATCGCCTGAGCCTTGTTCTTGTGCTGCGATCGTTCGTTCTGACACTGAACCACGATCCCCGTCGGCAGGTGGGTCAGGCGAACGGCCGAAGATGTCTTGTTGACGTGCTGCCCGCCTGCTCCGCTGGCTCGATATGTATCGATGCGCAGGTCATCCTCGCCGAGCTCGACTTCGATCGAATCGTCGATCTCCGGCACGGTCGTCACGCTGGCGAAGGCGGTGTGTCGACGCGCATTGGAGTCGAAGGGCGAAATTCGTACCAATCTGTGCACACCCTGCTCCGAGTTCAGGTAGCCGTACGCGTACTCGCCCTCGACGCGAAGGGTCACGCCACGAATTCCCGCTTCCTCCCCGGCTTGAATATCGAGGATCTCGGTCTTGTAGTCGTGCCGCTCAGCCCAGCGGAGATACATCCGCAACAGCATTTCCGCCCAATCACAAGCATCCGTCCCCCCGGCACCGGAGTTGATCGAAAGTAGCGCGTTGAGGGCATCGTATTCCCCGCCCAATAGCTGTTGCAGCTCAGCTGCATCGACGAGCCCTTCGATCTCGTCACATTTCTCGACAACCTCGTCAATGGCCTCCCGATCTTGCTCCTCGGCGGCGAGCTCGAGCAACACTTCGGCGTCGTCGAGGCCGCTCTCGACCCGATCGTGCAGGGCGAGCTCGCGCTCGACGGCGGTCTTCTTGCGACCGACGGTCTGGGCCGCCTCGGGCTCGTCCCAGAGATCCGGCCGCGCCATCTCGACCTCCATTTCCTGGAGCTGGGCACGTAGACCCGCTACGTCAAAGACGCCCCCGAAACTCGTCGAATCGCGTTCGCAATCTTCGAACCCGATCCTCGAGTTCGGTTGCATCGAATTGTGCGCCCATCTGCGTCGTCATCGCCGTCGACCCTCTCCCGTTGTCCCCATCGTCGCTCTCCAGCAGATTTCGTCATGGATCCGCCCCGAAGCCGATCCGTCGCCTTCGCCCTTCATATGCGCTCCGGCCAAGAACTGCGAGTACGGCGAGACAACAGATCGAGGCGAAGACATCCCCGAACCGCGCATAGAAAGTCGGCTCTTGTCCCTGCAACACCGGCACCTCGCCGATCACCACAGCGTCCTCGAAGAGCACGCTCCGCTCGCGAACCCCGCCCCGGTTGTCGATGATCGCGGAAATGCCCGAATTGGCAGCCCTTACGACCCAGCGACCGTTCTCGGCCGCACGCATCGCCGTCATTGCCAAGAACTGATGGGGGGCGCCGGTCCGACCGTACCAGGCATCGTTGGTAATCGCGAGCATGACGCCCGCCCCGTCCGCACCGAATCTCCTCACAACGTGGGGAAAGAGTAGCTCGTAGCAGATCGGCATCGCGACTCGAAGCGGGGCAGCGCCGTCCTCCGCGTCCCGCCAGCGGAGAATGCGGGGCCCGGGTCCAACCGACACGTCGGTGCTCGAGAGCCCCGTCGCAAGCGCCTCGAAGAAACGCCCGAAGAGCCCGCGCAGTGGCACGAACTTACCGAAGGGTACGAGGCTGGTCTTATCGTAGCGATCCACGAGATTGCCTCCGCGATCAAAGACAAAGGCACTGTCGTAGAAAGACCCGATTCGCAGCCCGCTGGGGTCCGGAGCAACCCCCATCCCACCGACGAAGAGTGGAATCTCGTGCTGGCTCGCGAAGAGCCCGAGGCGATCGGCCAGCACGGGATCGAGCTCGATCAAGCCGGGCACCGCCGTTTCCGGCCAAACGATCCACTCGGCGCCCTGCGCAAGCGCCGATCTGCTGAGCCTCAGGTATTTCTCGAGGATCTGATTCCGGCGGGCCGCGTCCCATTTCTGGCCCTGCTCGATATTTCCCTGGATCGCGGCAATACGAACAAGGCGCTCGTCTTGTGTGGGCCGCGACTGCGCCCAGGCACCGATGCCGTGGCCCAATGCAATCGCGACGATGGCAACGAGCACGGCGCGCGATGCCTCTTTACTGCGCATGCAGTAGGCGCGAGCCAACGCGAGCCCCATTGCGGTGGCCAGGAACGAAAGCCCATAGACACCGCTCCAACGTGTGAGGCCCAGCAGAGGGATGTCGAGATGCAGTCCATAACCCAGGGTGGCCCAGGGGAAACCGCCCAGGAAATGCGCACGCGCCCAATCGACGACCACCCAGAGTGCGGCGCCGATCAGAATCGAATCGCGACCCGCGACCCGAAGTTTTGCCCAACCCATCGCGAACAGGGCCGAGAACAGCGATACCCAGAAGGCCGGAACCAATGGGGACAGCAACCCGAGCCAGGCAGACAGACCACCGTAGGAAACCGTGACCACGTAGAACCAATGAAAAAGCAGCGCGTGCCCAGCAAGGCTTGCCACAAAGGCTGCCCAGCCGGCCTCGCGCACACTCCGCCCTTCGATCCCGATCGCCAGGGCGGCCGGCACCAGCCAAACCATCACCAGTCCGAGATCGATACTGCCGCCCCCCGGAAGCTCGTGGGGGAAGACGAGCAAGGTACACAGCGCATACAGCGCAAGGGCCGCCCGTCGGGTTCGATCGCCGGGCTTGTTCACGATCGCACGACCTGCCACAGACGCCGCTCCAGGGTGGCCATACGCCGAGCTTCGTCGTCTTCTTCATGGTCGTGTCCGATCAGATGCAGAACACCATGAATCATGAGTCGAGCCACGATCTCATCCAGCCCACGGTGGCGATCCGCCGCCTGGCGAGCCGCAGTCTCGACGCTGATCACGACGTCGCCAAGCATCCCCGCACGATGATCGGAATAGGCTCCCTCGACGAGGGAAAAGGAAAGTACATCGGTAGCTCGAGGCTGGTGGCGCCATTTCGAATTCAATTGCTCGATCTCGGAATCATCCACCAACGCGACGGAGAGTTCCGAATCCGAGAGCGCCAGCGCCTCCAGAACGAGGCGCGCCCGCTCCCTCAGGACCCCGACAGCGACCGCGGATCCTCGGATCGCGGTCGGCGGTCCGGAGATCGCCACAATCATCCTCGGTCCTCGTCCCCCACGACACGCTCTCCCGAGGCCCTCGCTTCGCCGGACGGTTCGTCTCCGCTGCGAGCTGAAGGGTCAGCGGGCTCGCCTGGTCCACCGGAGTGCCTTTGATTCTTGGCACGCTCATAGGCCTGGATGATCGATTGCACGAGGGGATGCCGGACGACGTCGGTCGGCTCAAAAGTCATGAACCCAATTCCGTCGACGGACTGCAGCACGCGCCTGGCCTCGACGAGCCCGCTCTCGGTTGCGTGGGGCAGATCGATCTGAGTCACATCCCCGGTGATGACGGCCTTGGAGTTGTCCCCGAGCCGCGTCAGAAACATCTTCATCTGCTCCCCGGTCGTGTTCTGGGCCTCGTCCAGCACCACGAAGGAATCATTGAGCGTGCGGCCGCGCATGAAGGCAAGGGGCGCCACCTCGATCGTGCCGCGCTCGATCAACCGCGTCGCCTTCTCCATGTCCATCATGTCCCGAAGCGCATCGTAAAGCGGTCGCATGTAGGGATCGACCTTTTCGGAGAGGTCGCCCGGCAAGAAGCCGAGCCTCTCACCCGCTTCGACCGCGGGCCGGGTCAGAATGATGCGCGACACCTCCTTGCGATGGAGCGACGCGACCGCCATCGCCATCGCGATATAGGTCTTTCCGGTGCCCGCTGGACCGACGGCGATCGCGATGTCGCGCTTTTGGATCAGGTCGACGTAGCGGCGCTGCGCGAGATTCTTGGCACGAATCACTCGCCTCGAACCGCGGCTGAGAATATTCTCGTATACCTCACTCAACCGCACGTCCGGCTCATCATCGAGCATCTTGACGACGTGACGGACGTCAGTACTGCGAACGCCCTGGCCCTTCTCGAGCAGCGAGTAGAGTTCTTGCAGGACGCGACGGGCCAGTGCGGTTCGGTCGGCATTGCCGTCGATTCGAACCTCGTTTCCGCGAGCGTGGATTTCGACGCCGACCATTCTCTCGACGAGACGGAGAGACTTCTCGCCATCTCCATACAGCGCAACGGCCGTCGCATTGTCGTCGAAAGTCAGGCTCTCTCTATTCGTTGCTTTATCCTGAGCCAGATGGCTGCTCCTCAATCCCGAAGTCCCGCCCCTAAATCGGCATATGAGCTCGGGAGCAGCGGCCCACTTGCCGGTTTCGCGCGCCTTCGCGTCGATCTCGCCAAGACAAGAGAGCGTCAGTGCATGGGTGCGAGCAGAATCACTTCGTCCCCTCGCACGACGTAATAATAGTCGGCAAGCCGCGACGACGTCAACGAAGCATTCACACGCGCGAGCTCCGGGCCGATTTCCTCGAGGGTCGCCGGGTAGCGCCCAATCTCGAAGAAATGCGCCTCGACCAGGTTGCGAAGGAGCTGAGTTTCGTAACGCACCCGGGGTTGTCGGTAGAGGGGCTCGGAAAGCGGCGATCCCACCGGAGAGAGCGTTTCGCCCCCACGCTCGAGAGCCGACAATCCCAGCGCGGCGAACACGACGAACGGCAGTGCCGTCGCCAGAACAACACGAAGCAACTGAAGCAGCGGGATGCGTTGGGCCTTGTCGCGGCCTCTAGAAGGTCGGCGCCGGAGACCCGCAATCTCGTCGATGATGCCGGCCTCGCGCAACTCGGCGAGTGCGCGGGTCGCCTCGAAGGTTCCGATCCGGGAAAGGTCGATGATCCGTCGGACGTTGAGTCTCCCATCGACGAGCTGAAGCACCCGCTCCGCAGAACCAAGACGGGCGTCGCCATCGCCCGCAGTGAGCGCTCGAACGGATTCGAGATCGCCCGCGCGACGAAAAACGATGTCCTCAGACGGAACGATGGCGACGAAGGTCTGCCACTCGTCGAGCATGCGGAGGCCGTCCATCAGGATCTGTTCCGCGCCGAGCAGGTGCTCGGGCTTTGTATCGTGGCTTACCGCTTTGGCGGTGAAATGGAAGTCGCCGGATTTTCGGCGCATCACATCGAAGACCGTCTCTCGAGTCAGAAGAAACTGCACCTCCTCGAGAGTGGCCGAATCGACGAGCCCCTCCCCGAGAAGCAGGGCGGAGATCGGCTTGGCAGAACGTTCGCTCTCCCGCTCGAGTTTCTCGAGTTGCTCTCGAGGCAGGTAGCCAGAGCGCATCAGCTGGGTCGCCAAAGGCTCCCGGACCGATTCCGAGTTCACAGGCCCGCCGCGGACCACACGTCCCTGGTCGAAGAAGATGCAGATCGAGGAGCCCTCCCCGTTGATCTCGAGCGCACCGGTCTTTCGTTGTTGTCCGATGAGCTGAAAAACCTCGGCGATTCCGAAGTCCCTCAGGTCTCCATGCAATGCGACGGACATGATCCCCCCTAGCGCTTCCTGCGCGCTCTCAGGCTCACCGCAACGACGCCAAGATAGGCGAGCATCGACAACGCGCCGGGAATCGCCAGGCCAAACCCGGCCGCGCTGCCCAGCAGCAACGGATCCACGAAGATCCCGCGCGGCCAAGCGATCCAAACACTGGTCGAACCGAAGAGAAGCAGACCGAACATCGCCAGATCGGGCCGTTTCGACGCAAAACCCGCGGCACCGGGTACCAACAGGGAAGCCGCGAGCCAGACCCGGTTGAGCTTCACCTCGCGCTTGGAGAGTGCCTGCAGGCGAGCCATTCGCAGGGTCGGATCCGTCGCGTCGGAGCTCTGGAAGAGGTGATGGCAGTCCTCACAAAGATCTTCGCTCCAGACCGTCTCTTCGCAGCGCGTACAGATTCGATGGCCACAGCGTGTGCAGACACTCGAGTGGTCGAAGCGGTCCGCAAAGAGCAGACACGAGAGCGCCACCAGCGCGAAGGCGCAGGCGGTGATGAACCAACGATCTCCCAGATGGCCGGGAGCCAGTGCCCGGGCCACCGTGGCTTGCGGCTTCTGCGCCAGCGCCAGCGTGATCAGACGATCCTGGAGTCGGCCGAAGGGCAGACCGAGATCAGCCACGACCTGCGCCCCGCTGAGGTTCAAGAGCGCGTTGACCTCGCCACCACCGAGGGACTGGGCGCGTGAGAGCGTCGCCTCGTACTCTTCCAACCGAAAAGCCGACGCATACGCCTGGGAAAGGTCGAAGAGCAGTACCGGCGAATCGGTCTGTGCGGTGGCCCGTTCGTAGTAGCCGATCGCCGCCTCGGTCCGACCGTTACGCATCTCGATGTTTCCTCGATTCACGAGCATCACGGGTTCCGCAGAAAATTTCGCTTCGATGCCGTCGAGCCGCGCGCGCGCTTCATCTTCGAGGCCGTAGCGACGCGCGCGATAGGCGAGCGCGTGGGCAGCCAGGAGATCTTCACCGGCGACTTCGTGGAGACGCTCGATATCCGCCTGGGTTTCGATTCCATCGCCGACGGCCAGCACACTCCTCGCGACGGGGTCCTGATCGAGCAGCATGGTCGTCACCGAAACCAGATGCGCTAGCGGATGAAGACCAATCACGAGCAGCACGGCCGCTATCGCGAGGGCGTTGCGCTGTCCACTCTTCCCGTAGGCAAAGGCCACAGCGAATACAGCGAGCGCGAGGCCGACGATTCCTTCTCCCAGGCCGAGGGGAACGAGAACCAGGGCGGCCAATGTCGCACTCCGGGCGAAGGCGGGCATTCTTCCCGAGAGCAGATCACCCAGATCATGGGCCACGTGCGAGAAGACCATCAGCGCCGCCGCCAGCATGAAGGCCAGCGACGCGCCGAGCACGACCATGACCAGCGCGAGCGAGACGTTCTCGATCAGCCAGAGCCGGACCTCGAGGTGCGTCGCAGCCGCGACCGCCGCTTCGAGGAGCGAACGAAATGCCGCACCGCCGTCTCCGCTCTGCCAGAATGCGGCGGCGTTGGCCATCTGGATTGCGGGCAGACCCGGTGCGAGTTCCCGCGCGAGCTGCGCATGGATCTCCGGCTCTTCGTCCGCGGCGCTGCGCAACAGAGCGACGGCGGGCGCGGACAGATCTCCGAGGCCGAGCGCGAGTCGCACGCGGCGAACGGCGACCGCTCGGGCTCGGATCGAAGGCGGCGCGTTCTGCCAGGCATCGAGCACCTGCTCACGCGATACGTACACCGGCACCGGCACGGCGGGCCCCAGCTCCGAGAGCCACGGATCATCGGCGGGGTCGCTGTGGTCCTGCGCAGTGGACGACCCTGCGGCCACCTGGCTGGGCGCACTGCCTTGCACCGAGCGCCCCTCGGCCCAAACCGGAACGGCGAGCCAGCCAATCAGGACCAAAATCGAAAATGCACGCGACGGGCGGCGAACGGCCAACCAGAACTCCTTCCGAGTAGATCTTTCTGGCCTTCGATATCGGCTATCGGAGTCGCTCCCTGAAGAGCCCCCCTCGGGGCCCAGGGCACGCCGCCGGGAATACCCGGACCGGCCTCGACGCGCGCCGTGACCCTGACTATGATGCCGCGCCCATCCACAAGGAGAGGCCGCATTGGCCGACCACAAGTCCGCCCTCAAGCGAATCCTCCAGTCAGAACGCCGGCGCAAGCGCAACCAACACATCCGTAGCCAGATGCGCACCATGGTGAAGAGCTGCCGCGAGGCCTTCGAGTCCGGCGATGCCGCCAAGGCCGCCGAGGCCTTCAAGATCGCCGAACGAACGATCCGACGTGCCGCGACGAAGGGTGTAATCCCGAAGACGCGCGCCGACCGGAGCGTCGGGCGGCTCGCCAAGCGCTTGAACGCAATTTCCGCGTCGGGCTGAGTTCACCTGAGCCTTCAGCTGAGTTCACTTGAGCCTTCAGCTGAGTCCACTTGGGTAGGGCGTTGTCTGCATTCGCCTCGGGTCGTCTGTTGCCCCCTACCCGTCAGCCGACCAGACGTCCTCATCGAAGCGCCCGGGCTCGCACGAGCTTCGCCGCGCAACGCCGCGTCAGCTCGCGAGCCCGAGAATGAGCTGTTCGAGGGCGCGTTCGGGCCGCAACCGGCTAGCGCCCTTGAGTTCCACGTCCGCGCGGTGGATAGCTCGCAGGCAGAAGACGAGGCGACGTTGGGGGTAGCGACGCGCCTGCTGCTCTAGCTTGCGAATGACGAAGGGCGGCCCGCCGACGGACTCACCGTGCGCCGCTCGAATGAGCTTGCGAAAATGCGAGGCCAGGGCGCCCAACACCGCCGGTGGGGCTGCGCCATGGGCCATCATGCGCGCCAACAGCTCGAGCGCGTCCGCGGTGCGCCCCTGCCCGATCGCGTCGGTCAGATCCCAGATCGGCTCCTCGGCCACGCTGGCCACGGATCTCTCGATGTGCACGCGCTCGATCGTCGCGCCCGGCCCCGCGAGCAGCGCCGCTTTCTCGATCTCTTGTCGAAGCAGGAGGAGTTGAGGACCGATTCGCTCTCCCAGCAACCCCGCAGCCGCGCCATCGAGCGCGACCCCCTGTCGGGTCGCTTCTCGCTTCAGGAAAGCGGCAATCTCACGCGGCTTCGTCGGTGCATTGCAATCGACCAATACACAGGGCTCCCGAAAGGCCTTGACCCATTTGGCCCGCTTGTCGGCCTTCGCCGTGACGATCACCAACACCGTGCCGTCGCCCACCTGGGCACCAGCGAGCCAGGACCCGATCACCGCCACCCATTTCTCATCGAGCTTGGGACCGCGCCCGTCATTCTCACGCAGCACCACCAGCCGCTGCGCGGCCATCATGGGAAGACTGCCCAGGGCTTCCTCCAGGCGTCCCGGCGTGGTCTGACCGACCTCGAGTCGATCGAGGTTGAAATCGCGAGGGGCCTCGCCCAGAACCTCCTCTTCGATGCCCACCAGCGCATCGTCGCGCAACAGCGGTTCGGCACCTGCCAGGAGGTAGGCAGGACGGATCGACCCCGAAGCGAGCTCCTCGAGAAGCTGCGGAACATTCATGCCCCATCCTCCGAGACCTCGATGGGCCGCTCCATCAGCTCGATCGTATCGGCGACCCGAGAGGCCAGGATGTCGGAGAGTCGACGCAACGCCTCGAGCTTGTGGGTCCGTGTGACTTCGATGTCGGCGCTTGCGAGATAGATGTCGGTCTCTGAGAGCATCCCGGAGTCCAATCTCACGATGTCTCCACTCGCTCGAACGACTTCCAGCTCGAGCTCGAGCGTCACTGCATATTCCAGGGCCGCGACGAAACTCGAGAAACTCTTGCTCTGGATTTGCAGGGGACGCACGCGACCGCGCAGGACGAGATCCGCATCCGCGGGATCGTTCACGAGTCTGAGCGCACCGCGCGCTTCCATTTCGCGGCGCAGGGCATCCGTCAGGATCCGGTCGAGCCACGGTTCCGGCGAGTCATTTCGGATTGCCATCACGGCCAGGCGCGTCGAGGCCCCCCGCTGCCCAGGCGAGACACCTCCGGCGCTCGAATTCCCCTCGGACAGCGGAAGCGGTCGGTAGCCACACCCCGAGAGGCTGAGCGGACTCGCCGCCAGTACGAGAAGAACGAACGACGCTACGGGGGTCGAGCGGGTGCCGCGCAGCATCCTAGACCGATAGCATCTGCGACCCTCCAAGACCCGCGAATCCCCTGGTGCTGGGCAGCCCACCAACGAGCCCACGAATCCCCGGGACGCGCCCGATCTCTACCAGGCGGAGTGAAGAGCTCGTCGTGACCACCACATGCCGCCACCGCCACCGCTCGCAGGCTCGCATCCGGGACCGAGGTCTTCCATCAGCGGCCCCCTCGACACCGGATCTCCGATGGCTGCGAGCGCCTCAGTCACGATTGCGCAGATCGACGTCCGCGTTCGAGAGTTCTCGAACCCAGCCATGCGCGATCCGCATGCCACCAGCGCTTCGAGAGCCGATTTCGCCGGTCACCCCGACGCACGCCGCTGCTGAGCAACGCGCTCGAGCTCCTCGAGGATGAAATCCTTCTCCGCGCCAACTTCCTCGCTGACCCGCTGGCGGATCAGGGCACGCGCTTCCTGGATCTCGAGTTCCAGCGCCTCTTCGAGATTCTGACCGCGGATCGCCGCATCGAACTTCTCCGGCTGGTAGAGGAGCATCTCGGAGACGGCGATTCGGGCGAGCCGTTCCGCGCGTTCGCGTTCGGCGATGATCTCGGGATCCTCCGCCGAAAGCGGAGCCGCAGACGCGCCCGGATCGGGCGCCGGCGCTGCACTCGGCACCTCGCGGGCGGGTGCCGAGTCCGGTGCCGTCGTCGCTGCGGTCGGTCCGGACGAGACAGGCGCCTGTCCGTCGGAACCGGGCAGACCCGCCTCGCGCAGCAACGGCAGCAACCCATCGGGCAGATCGGGCTGTTCGAGATAGACATCGGCCCCAAAGAGATCCTCCGGATCCCGGCGATATCGATCCTGGTGATCGATCGAGCCGATCAGGACGACCTTGATATGGCGCAGACTTTCGTTGCGCTTCATCACCTCGCAGACCTGGAACCCGAGCATCTTCGGCAGCACCGCGTCGAGCACGACGACCTTGGGCGGCATCCGGTGTATCGAGAGCATCGCTTCGACACCATCGGGAACCAGGATCGCCTCGAGGCCCCAGCTCTCGATCGCAGCCACGGTCTGCTTGCCGCGCTCCTCGCTCGAATCCGCAACCAGCACCAGTCGTGCAAGATCCCGATCCACGCCAGGCTCGGGTGTGGGCGCGGGCGCGGAGGGCGCTTCAGCTTGCGAGGACACCTCGGGCGACGGTTTCGCCTTGGGCGCGCGCACCAGGAAGACCGCGGAGCACTTCGTGCACCGAAGCTTCGCACCATTTTCTCCGATCCGCTCCGCATCAACCCGATAGCGGGCATCACACTTGGGACAACCAGCAATCATCGACTCTACCCCCAGCTTCGAGCGCAACGCGCCCGAACGTCATCACGAAATACGAAAATCTTTCACGCCTTCGCGAGGTGTTCCTGTCCGCGAGAGGAGCTCTTGCATCGCGCCTCCCGATTTCTCCATGGCATCTTCATTCGAGCGTGTGCCTTCGAAACCCTGCTCGAGGAATGCCTCGCCACTCGCCGGTCTGCTCACGCAGGGAAGTGTTGATCCGCTCGACCGGAATCGCATCAGGATACTCGCTCATGCAGCCTCCCAACGCCGAACGCTGTCGCTCATGATCGCCCAAACGTCGATCACCCGGATCGCGTCCCGGTCCCCGAGTTCGATCGCCCCCGCAATGCCCTGGATCTGCTGGATCGGACTCTCGATGGGTTTGATGACGGCCTCCTGTTGCCCCGCAACCCGATCGACCATGAGTCCCAGACGCTGCTCCCCCACAGCGACCACGACCGCGAATCGACACTCGTCCAAGCGCCCGCAATCCATCCCGAGTTCTTCGCCAAGCCGTTTCAACGCAAGTGGCTCGCCACGCAGATTCAGAATCTCCCGCCCCTCGCTGCGATCGATCTGGTCGGGTTGCACGACAAGTGTCTCGAGCACGGAGCCGAGCGGAATCGCGAATCGCTCCTCTTCGATGACGACGATCAGCGCCCGCATGATGGTGAGCGTAATGGGCAACGTGATGATGACGGTCGTGCTACGACCTTCGGTGGAGCTGATCTCGACGCTTCCACCGATCTTGGCCAGATTCGACTTCACGACATCCATTCCGACGCCGCGACCGCTCGTCGCGCTGACCTCATCACGAGTGGAAAATCCGGGCTCGAAAACCAGATTGAGCAGTTCTCGCGCCGACGGGGATCCGGAACCCGAGAGCAGTCCGCGTTCGCGGGCTGTGGCCAGAATCGCGTTCACATTCATCCCACGCCCGTCATCCTCGACCTCGATCGCAACGTGGCGACCGCGCGCAATAGCCCGCACGCAGATTTTCCCGTGGCTCGGCTTGCCAGCTGCCCGTCGTTCGCTGGTGGACTCGATCGCGTGGTCGAATGCATTGCGAATCACGTGAACCAGGGGATCGAAGAGATGCTCGACCAGGAATTGATCGAGCTGCGTGTCGTCCCCGCTGAACTCGAGCACGACCTCCTTGTCGAGATCGCGTCCCAGTCGTCGGGCTACGCGAGAGAGCTTCTCGAAGAGCTGGCGCAGAGGCACCCTTCGTGCGTCCAGAACCCCCGCCTGCAACGCCTCGAGGTTTCGCGTCAACAATGTGTGGATCTTGCCCAGTTCGACCGAGACGCTCGCGCTGTTCGGATCGGATTCGAGGCGCCCGACCACGTCGCCGATCGCGTTGCGCTGAACCGTCAGTTCGCCGACGAGATCCATCAGCTCGTCGAGCTTGCGAATATCGACGCGCACGGTCTCGCTGATCGAGCGCAGAGATTCGACCTCGCTGGCTTCCCGCTGCGGAGTCGCCGGTCGGGCGCTCTGTAACGAATCGACTTCAATGAATGCCGCCGCCGCCGAAGGCTCGCCCTCGAGCGACGTCTGGTTCGGGCCTGCGGTCGCAGATTCAGCTCTGGAGGGCGCGGCCTCGTCTCCAGCGGAGGGTTGCGAGCCGCTCACCGGACAGATGTCGACGTCGGGCAGGCCGAGTCGATCGTGGAGCTGATCCACTTCGAAGCCGGTCGCGATCAACAGGGAGAATCGAATCTGGCTGTCGGGCGTATCGCCCGGCGCCGGCAGTGTGGAGAGGACTTCGCCAATCTCGCGCACGGCCGCCGACAGACTCGCCAACCCCTCCTCGAAGTTGGCGAGTTCAAAGGTCGAGTCGACCAGTGCGATCTGCTTTCCGCGTCGAAGACTGTCACGGAGCCGATGCTCTTCGTACTCCGTCAACGCGCGCAGCAGGGACGAATCGATGTCGAGAGATTGGAACTCGTCGTTCGCCCGCGGTGCCGGTTCGCGAATAGCCTGCTTGGTCTGATCGATGAATGAGCGAGCCGCGACGGCATAGTCGGGACTCGCGTCTGTCGCGCCCTCGACATTCGCCATCATCGACGCAACCAGTGCGACACCCTCATCGAGCAATCCGATCACCGGAGAGCCCAGCGAGATCCGACCAAGACGCAATCCATCGAGGATATCTTCGAGGTGGTGAGCGAGGTCGTTGATCGCGTCCATGCCAAATAGGCCGGCCAGCCCCTTCAGGGAATGGACCGATCGGAAGATGCCGTTGACGAGGTCGGGATCGACCTCTCCGCCCCCGTAACGTCGTTCCTGGAGTTCGCTCAGATCCTCGAACGTCCGTTCGAGAATCCCCTCGGCCTCGCTGATGAACTCCTGGTGATCTCGTTTGTTGGCAGCCTCGACCTTCGTGACGCTGGTCGTAGCGACTCCATGCTTTTTCGCGCGCCGGGCGGCCACGAATCACTATCCCGCTTCGCGATCGCGCGCGAGGAGATCGGCGACCACATCGCGAAAGACTTCCGGGTCGAAGGGCTTCGCGAGGTAGGCGTCCGCCCCGAGCCTGAGCCCCTTCTCACGATCGCGTTCGGCCCCTTCGAGCGAACCGATCGGAAGGGGAGTCGAGGCGTGGCTTTCGCTGTACTCGTCGAAGCAGACGCGTTCGAGATATTCGAGGCTCGAGACGAGAAGCGATCGCATTGTCGCCGAGTCCTCTAGGATCAGAATGCGCCGCACAAGTCCCTCCCACCCGAAGAGCTGCGCTCCTTCGAACTGATCCCTCTATCGGCAATTTGGGCAGCGTCTTGAGGCCCCGGTCGGGGCTCGCTGGGTGTTTTCAACCGCACTCGACCACAGGGCCCGGCTCCCCCCGACCAGGATCGCCCGTTCTCAGCCGCTCCTGCGCGGGTCTGGTTTGGGATCGGCCAGCAGTCTGGCCATTGCCCCCGACAAAGCGCGGGCAGAAGGATCATCCTCCTTCGCCGCCGCTGCCAGCAGATCATTCCGCACCGGTCGCACCAGCAGACCATCGAAGCTGCTCGTCAACGCCGGCCGCGGCTCTTGGCCTTCTTCGATCAGGCCGAGCACCGTGAGCTGTGCCGCCTGCGCCTTCAGTCGCTTCACGAAATCGGCAAGGCCGTGGATGCCCGAAAGGGGATCGACTTCCACCTCGAGCGAGATCAAGACGACCGGCAGCTCACCGCGGACCAGATATTGCCGGATCCGCGCCAGCCCCTGCTCGCTTCGCTGGAAGACGTGGACCCGATCGAAGCTGGCGCTCAGAGTGTCCTTGACCCAGTCCAGGACGACGACATCCGGGTCCACCAGGATCAGCGTGCCCGAGTGCGCCGTCGCTCGACCAACGAGGGACGAGTCCACATGATCCGACGCAGACTCAGCCGCCGCGAGGGGGGGAACTGCCTTGCCCTCAGCTGCCTCGACCTGTGCTGCGACGGCTGGCCGCGCGTCGCTCTCGAGAACCTTCGCGACGAGGACGTTTGCCGCTGCCTGAGACTCCGCAGGCTCGAGATCAGACGGCGGGGCGACTGCGGGATCTTCCTGCCGCGCGTCGATCGGATCGGCCGGCTGACCCTCCGCGACCGGCTCGCCAGCCCGACCGCCCTCGTCCAGGACGCGCATTCCCTCCATCGCGAGGTACTGCGCGTTGATGCCGGTCTCCAGCACGAGCGGGGAGGAGGCGAATTCAGTCTCGCTGGGGACGTCAAAGCTGAAATCGCCACTCGACCAGCTGAACATTTCGATGACGGCGGACTCGACCGATTCCTTCAACAGGGAATTGATGCGCTCAGAGTCCAGCTCCACCTCACGGCTGAGCGTCTCCTCCACGCTCAAGCCAAGCTCCACAGCGCGTTCTACGTATGTGTCAAAGCCCGCCGCATCGAGGATGCCATGACCGACCAGCAATCCGCGCAGGTCGTCGTTCGGTGCCTCGACGCCCGTGAGATGGGCCGCGTGAACGAGTCCTGCGGAAAACACGATCTGGCCAGACCCCTGGTCGCTCTTGAGAACGAGCAGACCGGACTTCTGCGACAGGCTGATGATCTGCATGATGTCACCGAGGCTCAGGTCCTCGAGATTGCCGACCAGACTCATTTCGACTCCCACGCTCCCTCATCGGGTGAGCGCGTAAAGCGGCGCGAACGAGTTTCAGAGAAGTTCGCCCGGCTTCATGAATCGGCGGGCTCGGATGGGACTTGACCGCAGTCTGGACCCCGCTCCAACAAGGCCGCGAAAGACTGGGCTCCCATTGGGATTTCCACCCGGTCCGAAAGCATGCCGGTGGCGCAGCGAGACGCCACACCGCTCAACCCGGCGCTGGTGTCGAGGGAAAGGCATCGCGTTGGCCGACACCGGCGAGCACGGCGGGGCAGATTCGAACCTCGATCTCATCGGCCCGAGCGGCCTTGCAGGCCTCCTCGAAGGCCCGCTGCACGCTGGCAAGCTGCGAGCGCGGGATGCAGAGATGGATTCGCATGGGGCCTTCGACTGCCTCGAATGCCTCGCGGATGCCGACCACCAGAGCGGCGGCATGACGGGGCACATCGTCGGCAGCGATGCCCAGGGGCGAAAGCGCGATCTCGGGACAGCGCAACCGGTCACAGCGGTTGATCGCCGCACACGTCTCGTCGCTCAGGCGCACCAGATTGAAATCCCGTCGATTCCCGAGACCCACGATCAGCAAGCGAGGGGAGCGCAGCGCGCGACCGCAACCGATCAGGAACGCTTCCCCACTCTTTCCCAACAGGTCACCGCTCTCGATGCGTTTCGAGAGACTGCCACAGAGCCGCCAGTCGGCACGGGCGGCCCCGCCCCGCAGCGGCCGTTCGTCATCGAAGAACCCGGCAACCGCGACATCGCTCTCGACTCGCTCGAGCGGTCGCGGCGTCAACTCGAGGATCAGTCGCGGCTTCATGAGGCCCGCACCTCCCTGGCCACGGCGTCGAGCACTCCATTCACGAACGACGACGAGCTGTCGCTGCCGAAGCGTCGCGCGAGATCGACCGCCTCGTCGATCACGACCGCCACGGGAGTCTCCGTGTCTCGAAGCTCGTAGACCGCAATCCGCAGTACGTTTCGATCGACCGCCGCCATCCTCGCGACGCGCCAATTCTTGGCATGCGTCCCGAGCAATTCGTCGAGTTCCGCAGAGCGATCCAGCACGGCGGCGACGAGTTCTCGGGCAAATTGGGTCGCGCTACTGGGAACCACAAAATTTCCTGCAATCTGGTCGAAGACTTCGTCGCCGCGCACCACGCAGCTCGTCGCAGCGCCGGCCACTTCGGGGTCGCGCTGCTGCGGCTCCGGCTGGTCCGCTCTCAGATCGATCGCATAGAGCACCTGGAGTGCAACCTCGCGAGCGCGGTGGCGCCCACCGACCTGAGCGGGCGGCGGCACGGGCTCGGATTCACTCATCTCGCCTCCCGCGCAGCAACGCCCAATCCGCGCATCAGCTGCGCCATCTCCACGGCCGCAAGGGCGACCTCCCCACCCTTGTTGCCGTCGCGACCCCCCGCCCGAGCCAGCGCCTGATCGATGTCATCCGTCGTCAGTACGCCGAATCCGACCGGCACGTCCGACTCCCGCATCAGCTCTCTCAACCCGTCGGTCACACCGCGACAGACGTAGTCAAAATGAGGCGTTCCGCCCCGAATGACCGAGCCCAGGGTCACGATCGCATCGAAGCGACCGCTCCGCGCGAGCATGCGCGCGGCCTGGGGAATCTCGAATGCACCGGGAACCCAGGTCAGCTCGAGGTTTTCGGCGCACACACCGTGGGCCAGGAGCGCTTCGCGCGCGCCGTCGAGCAAGCGGATCGAGATCAGATGGTTGAAGCGTGAAACCACCAGGGCGATTCGCATTCCTCTCGCGTCCAGCGACGGAGCCGTCACCTTCATCTCTTCGTTCCCCTCATCCCGACCGCAGCGCGCCGGATCTCGCCGTGCAGATGCAGATCCGGGCCGCGTCGCACGCTGTGCAACGAGTCGAAGCAGACGGCATCCGAGAGCGCCCCGAGCCCGAGTGGGCCCAGAGCCGGCTTGCCATCCGACCCGATCAGCTTCGGCGCGAGCATCCAGTGTACTTCGTCGATGAGATCCGCTCGCAGCAAGGCCGCCGCCAATCGACCCCCGCCCTCGACGAGAACCGTCGTGAGCCCCTCCTCGGCCAGGCGGCTGAAGGCCTCGCCCAGATCCAGGTAGCGCCCCTCGGCAACGGGCAACTCGAGGACGCGTTCGGCTCGCTGGCGAATCCGCCGGATACCCCGGGCGCGTTTGCGACATAGCACCCAGGTCCGCGACGCTCCGGCTGGCTGGAAGAGACGCGCGTCGGGCGGGACCCGAAGCCGCCCGTCGAGCAAGAGGCGAATGGGACGCTGAACGACGCGACCGCCGCGCCGCGCGAAGAGCTCCGGATCGTCGGCCAGTGCGGTCTCGGAGCCGACCAGCACCGCATCGTGCCTGGCCCGCAGACGATGGACGAAATCCCGGGACGCAGCGCTCGTAATCCAGCGCGACTGACCGTCCGCCAGCGCAATGCGTCCGTCGAGGGAGCTGGCCAGCTTGAGCGTGACGAAGGGCCGACCGCGTTCGCAGACACTGAGGAAACCCCGATGCTGGCGGCGGCAATCGGCCTCGAGAAGCCCGCTGACGACTTCGACCCCCTTGCGGCGCAGCCAGCGGAATCCGCGCCCCGAAACCCGTGGATGAGGATCGCGGACCCCCACGACCACGCGGCCGATCCCCGCCTCCGCAATGACCTCGACGCAGGGGCCGGTGCGTCCGGTGAAGGTGCACGGCTCCAGGGTCACGGCGAGCGACGCTCCACGCACAGCGCGTGCGCCGTGTCTTCGCCGAGCGGCCGTCAGCGCCACGACCTCGGCATGCGGGCCACCCGGCGGTTGGGTCGTTCCACGCCCGAGGATGCGGTCGCCCCGATAGACGACGGCTCCGACACTGGGATTCGGATGAGTCAGGCCCTCTCCGCGACGCGCCCGCTGTAGAGCAGCACGCATCATCGCCTCATCGACGGACCTGGCGATCGTCATCGTCGCCGGCCGGGTGGCTTCACCTCGCGCAGCTTCGAGCTCGATGCCGCATCGCCCCGCTTCGCCTCGGGCAGCTCGGAGAAGAAGGCCTCGTAGTCACTCGGGCTGCTGAAATCGAGGAAGACCGAGGCGAACCGGACCGCGGCCAACACATCGATCGCGGAGAGCTCCTGGAGTGCCCGCCGCCCCAGATAATCGCTGGTCACCTCGCGCTCGCCCGATTCCTGGAGCTCGCGTTCGACGCGCTCCACGAGTCTCTCGACCGCCTCGGCCGACACGGGCCGCTTGACGCATGCGTGTTCGATGCCGCGCAGGAGCTTGTGTCGGTCGTATTCCTCGCGACGCGAGTCGCTCTTGATGATCCGCGGCAGAGTCTCTTCGACACGCTCCCGCGTCGTGAAGCGGCGACCGCATTCGTCACATTCGCGACGGCGGCGGATCTCCGAGCCGTCCCGGGCCAGCCTCGAATCGATGACCCGATTGCCATCGTCAGCGCAATAGGGGCACTGCACGACTCAGTCCGTCTCGTCCCACCGACCCTCGTAGAGCGGGAAACGGCGACACAGCTCCGCAGCTTCTTCTCGAATCGCGTCGAGAGCGGTGACATCGGCGGAATTCTCGAGGGCTCGACACAGGAGATCACCGATGATGGCCATCTCCGCCTCACCCATGCCTCGGGTCGTCACGGCGGGAGTGCCGATGCGAACCCCCGACGTCACGGTCGGCTTCTCGGGATCGAAGGGAATCATGTTCTTGTTTGCAGTGATGCCCGCGCGATCCAGTGCGACTTGCGCCGCCTTGCCGGTCGTGTCTCGACCGACCAGAGAAAGCAGGAACAAATGGTTGTCAGTTCCACCGGACACGACCTTGAATTCGCGGGTCTGGACGAAATTCGACAGCACCTTGGCGTTCGCGACGATCTGTTCGCAGTAGCCACGAAACCCGGGGGCCAGTGCCTCCTTGAAGGCCACGGCCTTTCCCGCGATGACGTGCATGAGCGGACCGCCCTGTAGCCCTGGAAAGATCGCGCTGTTGATCTTCTTGGCCCAGGCCTGGTCACACAGAATCAACCCACCGCGCGGGCCGCGAAGGGTCTTGTGCGTCGTCGAGGTGATGATCTGCGCATGTCCCACCGGGCTGGGATGGACTCCAGAGGCCACCAGACCGGC
>PVBE010772276.1_pt1 | contig 37609 bp, 35 predicted proteins | sample 1631181 | NCBI WGS metagenome assembly PVBE01 (sample SAMN08397723, study PRJNA350692) | Marine metagenome, whole genome shotgun sequencing project. | isolation source: water | place: Pacific Ocean | collected 2012-04
GATAGCGGTCCTCCGGATCGTCCAAGCCCTTGAAGACCGGCGCCCGCTTCTCGGCGAAGGCGGCCCGCGATTCCATCCGGTCGCTCTTTGCGCCGTGTTCGTGCAGGGCGGCGGCGAGACGCTTCAGCTCGGGTGCCACCGAGGGGCGCATCTGGCGCATCATGTGAACCGTGTTGACCCTGGACGCCGGCGGCAGGGTCAGCAGGTGTTCGCCCATTTCGATGGCGCTCGGGATCAACCGGTCCGCCTCGACCAGACGATTGACGAAACCGATTTCGTAAAACCGCGCCGCGGTGAAGCGAAACCCGAGCGCCATCTCCATGGCGAGGGCATAGGGCAGGTTGGCGATATGGCCGTGGTCGTAGCCGCCGAGCAGCCAGCGCTTCGCCTCCGAAATCTCGAAAACCGCTTCATGCACGGCGACGCGCAAGTCGGTCCGCTCGACCAGCATGAAGCCGCCACCCATGGCGAAGCCGTTGATGGCGGCGATCACCGGCTTTTCCAGCGCGCCTGACATGAAGGGGTCTTCCTTGGCCGGTGCCCGGCCGCCGGGAGCGCCGTCCTCGAGCGATTCCTTCATGTCCTCTCCGGCGCAAAAGGCCCGGCCGGCGCCCGTGAAGATCACCACCTCCAACTCGTCACTTTCCCGAAAACCGGTCCAGACTTCCGCCAGTTCGCATCGCATTTCGTGATTGAGCGCGTTCAGCCGCTCGGGCCTGTTCATCCTGACCAGCAGGATTTGACCGTGACGTTCCGTCTCGACGACAGCCATATTCTCGTTCCCTCGATCTCTTCGGTGCTACCGCGCCGGATTTTCCGCAACCGCCACGACATTAGCAACCACGCCGAAGGAAGCCGAGGGCCACGCTTGGAAAGCGGGCTCGTTTTTCGGGATCGACGGCCTCCACCGAGGCGGCCTCGCCATGCTAGGGTCGAGCGCGAAACCGAGCCCAACCACCAGAGGACCCGACATGAGTGACTATTACCAGCCGGATCTCGGACAGAACCCCGACGATCCCTTCGCCCGCGATGGCGAGGGGAAACTCTTGCGTCGCGGTTACTGGCTCGACATGAGCGATCGCTCGCTGGTCCTGGCGATGACCCAAGGCGTTGGTGCTGCGCTCGCCAACGGACAGAAGCGGGCCCATCTGGCCGATCTCGGCAGGGCGCATCTGACCGATTCCGTCTGCGTGGTGGAGATCCTGCCGCCTACGGACCAGGGCGATTGATCGGGGGCGAGTTGCGGGCCCTCGGCCGTCCGGGCCAAGATGGCGCCAGTGCCGGTTGGTCGGAGGAAGCATCGGATGGGTCGGGAGATCGCCATCGTCGGCGTCGGCGAGACGGCGCCGGCTAGGCGCACGGAGAAAGGGCTTCGCGCCCTCGTCGTCGAGGCGGTAGTGGCGGCGCTGGCCGATGCCGGCATCGATGCGGGCGAGGTCGACGGCATCGTCACCGATTCCGTCATCATGCCGACGACGGTGCCGCACGATTACGTCTCCGGCCAGCTCGGCATTCGACGGCGCTTCGACGCCGCGATCTCCTATGGCGGTGCCGGTATCGTCGCGGCACCGCTGCTGGCCGAGGCGGCGATCGCGTCGGGCCAGGCCGATGTCGTGGTGGTCTATTTCGGCGTCGACTGGGGCAGCCGACCCGACGGCCCCTACGGCTTCCACGACCTCTATCCGGCCAAGCTCGCCTTCGAGAAGCCGTACGGCTTCAACGGACAGCCGGCCTATTTCGCGCTGTGGGCACAGCGCTACATGCACGAATTCGGCGTCGACGAGGGGCATCTGGCGGCGGTGTCGGTGGCGCAGCGCCGCCACGCCCGGCTGAACGGCGGGGCCCAGGCGATGCGGCCGTTGACGACGGCGGATTATTTCGAGACCCGGATGATCTCCGACCCGTTGCGGGTGCCCGACTGCTGTTTGATCTCGGACGGTGCCGGCGCTTACGTCATGACTTCGGCCGAGCGGGCCCGGGACTGCGCCAAGCCGCCGGTCCGGGTCCTCGGCACCGGTTTCGCGGCCGGGCCGGAGACTGGCGACGACGTCTTCACCCAGCATGCCGATCTGCTGTCGTTTCCGGCCGCGGCCGAGGCGGCGGAAGTGGCTTGCCGCCAGGCCGGAGTCGGCATCGATGCGGTCGACTTCGCCGAGGTTTACGACTGCTTCTCGATCTCGGTGTTGTTGCAGCTGGAGGATCTGGGCTTCTGCGGCAAGGGCGAGGCCGGGCACTTCGTCGCCGAGGGCCATACCGGGATCGGCGGCCGGCTTCCCGTCAACACCCACGGCGGCTTGCTTTCCTACAGCTATCGCCTCGGCATCGAGCATGTCGTGGAGGCGGTGCGCCAGCTCAGGGGCGAAGCCGGGGCGGCCCAGGTCGAAGGGGCGGAGATCGGCCTCGTCGGCGGCCTCTCGATACCGGACTATGGCGTCCTGCTGCTGGGCCGTGGGTAGCCGGATGGATGCCGCCTCGACGCCCGAATTCCAGCCCTTCTTCGAGCATTTGCGCGCCGGCCGGCTGGCCTTTCCCTTCTGCCGGGACTGCGGCCAGGGCCACTGGTATCCGATGCCGCTCTGCCCGCACTGCCAGAGCGCCGAGATCGCCTGGCGGCCGGTCGAGGGGCCGGGCGAAGTTTTCACCTGGACCGTGGTCCGCCACGCCTTCGATCCGGCACTGGCCGACCGGTTGCCCTATGTGGTGGCGCTGGTGGTCTTCGCCGAGGCGCCCGGCGTGCGCTTGTTGACCAACCTGATCGAGGTCGAGGCGGACGCAATCGCCATCGGCATGGCGGTGGCGCCGGTCTTCCCGGTCCCCGACCTCGCCGCGCCCCGCCTCTGCTTCCAGCCTGTCGGTTGAGCGACGGCGGCTTCAGATCTCGCCGCGAACTTTCTTGAAGAAGGTCTCCAGGTCCATCGGCACCTCGACGATCTCCTCGCGCAGGCGGTTGGCGATGTCGTCGGTGGTCAGGCGCCACTCGTCCGCCTCGATCTCGGCGACGACGTCGCGGAGGAACTTGCGGTACTGCTGGAAGGCGCCCTCGGGGCCCATGTGCTCGACCAGGATGGCGAAGGCGAGCTGGCAGGGCCCGCTGCCCTCGTAGCCCCACTCGAAGCCGTCGGCGTGAAAGTCGCGGACCTCGGCATGGGGCGACAGGGGGGCGCCGTCGACGGTGACGCTGGTGGCGTCGGCCTCGCGCTTGCCCTGATAGATTTTCATGGCCCAGATCCTACAGCATTATCGGCGCCGGCGGACAATGCTATCCTCCGCGCCATGTCTCCGCCGCCCAAGTCTTGCTTCGTCTACATCATCGGCGCGGCGGAGAAGGGGGCCTGGCGCACCTATGTCGGCTGGACCACCGACCTGGAGGCGCGCCTCGGGGCCCACAACGCCGGTACCGGCGCCCGTTCGACCCGGGGCCGTGAATGGCAACTGCTCTATGCCGAGCGGTACCCGACGCGGGCCGAGGCGATGGGTCGGGAATGGCACCTGAAGCGCGACCGCGCCTTTCGCCGCCAGGTCGCCGGCAGGTAGGGCATCGCCCCTCAATCCCAGTCCCAGTGCGCCATGGCCAAGCCGGCGACGGGGCTTTGGAAGCTCAAGACCGCGTCGCCACTGATCACGCCCATATAAGCGGTCTTCAGGTCCGGGCCGCCGAAGGCGAGGCTGGTGAGATTGGGCAGTCGCTTGGAATGGACCTCGTGGATCTTCGGGCCCCGCAAGCTGCCGTCGCTCAACTGCCGCTCGACCTCGTCGATATGGGCCACGTCCGCGTCCTCGAGCAAAAGCGTCTTCTCGCCGTCAGGCGTCACCCGCCAGAGCCGGTTCGAAACCGGGCTGGTGATCCAGATGCTGCCCTCGGCGTCGAGGGTCAGGCCGTCGGGAAAATCCCCCGCGCCGAACTCGGCCACGGTCTCGTGCGGGCCGAAGCCGCCATCCGCCAGCAGCCGAAGCCGGACCAACCGCTTCGCCATGGTCTCGCAGACGTAAAGCCACTCAGCCGCCGCATCGAAGCGGAACTCGTTGGTCCAGACGAAGCCGTCGGCGGCGATCCGGGCGCCCTTGTCGTCGACCAGGGCGATGAAGCCATCGGGCGTGTCGCGCCGGAAGCTGTGCCGTTCGCGGCGCCGGGTCGAGACCGAGATCCAGACCCGCTCCCGGGCGTCGATCAGCACGAAGTTGGTCGGCCCCAGGCGCAAGCCATCGACCTCCAACAGGTAAGGCCGGGCCTGGCCGTCGCGGCACATCTCGAAGACGCCGCCTGCCTCGCCCTGGTTGGCGAAGAGGAACGAGCCGTCGGGTCGCATGGCGAAACCGTTCGGCTTGAAACGGGCCTCTGCCGGATCCTCCGCCTGGCCGAAGAAGGTCCGCTCGCCGTCGGCGGCGATCCGGCTGATGCCGCCTCGGACGTCGGAGACGTAGAGGTTGCCGGCACGGGTCGCCAGCACGCATTCCGGCCGATGCAGCCCACCCTCGCCGAATTCGATTTCGCCGAGGGCGAGCGGCGGGACCGCCGTCACGGCGCCGGCTCCCGGATCAGCATCGCCTCGCCCCGCTCGCGGAGTGCGTCCGGCACCCGGATCGGGCGGCGCGCGTCGATGTCCAGCAGCACGCCGAACTGGCTGAGCTCGGCCGAAAGCTCGCCGGTACGCGTGTTGTACATCCGGTTCAAGACCCGCATCGAGGAGCCACCGAGATGCATCAGGCCGGACTCGATATGGACCATGTCGCCGGCGGCGAGTTCGCGCAGGAAGTGAAGCTGGAACTCGAAGGTGGAAAAGCCACGATGCTCGTCGGCCATGAATTCGGGCGTCAGGCCGAAGCGGGCGATGGCCTGCATGGTCGCGCCCGAGAGCCGGTGGACATAGAACTGAAAGCCCATGTGGTCGATGACGTCGATCTCCCAACGCTTGACGCTGTCGCGGCCGGTGGGGTGGAAGCCGGCGTCGCTCTCCGGCCAATAGCGCGGCTCGCGCTCTTCCCCGTCCCAGTCGATGGCGAGGGCGGCGATCGCCTCGCGCTGGGCTTCCGTGAAGGGCAGCGATTTGCGGCTCTCCATATCGAAATGCACGGTCATCTGCTCCAGCGTCGCGCAAAGCGCCCCGTTGCCCGAATTGTAGACCTTGTGGCCGAGCCGAAGCCGCTTCTCGTCGATGCCGATGACGCCGCTTTCGATGTGCAGGATGTCGCCACCACGCAGTTCTTCGAGCCAACGGACGTGGCAGTCGACCGAGGCGACGGAACGGCCGGTCTCCTCCATGTAGCTCGGGCCGAGGCCGATCTCCTCCATCGCCCCCAGCACCGCGTCGGAGAAGCGGTCGAAATAGTAGGCGACGGTGAAATGCGCCACCATGTCGCATTCCCAGGCCTGCACCATGCCGCGATAGGTCTCAAACCACTTGCCCATCGGTCTCTCCTTGAATGGAATCTTCAGATCATGTCCTGGAGGACGAATTTTTGCACCTTGCCCATCGCGTTTCGCGGCAAAGATTCCCGGAAGATCACCTCGTGGGGGTGCTTGAAGCGGGCGAGGCGGCCCTCGAAGGCGGCGATGATCGCGGTCGCGTCGAGGCTGCGGCCCGCCGCCGGCACCACCATCGCCACCGGCACCTCGCCCCAACGTTGGTCGGCCCGGCCGACCACGGCGGCCTCGGCGACGCCGTCGATTGTATGCAGGACCAGTTCCAACTCGGCCGGATAGACGTTCTCGCCGCCGGAGATGATGACGTCCGACTTGCGATCCTTGACGACGAGGAAACCGTCCGCATCCCACTCGCCGATATCTCCGGTCAGAAACCAGCCGTCCCGCAGGCTTTCGGCGGTGGCGTCGGGATTGTTCCAATACTCGGTCATCACGTGGCGGCCCTTGACCTGGATCTCGCCCGCCACTCCCGGTCCGACGACGGTGCCGACATCATCTACGATGCGAACTTCGGAATGCAGCGCCGCCTTGCCCGCGGTGGCGAGCTTGGCCGCCGCGTCCTCGGCCCGCAGATAAGCCGCGATCGGCGCCGTCTCGGTGGTTCCGTAGATCTGCAGCACCGGCACGCCCCGGACATGGAAGGCCTCGATCAGATGGCGCGGCACCACGGACGAGCCGGTCGACATCGAGCGCAGGCTGGAGATATCGCGGCTCGGCCACTCAGGTAGGTCGATGATCGCCTGGATCGTCGCCGGCACCAGCACCACCAGCGTCGCCCCATGGGCCTCGATCGCGGCCAGCGTCGCCGCCGGCTCGAAGCGCGGCTGCAGCACCACCGTGGCGCCGGCATGGAAGGCGGGCAGCGTCTGGTTGTTGAGGCCGCCGACATGGAAGAGCGGCAGTGCCGTCAACACCACGTCCTGGCTCGTCAGGTCGTGCAAGTGCGTGCTGTTGACCGCGTTCCAGAAGAGCGCCTCCTGGCTCAAGACGGCACCCTTGGGCCGGCCGGTGGTGCCGGAGGTGTAGATGATCAAGTGCGGCGCCTCATAGCCGACGCCCGGATTGGCGTCATCTCCGATCGCCGCGCCCAGGGCGTCGATCGGGGTCCAGCCCGGCGCCTCGAAATCGACCGCGATCAGCCGGCAGTCCGGATGGTCGGCCCGGATCTCCTCTATGCCGGCTTGGAAATCCCGCTCGACGAATAGCGCGGTGGCGCCGGCATCGGCCAGGATATAGTCGTGCTCGGGCGCGGCCAGGCGCCAGTTCAAGGGCACCACCATGGCACCGAGCCGTGCCGTGGCGAAGACGAGCGTCAGAAAGATCGGGCTGTTGTAGCCGAGGAAGGCGACCCGGTCGCCGGGCCCGATCCCAATTTTGCCCTTCAGGCCCCGGGCCATGCTTCGGATCTGCAGGGCGAAGGTCTCGTAGGTGATCGCCCAGCCCTCGAAATGGGTCGCCACCTTGTCGGGCAGGAAGGCGGCCTGGCGCTCGATCCAGTCGGAGAGGTTCATCGTCCGGGGCGTCCCGTTGGCCTGGTTCCGGCGCCAACCTTGCCCCGATCCGAGGCGCCGGTGCAACCGTATCGCTCAGCCCTGTGCGCCGGGCCGGCGGCATGCTAGGTAGGCCGGCCGAAACGCCGACAAGAGAGCCCAAGAGATGAGAATAGTCGAAATCCGTGAGACCACCGTTCCGATCAAGTCCGAGATCGCCAACGCCGTCATCGACTTCAGCCAGATGACCGCGAGCGTGCTGGCGCTGATCACGGATGTCGTTCGCGACGGCCGGCCGGTGGTCGGCTTCGGCTTCAACTCCAACGGCCGCTATGCCCAGGGTGGCATTCTGCGCGAGCGGGTGATTCCCCGGGTGATGGCGGCTCCGGCGGAAAGCCTGTTGGACGAAAGCGGCGAGAACCTGGACCCGGCCAAGATCTGGGCGGCGGCGATGGCGAACGAGAAGCCGGGCGGCCACGGCGATCGCTCGGTCGCGGTCGGGGTGCTGGACATGGCGGTCTGGGACGCGGTCGCCAAGATCGAGGAAAAGCCGCTGCATCGCCTGCTGGCCGAACGCTACAACGACGGCCGAGCCGAGGCGCGCGTTTTCGTCTACGCCGCCGGCGGCTACTACAGCCCCGACAAGGACGAAGCCGCCCTGCAAGACGAGATGCGGGGCTATCTCGGCCAGGGCTACGACACCGTCAAGATGAAGATCGGCGCGGTGCCGATCGACGAGGACAAGCGGCGCATCGAGGCGGTGCTGGAGGTGGTGGGCGAGGGCCGATACCTGGCGGTCGACGCCAACGGCCGCTTCGACCTGAAGACGGCGCTAGCTTACGCGGAAATGATGGCGCCCTACAAACTCCGCTGGTTCGAGGAGCCGGGAGACCCCCTCGACTATGCGCTGCAGGCGGAGATTTCGAAAGCGTACGAGCCGGCGATGTCGACGGCGGAGAACCTGTTCTCGCATCAAGATGCCCGCAACCTCGCCCGTTATGCCGGGATGCGGTCCGATCGCGATATCCTGCAGTTCGATCCGGTGCTGGCCTATGGCCTGGTCGAATACCTCCGCATCCTTGAGACGATGCAGGCACATGGCTGGCCCTATCGCCAGCACATCCCTCACGGTGGCCATCAGTTCGCCCTCGAGATCGCGGCCGGCCTCGGCCTCGGCGGCAACGAATCCTATCCCGGCGTCTTCCAGCCCTTCGGCGGCTTCGCCGACGACCTGGGTGTCGAAGCCGGACACGTCTCGCCCTCGGCCCTGCCCGGCATCGGTTACGAGGGCAAGCGGAACCTCTATCCGGTGTTGCGGGCATTGCTCGAGGATTGAGCGGGGCAAATTGCCGGCCTTGCCGGAAGCCGCTATGATCCGGCCGAGCCCTAACCGAAGCCTGGAAACCCAATCATGACCGTAGAAAAATCCGGCCCCCTGGCGGGCGTCAAAGTGATCGATCTCACGCATCAGATGGCGGGTCCGACCTGCGGCGTGCTGCTGGCCGACATGGGTGCCGATGTCATCAAGGTGGAGAAGATCGGCATCGGCGACGACACCCGGCGCTATCGCCCGCCGGAGATCGGCGATCAATCCGCCGCCTTCATGATGATGAACCGGAACAAGCGCGGCATCGTCCTCGACCTCAAGTCCGAAGGCGGCAAGCGGGTCCTGAAGCGGATGCTGGAGAGTGCCGATATCGCCATCGAGAACTATCGCGCCGACACCATGTCGAAGCTGGGCCTCGGCTACGAAGACTTGCGGGAGACCAACCCCGGCCTGGTCTACGGCTCGATCTCGGGCTTCGGCAAGACCGGGCCCTACGCCGACCGGGGTGGCTTCGACCTGATCGCGCAGGCGATGAGCGGCATCATGAGCGTCACCGGCGAGGGCGGCGGGCGCCAGCCGGTCAAGGTCGGACCGCCGGTCTGCGACATCACCGCCGGCATCCTGCTCGCCGTCGGCGTTCTGGCGGCTTATGCGCGGCGCCTGCAGACCGGCGAAGGCCAGATGGTCGAGACCTCGCTGCTGGAGGCCGGCATCACGCAGACCTACTGGCAATCGGCGATCTGCTTCGCCACCGGCATCGCGCCCGGTGCCATGGGCACCGCCCACCCCATGAACGCGCCCTACCAGGCGGTGCGCACGAAGGACGACCCCATCGTCCTCGGCGCCGCCAACGCCAAGCTATGGGGCGTCATGCTGGAGGTGATCGGGGCGCCGGAGCTGGCCCAGGACCCGCGCTTCCTGGAGAACGGCGACCGGATGGCGAACCTGGCGGTCCTGATCGAGGAGCTGGAGGCCCGCTTCGTGACCCGGACCAGTGCCGAATGGCTGGAGGCGCTGGCCGCCGCCGGCGTGCCGGCCGGGCCGATCCACGACGTCAAGCAAATGCAAGAAGACCCCCATACGCTGGCCCGCGAAATGGTGGTCGAGGTCGAGCATCCGACGGCCGGGACGGTGAAGACCATCGGCCATCCGCTGAAGTTCTCCGAGACCCCCGGCAAGGTCGCCTTCGCGGCGCCGGTCTTCGGCCAGCATACCGCCGAGGTGCTGGCGGAATACGGCTTCGAGGCGGTGGAGATCGAGGCTTTGGCCGAAGAGGGCGCGGTCCATTTGGGCGAGGTGCCACGGGCGGCCGCGGCCGAATAGCGGTAGCCGGCAAATCAGCAATCATTTGAAGGCCGCCCTTCGGCGGCGGGGAGAGAAAGCGCATGCCGAGCACGACCGAGAAGATGATCGCCAAGAAGGAAAACGGGATCGGCTGGATGATCTTCAACAATCCGGCCCGCCTGAATGCTGTCTCCTTCGACATGTGGCAGGCGGTACCGGAGATCTTGGGCGATTTTTCCGCCGACGACGAGGTTCGCGTCGTCGTCGTCACCGGCGCCGGCGGCAAGGCCTTCGTTTCCGGTGCCGACATCTCCGAGTTCGAGGAGAAGCGCGGCTCCAAGGAAGCGGTCGAGAGCTACAACGTCGCCGGCACCAAGGCGCACGAAGCGCTGGTCGGTCTCGCCAAGCCGTCGATCGCGATGATCCGGGGCTACTGCATCGGCGGTGGCATGGCGGTGGCGCTCGACTGCGATCTCCGCATCGCCTCGGAGGGCAGTCGCTTCGGGGTGCCGGCGGCCAAGCTCGGCCTCGGCTATGCCTATGACGGCATCGCCCGCCTGGCGGGCCTGGTCGGGCCGGCGATGGCGAAAGAGATCTTCTTCACGGCGCGCCAATTCTCGGGCGAGGAGGCGCTGGGCATGGGCTTGATCAACCGCCTGGTGCCGACCACCGTGCTGGAGGATTACGTCCAGGATTACGCCCGGACGATCGGCGCCAACGCACCCTTGACCATCGCCGCCGTCAAGATGGCGGCGGCCGAATACCTGAAAGATCCCGAGGAACGCGACCTGGCCTCGGTGCAGGCCGCGGTCGACGCCTGTTTCGCCAGCGAGGACTACGTCGAAGGCCGCACCGCCTTCATGGAAAAGCGCCCCCCCGCCTTCAAGGGGCGCTGACGAGACGGACGCCACGGCCCGGCTATTTGCCTCGGTCCATGTCGTCGTCGGGGGTGTCGTCCTCGCCGCTGGTCAGGGCCTTCCAGATCCGCTCGACGAACTTGTCGACGTCGAGACTGACGTTGATCTCGAGTATTGCGTCATCGTCTCCGGTTCCCGCACCGGCCGGCGATCGGCGCAGCGCCAGCGCCGGCAGGCCCTGGTGCGCGGCGGTCATGAAATCGCGCCAGAGCAGCGCCGCGAAGCCGCCGCCGGAGACGTCGTGCATCGGGCTCGCATCGTCGTTGCCGAGCCAGACGCCGGCGACCAGTTGGCCGGTGAAACCGACGAACCAGGCATCGCGCGCCTCTTGGGTGGTGCCGGTCTTGCCGGCGGCGGGCCGGTCGAGGCGGGCCCGACGACCCGAGCCCCGGGCGATCACCGCCTGCAACATGTCGTGCATCTGGTCGAGTTGCCTGGTGGCGACGACCCGGCCGGCACCGCCACCCCGCCGCTTGTATAGCATGCGCCCGCCAGTGGCCCGGATCTCCTGGATGCCGTGCGCCAGCACCCCGAAACCGCCGTTGGCAAAGGCCGCGTAAGCGCCGGTCAGCTCCAGCAGGCCGACCTCGTTGGTGCCCAGTGCCAGCGAGGGGTGGGGTCTGAGCCGGGAAGCGATGCCGAGCTGCCGCGCGGTCTCGATGACCCGGCGGCGGCCGGCACGTTCCGAGACCTGCACCGCGACCGAATTGATCGAGCGCGCCAGCGCGTCGCGAAGCGTCATCCGCCCGCGATGGCGGCCGTCGAAGTTGCGCGGGCGCCAGCCATCGATCTCGATCGGCTTGTCGACCAAGATGCTGTCGGGGTCGAGGCCGCTCTCCAGGCCGGCCAGGTAGACCACCGGCTTGAAGGTCGAGCCGGGCTGGCGCCGCGCCTGGACGGCGCGGTTGTACTGGCTATCGCGATAGTCCCGGCCGCCGACCATGGCGCGGACGGCGCCATCGGGCGTCATCGCGAGCAGGGCCGCTTGTCCGATCCGGTGCTTTTCCCCCTGGCGGGCGAGCAGGGTCTCGACCAGCCGGTCGGCGCTATCCTGCAGCTTCGGCGCCAGCGTCGTCACCACCACCAGGTCGGCATCGGAGTGGCCGACATAGTCGGGCACTTGCTCCAGGATCCAGTCGGCGAAGTATCGGGCGCCCGAGATTCGGCGACGCGACCGGGCACGGAGCTTGGCTTGCTTCGCGGCGTCGGCTTCGGCCTCGGTGAGATATCCCGCCCGGACCATATTGGCGAGAACCACCTCGGCGCGTTGTAGCGCCGCTTTCGGGTTCCGGCTCGGCGCCAAGCGCGAGGGCGCCTTCAAGAGCCCGGCCAGGACCGCGGATTCGAGGACGCCGACCCGCCTGGCCGAGACCCCGAAATACTTCCGGCTAGCGGCCTCGACGCCATAGGTGCCGGCGCCGAAATAGACCCGGTTCAAATAGAGGCCCAAGATCTCGTCCTTGGAGAACCGCCACTCCAGCCAGAACGCCAACAGCACTTCCTGGATCTTGCGCTTCAGGGTCCGCTCCGGCGTCAGGAACAGGTTCTTGGCCAGTTGCTGGCTGATCGTGCTGCCGCCCTGGACGATCCGGCCGGCCCCCAGGTTGACGGTGACGGCACGGGCCAGCCCTAGAAGATCGATGCCGAAATGACTGTAGAAGCGGCGATCCTCGGTAGCGATGACGGCATGCGGCAGGCTCGCCGGCAACTCGTCCGGCCGCAACGCCTCGCCATAGAGATCACCGAAGCGGAACAGTTCGGAGCGGTCCTTGGCGAGAAGCGTGACCGACGGGCGCCCGCCGGCGAGGCCCTGCTGGCGCACGTCCGGCAAGTCCTTGGAATACCAAACCACGACGCCGAAGATGGCGATGACGAGCCAGACGCCAGCCACCATGCCCCAATAGAGTAGCGCTGCGAGGGTGCCGCGCTTTGCCTTGGTGTCCCGTTTGGGCGCGCTCTTCGGTTTGCTCGCCTTGCGCTTCTTGCTTGCCACCCGGCACTTGCTTTCGTGGTTCCCTGGGTTACGCCTCCCAACCCACCCCCATCAACGGGGAGAGCGCCTCGTCGATTAAACGTCCAGGTTGGCGACGGCGAGGGCGTTTGATTGAATGAACTCGCGCCGGGGCTCGACGATGTCGCCCATCAGGGTCGAGAAGACGTCGTCGGCCTCGTCCAGCTCCTTCACGGTGACACGAAGCAGGATGCGAGCGTCGGGGTCGAGGGTGGTGATCCAGAGCTGATCGGGGTTCATTTCGCCCAAACCCTTGTAGCGCTGCACGTTGTGGCCCTTGCGGCCGATCGCCAGCACCGTCTCCAAGAGTTCGGTCGGCGCCGTGATAGTAATCTCGTCGTCTTTTCGAGCGAAGCTGGCCGGGCGCTGGTAGACCGGCTGCAACTCGGGCGACAGCGAATCGAGGCGCCTTGCCTCGGCGCTGCGGATCAGCTGGCCGTCGATCAGATGCGTCGCCTTGACGCCGCGCAGCTCGCGGCTGAGCTGAAGGCCACCCTCCTCGGTCGCTTCGCCGATCCAGTCGCGCTCGGTCTCCGGCGCCAACCCGTTCAGGCGGCGGGCCAGGAACTCGGCTGCTTGCCCGGCCGGCTCGGGGTCGCCCAGGATCTCGGGATTGAGGGCCCCAAGGATCGCCGCCTGTTCGACGATGCCGCGGTGATAGCGATGTGCGATCGCACCCAGAAGATTGCGCACCAGACGGGCGCCGTGCACCAGCTCGGCCAGATCCTCGCCGGCCCGCTGGCTGCCGTCGTGCAGCGTCAAGACGGCTCCGTTCAGGCCTTCCTCGATCAGATAGTCCTCGAGCTCGCGGTCGTCCTTCAGATAGCGGCCGGAGCCGGCGCTGCCCCGCCAGACCTTATAAAGCGGCGGTTGCGCGATGTAGAGATATCCGCCGGTGATGATCTCGGGCATCTGGCGAAAAAAGAAGGTCAGCAGAAGGGTGCGGATATGGGCGCCGTCCACGTCGGCGTCGGTCATGATGATGATCTTGTGGTAGCGCAGCTTGGCGATGTCGAAGTCGTCGCGGCCGATGCCGGTGCCGAGCGCGGTGATCAGCGTGCCGATTTCGTTTGAGGACAGCATTTTGTCGAAGCGCGCCCGCTCCACGTTCAAGATCTTGCCGCGCAGCGGCAGTACCGCCTGATTGGCGCGGTTGCGGCCTTGCTTGGCGGAGCCGCCGGCGGAATCACCCTCGACCAGAAAGAGCTCGGACTTGGCGGGGTCGCGTTCCTGGCAATCGGCCAGCTTGCCCGGCAGCGAGGCGATGTCGAGCGCGCCCTTGCGCCGCGTCAGCTCGCGCGCCTTGCGGGCCGCCTCGCGGGCTTGCGCCGCCTCCGCTACCTTGGAGATGATCGCCCGCGTCTCCTGGGGATGCTCCTCGAACCATTGGTTCAGCTTCTCTCCGACGATGCTCTCGACCACCGGGCGGACCTCGGACGAGACCAGCTTGTCCTTGGTCTGGGAGGAGAACTTCGGATCCGGCACCTTGGCCGAGAGGACGCAGGTCAGTCCCTCGCGGCAGTCGTCGCCGGTCAGCGACATCTTCTCCTTGCGGGCGCCGGCGCTTTTCTCGGCGTAGGCGTTGATGGTCCGCGTCAGTGCCGCGCGGAAGCCGGCCAGATGGCTGCCGCCGTCGCGTTGGGGGATGTTGTTGGTGAAGCAGAGAACGTTCTCGTGGTAGCTGTCGTTCCATTGCAAGGCCGCTTCGACGACGACGTCGTCGCGTTCGCCGACGATCACGACCGGCGGCGTGTGCAGCGCCGTCTTGGTACGGTCGAGATATTCGACGAAGGCCTGAATGCCGCCCTCGAATTCGAAGACCGCCTCCCTCGGCTCGACGCCGCGAACGTCCCGGAGCTGGATGCGGACGCCGGAATTCAGAAAGGCCAGTTCTCGGAGACGGTGCTCCAGGGTGACGTAGTCGAACTCGATCCGAGTGAAGGTCTCGGTCGACGGCAGGAAGGTGATCTGGGTCCCGGTCTTGTCCGGTGTCTCGCCCACGACCTCCAGCGGCGCCTCGGCGTCGCCGTTCCGGAAGCGGAGCAAGTGCTCGTTGCCGCCGCGCCATATGGTGAGCTCGAGCGAGCTGGAAAGCGCGTTCACCACCGAGACGCCGACCCCGTGCAGGCCACCCGAGACCTTGTAGGAGTTCTGGTCGAATTTTCCGCCCGCATGCAGCTGGGTCATGATGACCTCGGCGGCCGAGACGCCTTCCTCCTCGTGAATTTCGGTCGGGATGCCGCGGCCGTCGTCGCTGACCGTGACTGAGCCGTCGGGGTTCAGCACCACCTCGATGTTGCTGCAATAGCCGGCCAACGCCTCGTCGATGGCGTTGTCGACAACCTCGTAGACCATGTGATGCAGACCCGAGCCGTCCTCGGTGTCGCCGATATACATGCCCGGGCGTTTGCGCACGGCATCGAGACCGCGCAACACCTTGATCGATGTCGCGTCGTATTCGCCGAGTGGGTCGCTTGCGACCGGATCGCTCAACTGCCTATTCCTCCTCAGCCACGTGTCCGCCACGAACGACGAGAAACCGTGCCCGTCGCTTGAGCGGTTCGAAAAGCCCGGCATCGGTGCCGCTGAGCCAGGCCTGGGCGCCGAGCGCCAAGATTTCGTCGTAAAGCGCGGCGCGTCGCTCGGCATCGAGATGCGCCGCCACTTCGTCCAACAACAACAGCGGCGGGGCACCGCGCCGGGCCGCCTCCAGCCGCGCGTTGGCCAGGGTGATGGCGATCAAAAGTGCCTTTTGCTCGCCGGTCGAACAGCTTTCGGCGGCGATTTTGGTGACGCCGTGGTGGACCACCAGGTCGCTTCGGTGTGGGCCGTGGGCGGCACCGCCGGCTTCCGCGTCACGCCGGCGGCTCGCCTCGAGGGCTTCTGCCAGGCGGGCCTCCGCCTCGATCGCCGGCAGCGTCTCCAGCCATTGCTCCAGCTCGCCGGCGATGGCGATTAGGGCCGGTGGAAAGCTCGCCACGCCCTGGTCCAGCGCCTGTTCGAGCCTGGCCACGAGCTGTCGCCTGGCTGCCGCTATGGCGATCGCCGAGGCCGACATCTCGCGCTCCAGCGCCTCCAGCCAGGTCCGATCGCCGGCGCCGTCGCGCAACAATCGGCTACGCTCGCGCATCGCCTTCTCGTAGGCGGCGACGCGACGAGCATGGCTCGGATCGGAACCATAGACCAGCCGGTCGAGAAAGCGGCGCCTGGGCGCCGGGCCATCCTGAAAGAGCCGGTCCATGCGGGGCGTCAGCCACTGCACGCCGACCTGCTCGGCCAGCGCCGCGGTACTGGAGACGGCGGTGCCGTCGATCCTGACTTCGCGCCGCTCGCCCGGGCCCTGAATTCCAGTGCCGATATCGACCGGTCCCAGCGGCGTTTCGATCCGCGCCGCCACCGACCAGCCCGCACTGCCGCCATGGCGGCCGACATCGCCGAGACGGGCCCGGCGCAAACCCTGGCCGGGAGAGAGAAACGAGAGCGCTTCCAGCAGGTTGGTCTTGCCGGCTCCGTTCGGTCCATGCAGGACCACGATCTCGGCCGTGCCATCCAGCCGCAAGCTCTCGTAGCAACGAAAATCCCTGAGCCGCAACCGGCCGACGGACAGCGGTGTCGCGGTCCGGGTCTCGGCCGGGGCCGAAGCGGCGGCGTTGCTGATCGGGGTCAGTGCCCGGCCCTCATACCCGCATCGGCATCAAAACGTAGAGCGCGCTTTCGTCGCCGACATCGCGGATGATCGTCGGCGAGGCCGCGTCGGAGAGCAGGAATTCGGCCTGCTCGCCTTCGATTTGCGAGGTGATGTCCAGCAAGTATCGTGAATTGAAGCCGATCTCCAAGTCGCCGCTGGTGAAGCTCACCGACATCTCTTCGGTGGCGCTACCGCTCTCCGGGCTGCTGGCGGACAGGACCAGGCGATCCTGGTCGAGCGCCAGTTTGACGGCACGGGACTTCTCCGACGAAATCGTCGAGACCCGATCGACGGCCTTCGCGAAGCTCTCGCCGTCGACCTCCAGTTTCTTGTCGTTGCCGGCCGGAATGACCCGCTCGTAGTCGGGAAAGGTGCCGTCGATCAGCTTGGAGGTGATGATCGTCGAATTGAAGGCGAAACGGATGCGGGTCTCGCTCAACGCCACCTCGACGGTATCGCCGGCCTCCTCCAGCAGCTTCTCGACCTCGAGCACGGCCTTGCGGGGAACGATGATTCCGGCCATGCCGGCGGCCCCCTCGGGCAGCGGCATCTCGACCCGGGCGAGCCGGTGGCCGTCGGTCGCCACCGCGCGCATCACCTGGGCCCCGTTCGATTCCTGCGAATGGATGTAGATGCCGTTCAGGTAGTAGCGCGTCTCCTCGTTCGAGATCGCGAAGCGGGTCTTCTCAATCAGCCGTTTCAGCGCTCCGGCGGCGAGCTCGAAGCGGTGCGGCAACTCGTCCTCGGTCATCGCCGGGAAATCCTCGCGCGGCAGGCAGGCAAGCGCGAAATTCGAGCGCCCCGCGCTCAGCTTCAGGCGGCCCTCGCCGGCATCGTAGCTGAGCCCGACCTGGGCCCCGTCGGGGAGCTTGCGGACGATGTCGTAAAGCGTGTGCGCGGGTACCGTGGTGCCACCCGGTTCCTGGATCTCGGCCGGCGCATCCTCGACGATGGCGAGGTCGAGATCGGTCGCGGTCAAGCGCAGGTTGCCGTCCTCAGTACTCAGCAATACGTTGGACAGGATTGGGATCGTCGTACGCCGTTCGACCACGCTTTGCGCGTGCGCGAGGGCACGAAGTAGGACGCTACGTTCGATGGTCAGTTTCATCGCTCTTTCAGTACCAGTTCATAGGTTTCGAACGGTCACCACACCTCCGAGGGAAGGCACGCCACCACCCCGCCGAGACTTTTTTCGCGGTTCCCAGATTCGGAGTTGAAGTTTAGCAGAAGGCGCGCCGAATGGTACCCGTTTCCGACCCTTTTTCACCGTCGGGCGGGTAGAGCGCCGACCCTGTTCCGTGCTGGAATATGGTCCTCGAATTCGGCTTTGAAAGGTGATTGCGCCATGGACTTCGATGCCCGGTTCTTCGCCGAGGGGCGGCGCCTGCTGTCGGCCGGCGTGCTTTCGGACGTGCTCGACCAGATGGGCTTGCCGCGACATGCGATGGCGGCCGAGATCCGCCCTCTCGACGATGCCCAGGTTCTCTTCGGCCGTGCCCGCACTGGTCAGTACGCCGACGTCTTTCACCGGGCCGAGGGCGTCAACCCTTACGAAATCGAGATCCAGTTGATCGACGATTTGAGAGCCGACGACGTCGTGGTTATGAACTGCGGCGCGACCCGGCGCTACGCCGCCTGGGGCGAGCTGCTGACCACCGCGGCCCGGGCCCGGGGCGCCGTCGGCACCGTCATCGACGGCCAAAGCCGCGACGTCGGCCAAATCCGCGAAATGGGCTACCCCTTGTTCATGCGCTCCGTCGGCATGCTGGATGCGGCCGGCCGTGGCGAGATGGTCGCCCGCGACGTAGCGATCGAGTGCGGTGGCCCGGCGGTCCGGCCCGGCGATCTGATTTTCGGCGATATCGATGGCGTCCTCGTGATTCCGGTCGAGGCGGCGGCGGAAGCGGTGCGTCTGGCGCTGGAAAAGATCGCCGGCGAGGACAAGGTTCGCGAAGCCTTGGCCGAGGGCGAGCTGTTGGGCGACGTGTTCGCCCGCTACGGCATTCTATAAGTCCGGCTCGCGCGGCGCGGCCCTCATTCGATGCCGTCGGTGCCGGCACCACAGACCAGAGCGACGACGTGGGCGCCGACCGGCGGCCGGTAGGCGCCGGCCTGCAGCGCCGCCACGGCGGCGGCACCCGAGAGCTCGGCGGCGAGCCCGAACTCGAACCAGAGCCAGCGCGCGGCCTGGCGCATCTCCTCGTCTTCCACCAGCACGATCCGGTCGACCAGCCGGGAAATCACCTCGAGGTTGATCGCCTCGCTGCGCCTGGGCGCCAGCGTGCCGGCCACGGTCTCTATAGAATCCAGCGTGACCAGGCGCCCTTCCTCGACGCTGCGCTTCAGGGTCGGCGCGCCGGTCGCCTCGATGCCGATGATCGTCAGTTCGGGCTTCAGCGCCTTCGCCGCCGTGGCGATGCCGGAGATCAGGCCGCCGCCGCCGATTGCGACCAACAACACATCGGCGTCGGCCGCCTGCTCCATGATTTCCAGCGCCACCGTGCCCTGGCCGGCGATCACCATCGGGTCGGCGAAGGCGTGGACATAAGTCAGACCCTCGGCCTCCGCCGCCGCCAGCGCAGCCTCGTTGGCCTCGTCCCAGACGTCACCCAGGTAGATCGGCTCGGCACCCCAAGCGGCGATCTTATCGGCCTTGGCTTTCGGCGTGCTTCGAGGCAAATAGACGCGCGCCGGCGCCCCCGCTCGCCAGCCGGCATAGGCGACGCCGAGGCCGTGGTTGCCGCCCGACGCGGTGACCAGGCCGCGCCGAACCGCGGCCTCGTCCAGGCTGGTGAGCTTGGCCGAGGCGCCGCGTGCCTTGAACGAGCCGACGATCTGCAGGCATTCGAGTTTCAGCGACAGCCGACCCTCGGCGAAAAGGGGCGCCTTCGCGGGCAGCGCCGGGATCAGCGGCGTTAAACGGACGTAGTCCCGGATCCTAGTCCGGGCACGTTGCACATCGTCCAAGGTCGGGGTTTCGTTCATTGCTTGTCACCTATTCTGGAACCGAATCATTCGTGGGGCCACACCGGTGCGGACTTCGAGATGTCTCCCACGCCCGTTCTCTCCCCTTCGGGGCGGCAGCAAGACCTCCAGGAAGCCCCGCGCCGAGGCATAGATGCCCGCTGCGTCGCTTTCCCTCGGTCCGGCGACGTTGAGACGGCGGACGCGATGGCGGGCGAGGAAGCCCCGGGCCCGGGCTGCCGCGTTCGCCGCCGCCGGGTCGAGAACCAGCAGCGGCCGCCGACCCGCCGCCCGGCGGATCGTCGCCAGGGTGCCGCCCTTGGGTCGACCGACCGTCAACACCAGGGTCGCATCGCTGTCGCGGACATTCCAGAAGGTGCGCTGGACGACCCGCGCCGACGGTGTCTCGGCCAAGGGATAGCGCTTCGCGACTCTGCCGTCCTCGGCCCAGCGCCCGCCCGGGCACCAACCGCTGGCCACGAGACCCCGGGCCATCGCCACATCGAGCGCGGCCCGGTCGACGCCGGTTTGACCACCCGAGATAACCGTCAGGCGGCTCTGGTGTATAGGGAGCCGAATGCGCCGAGAAGCGCCGGGAGGGCGAGACATGACGGTGACCATCTACCACAATCCGAAATGCGGCAAGTCGCGCCGGACGCTTCAGTCATAGAGCGAAACGGGCGTCGAGACGGCGCTACTGGACGGCGCCACCGATGGCGTGCCCGCGCGCGGTATCGACGATGCCGTCGAGGATATGCCCGGGCGCGTGCGACAAGATGGTACAGCCCGGCGCCAGGATGTGGCCCCGGCCCCGCGTTTGCCTGATCGCGTCCTCGACCTCGGCCCTGAGTTCGGGCAGGGCGCGCTCGATGGCGCTCATTTGGTCGACGCCGCCCATCAGGCATTTGTCGCTGGCGCCCCGCATCTCGGCCAGCGACGGGCAGCTCTCGTGGCGATCCCACCAGCTCAACACCTCGTGCGGATAGTCGGCGACCCGGTCCAAGTCCAGGTTGGCCTGGCAGGCGTGCAGGATTCTGACCATGCCCGCCATCTCCTCGAGAACGGCGGTGTCGTAGGGGCGAAAGAACTCCTCGAAGGTGGCCTGGTCGACGCCCTTCGGATCGTTCTCGCGGATCGCGGCCCGGGTCGAGTAGAGGACACCGTCGACGCCGAGCCGCTTCAATTCGCGGACATAGCGGCAGATGGTCTCCGTCACCGCCTCCAGCATCGGTTTCGACTGCTTGGGGTTGTCGAACACCATTCGGGTCTTCGAGTACCCCGTCATGCGCATGACCTGCTGCAAGGGATCGAAGGTGGTGTCGACGATCGGCCAATCGGGGCCGAGGTCGGCGCGCAGCACCCCGAGCAGACGCAATTGCTCGACGTAGGTGCGCCGGCTCATCGGCTGCGTCTCGATTCTGAGCATGTCGGCCGGCTTCTCGAAGGTCTCGATGCCGTCCGGCATGGGATAGCGGTAATCGTTGACGACCTTGGCCAGGTCCGGATCGTAGCGGCGGAAGAAGCGAGCCTGCAGCCTCGCCGATTCGGCTCCGTCCACGAAGTCGGTGACGAAATGCAGCCAAAGCGAAACCGGTACCCGGTCGACCGGCGCACCCCTGACCGCGGCGTGGAATCTCTCGAGCTTGTTCATGACCCTCCTCCCGATCGGTTTTTTTCCGCTCGCGGGCCAACCATGATAGAAGATTTTGAAAGCGCAAGGGACGCCCTTTTTTTGTCGAGGAGGCAACGCCATGTGCCGTTGGCTGGCCTATCGGGGGACGCCGATCTTCCTCTCCGAGTTGCTGTTCGAGCCAGAGAACTCGCTGATCGATCAGAGCCTGCACGCCCGCCAGGCGATCGCCACCACCAACGGCGACGGCTTCGGCATCGGCTGGTACGATGCGCGCCCCGGCCCCGGCATCTTCCGCGACGTATTGCCGGCTTGGAACGACGAGAACTTGCGCTCGCTCGCCGAGCAGATCCGCTCCGGCCTTTTTCTGGCCCATGTCCGTGCCTCCACCGGCACCAGCACCGCGCGGCAGAATTGCCACCCCTTTCGCCACGGCCGCTGGCTCTTCATGCACAACGGCCAGATCGGCGGCTATGGCGATGTCCGCCGCCACCTGGAGATGAAGATAACGCCCGAACTCTACCGCGAACGCCTCGGCACCACCGATACCGAGGCGATGTTCCTGCTGGCGCTGACCTATGGCCTGGAGGACGATCCCGAGACGGCGCTCGCCCGCATGGTCGGCACCATCGAGGGCCTGATGGCCGAGGCCGAGGTCGAGCGGCCGCTCCGCATCTCGCTCGCCGTCACCGACGCCGAACATATCATCGCGCTCCGCTATTCGAGCGACCGCCAGTCCCCGTCGATGTATCTCGGGCTCGGCGGCGAGGCGCTGGCCGACGCCGGCATCGGCGTGGGCGACGACGGTCCGAGCGTGCTGGTCCTCTCCGAGCCCTTGGACGACGTCAGCCAGAACTGGTAGCAGGTGGAGGAGGCGAGCCTGCTCGTCGCCGGCCCGGACGGTATCGTCGTCCGCCCCTTCGAGCCGGTACCGGCATGACAAGGCCGCCGATCGCCCGGGTGGGCCGAGCCACGCGCTAGTCGGGACGGAGGGGCGTGTAGGTGGTCGAATAATGAACTCTGCTATCGACCGGCGTTCGAACGACGCCGCTCCACGCATAGACCGTGCACCCCAGCATGAACTCCACCTCGCCGCCGTCGGCGGCAAACGGCACCACCAGCCGTTCGCCTGTTCCCGGCCGTTCCGTATTGACGTAGACGGGCCCGATGTCGTGACAGACCGCTGGTTCTTCGATCACCCGGGCGAACTTGGCCTCCAGAAACTCGGCCAGATCCGGTTTCAAGAAATCGGCGAAGACCCGCCGCGCCAGGCTTTGCCCGAACATCGCCTGAATTTCGTCGCCGGCCAGAATATAGCGGAGCAATCCAACGTCCCGGTCGAGTCGCATCAACCAGACTTTTGGCAACACCCATGCAATATCGACCGGATCGAGGCTCGAGCGGAGCGGAACCTCGTCACTACCCTTGAGGTCGAGCCAGTGCGTCAACAAGCGGCGAAGCAGCGGGCTCTCGACGTGATTGAAGTCGCTGATGGAGGTCACCAAAGTGTCCTCTCGTGAAATATCGGTCGTTCGCAACCGAGATCTTCCAGATCGTTCCTTCGGTTACCGGCGATGGTGGCACCAAGGGCGTCTATGAGGACGCCTTCAGGCCACCTCTCGCCGCTGTTTTGCGATCCTTCGGCGACGCACACGCCACCTCAATGCTTTGCGTAGACGCTTGCCGAGCCGTCCGCCTGGAACAGCATCACTTCATAACTTTCTGGCGCGCCGCCCTCCATGCCGGGCGAGCCGGTCGGCATTCCGGGGACGGATAGTCCTTTCGCATTCGGCCGTTCGGTGAGTAGCCGCGCCACGTCCCGCGCCGGCACGTGACCCTCGATGACGTAGCCGTCGACCAATGCCGTGTGGCATGACTGCAACTGTTCGGGAACCCCGGCCATCTTCTTGATCTGATCCAGATCTTCGATCTTCTTGGTCGTTACCGAGTGCCCGTCGGCAGCCATGTGGTCGACCCATTTCGAACAACAGCCGCACCAAGGAGATTTGTAGACGGTGATTTCCGCGCTCGAAGCCGGCCCAGGTACCGAGATGCCGGCGGCAACCACGACGATGGCGGCAAACACCGCCGGGATGGCAACGCGCCGCCAATTACGTTTGGACCGGTTCTGCTCCATTTCGTTACTCCGCTCGGCGATCAAAGGCCCCATTTACCTCGAATAGCACGAATGGCGCTTTCCGCCCTTGACTTCGCACCATTGCGCCTCGCCTCCGCGAAATCATCCCAAATTCAGCCTGGCCAGGACTTTTCAGCAGCCCAGCAGCCTAAAGGCCCTTGCCGCTGGCGTACCGCCTTTTTCAGCAGGTCGTATTCGGGACAGCCGAAGAAGCAGATCTCGTCGAGTTTGGCGAGCCTGGCCTCGGCGGCGGCGAGGTCGAGAGCCCAGCCGAAGCCTGCCTTGTAGGTCATCGATCGCTCCTTTCGCGCGGCCTATGATTAGGGATAGCGTAGCGGTGGGAAAATGCCAGTTCCGTCTCGACACGATTGCGTGAGAGACAGCGGGCCCGACGGCTTGACGGTCGCCGGCGCCGGGTCGAGACTGCCGCGAAATCATACTCGATTTAGAGAAGGGGCTATTCGCATGACGGCAAGCGAGCCGCTGGCTATCCGCCTGCACCCGAACGACAACGTCATCGTGGCCCGCGCCGACTTGGCGGTCGGCACCCTGATCCGGGGCGAGGCGACCACGGCGGGGGCGATCCCGGCCGGCCACAAGGTCGCGACGGCGGCGATCTCGAAAGGCGAGCCGATCACCAAATACGACCAGATTATCGGCTTCGCCAGTGCCGATATCGTCCCCGGCCAACACGTCCACACCCAGAACGTCGAGGTCCGGTACTTCGAGCGCGACTATCTGATTTCGCAAGACGTCAAGGAGGTCGCGATGCTGCCGGAGGCCGAGCGCGCCACCTTTCAGGGCTTTCGCCGGGCCGATGGCCGAGCCGCGACGCGCAACTACATCGGCGTCCTGACCAGCGTCAACTGCTCGGCGACGGTGGCCCGCTACATCGCCGAGAGCTTCCGCGGCGAGGCCCTCGGCGATTTTCCGAACGTCGACGGCGTGGTCGCGCTGACGCATGGCACCGGCTGCGGCATGGCCTCGTCGGGCGAGGGCCACGATCAACTGCGGCGGACCATCGCGGGCTATGCCCGACACCCGAACTTCGCCGGCGTTCTGATCGTCGGTCTCGGCTGCGAGGCGATGCAGATCGGCGCCGTGCTGCAAGGCGAGGCGTTGGTCGAGGGTGAGGGGCTCCGCACCATGACCATCCAAGACTCCGGCGGTACCCGGGCGACAGTGGCGGAAGGGGTGGCGCGGATCGGGGAAATGTTGCCGGCGGCGAACCAGGCCCGGCGCCAGCCGGTGGCCGCGGCCGAGTTGGTGCTGGGCCTCGAATGCGGCGGCTCGGACGCCTATTCCGGGATCTCCGCCAATCCCTCGCTCGGCGCCGCGGCCGATCTCCTGGTCCGCCATGGCGGTACCGCCTGCCTCGCCGAGACACCGGAGATTTACGGGGCCGAGCATCTCTTGACCCGTCGTGCCGTCAGCGAAGCGGTGGGGCGGAAGCTGATCGAGAAGATCCGCTGGTGGGAGGATTATACGGCCAAGAACGGCGGCAACATGGACAATAACCCCTCGCCCGGCAACAAGCTGGGCGGATTGACGACGATCCTGGAGAAATCCTTGGGCGCCGCGGCCAAGGGCGGCACCAGCAACCTCAACGACGTCTACGGCTATGCCGAGCCGATCCGGGCCCGGGGTTTCGTCTTCATGGATACGCCCGGCTACGACCCGGCCTCGGTCACCGGCATGGTCGCGGGCGGCGCCAATATCGTCTGCTTTACCACCGGCCGCGGCTCCGTTTTCGGCTGCAAGCCGGTGCCCTCGCTGAAGCTCGCCACCAACTCCGCCATGTACGCGCGCCTGGCCGAGGACATGGACGTCAACTGCGGGCTGGTGGTCGATGGCGAGGTCTCGGTGGCGGAGATGGGCGAGCGGATCTTTCAGACGATCCTGGCGACGGCGTCCGGTGAGCCGAGCCGGAGCGAGGCTTTGGGTTTCGGCGATGACGAGTTCGTGCCCTGGACCCTGGGCGCGACGATGTAGGCGCCGACGCCGAGGGCAATCCATTTCGATGCAATCGGATTATATCAGTGGTGTTGATGTCCTGCGTCAACGTGTTATGTTATAAGGGCTTTCGTTACGGAGGGCCGGCGATGCCCTGCGTTCGGTGAAAACTCATTATCGACAGGGGGTCTCATGCGGATCGCTGTAAGACTGTCAGCGGCAGGTGCGCTGATGCTACTTCTCTCGGCCTGCGGCACCATGGACGGCGATGTTATCGGCGGCATGGAAAACAAGGGCGATGCCTTCGCCAAGAGCCTACAGGCGGGCTACGTCGCCTTGGGCAAGTCGGAGGTGGTCGAATACGATTACGGCAATGGCAATCGCTACTACAACAAGGCGATCGCGGCGGCTAGCGGCGGTGGCGTCGCGCCGGACAAAATGTCCGAGCGAGACATTCCCGAAGCCGCCGTGCGCGATCTGGGAGACGCGCGCCAGCGTTTGATCACGGCGCTCGATGGTGGTGCTGCGACCAAGATACCTTCGGCCGCGGCGCGGGCGCAGACGATGTTCGACTGCTGGATGGAAGAGCAGGAAGAAAACCATCAGCCTAAGGACATCGCTGCCTGCCGGAAGGACTTCGAGGCCGCGATGGCGGCTGTCGATGCGGCGATGAAGCCGAAGATGGCGAAGCCGGCTCCGACACCGGCGCCAGCGCCGAAGCCGGTCGTGGACGGCCTCTATCTCGTCTTCTTCGACTTCGACGACGGACGCCCGACGACGACCTCGGGCAAGGCCTTGCTGAAGGCTATCGCCGACTACAATCTGGATAAGCCGAAGCAAGTACGCGTCACCGGCCATACCGATCTGGCCGGCAGCGACGAGTACAACTACGCGCTGTCGGTGCGTCGGGCGGAGAACATCAGGGCGATGTTGGCGGAGGGCGGTATTCCGATGAACCGTATCGTCACCAACGCCGCCGGTGAGACCCGGCCGCTCCGGCCGACTGCGGACGGTGTCCGCGAGGCACGCAATCGTCGCGTCGAGATCGAGTTCGACTAACTCTCGACCGTGACGCCAAGCTATCGGGGCGCCCTAGTGGCGCCCCGATTTTTTTGGGCCGCAGGCGTGTCCGAATGCAATCGGTTTCCGACGGCGCCTTCAGGGTGAGCAAATGACCAAGATAATCAGCTACTTCATGAGCCCCGCCTCGCCCTATACCTACATGGGCGGCACGCGTCTGGCGTCGATCGCGGCCGAGAGCGGTGCCGAAGTCGCCATCAAGCCGATCGATACCGGCCGGGTGATGTCGCTCACCGGCGGCCTGCCGGTGGCCAAGCGCCATCCGACGCGGCTGGCCTACCGGCTGGTCGAATTGGCCCGTTGGCGCGATCACCTGGGGCTGGCGATGAACATCGAGCCGGCCTACTTCCCGGTCGATGCCGGGCTCGCCTCCGCCGTCATTATCGCCGCCCGGCAGGCCGGCTCGGATGCCATGGGCGTTGCCAACGCGATACTGCGCGGGGTCTGGGAGCAGGAGCGCGACATCGCCGATACCGAGGCCTTGGCGGGGATCATCGGGCAAGCCGGCGCGGACGCTCCCGGCCTGATCGAGGCGGCGACCGGCGACGCTGTCCGGGCGGAATTCGAAGCCAACACCGAGGAGGCCATCGCCGCCGGCGTCTTCGGCGTTCCCTGGTGCGTCTACGAGGGCATCCCTTACTGGGGCCAGGACCGGTTGGAGTTTCTCGCTCGCGCCCTCTAACCGTCTCGGCGTCTCAGGTCCAGCGCCTGTTTGACGATGCGCACGGTCTCGGACCAGAGGCCGAGGTCATCGATCTCGGCGATCGGCACCCAGCGGACGCCATCGGCGTCGCTGCCGGGACGGGCCTCGCCACCGCGCCATTCGGCCGCTACATCGACCAGGGTGTAGTGGAACTCGATCCGGCCGTCGCCATCGCGGCGGATCGAATCGACGACGTCGACCAGCCCGATGATCTCGATCTCGACCCCGGTTTCCTCCATGACCTCGCGGACCGCGGCCTCGTTGACGGTCTCGCCCAATTCCTGGGCCCCGCCCGGCAGGCTCCAATGGCCGACCCTGGGCGGCTTGCCGCGCCGGATCAGCAGCACCTCCTCGCCGCGCAGGATAACGATGCCGACGCCGACGAAGGGTCGCTCGGGGTAGCTGCGGCTCATCGCGAGGCTCCGCTCAACGGTTACGGCCGCCATAGTGCTTGTCGAGGTAGTCCGGGCCGAACTTGCCGCTTCGCCGGTCCGCCTCCAGCAGTTCGGAATCGCGCTTCTCCGGCGGGCCGTAGCCGCCGGCGCCCGGGGTCTCGACGATCACCGCGTGCTCGGGGTCGATGGCGACGCCCAAGGGCTTGTCGTCGAGCGCCGTCTCCCGGCCATCCGGCCCCAGCAGCGCGAACCGTCCGGTGGCGCCCGCTTCGCCGCCGAAGATGCCCCAGGGCTGGTGGCGGAAGCGCTCGCCCATCCCGTTGAAGACGGTCTCGTGGCCGAGCGGGCGGATCACGCGGCGCAGCCCGAGGCCGCCCCGATAGGTGCCGGCGCCCCCCGAATCCTCAATCAGGCCGTAGCTTTCCACCAGCAACGGATACTCCATCTCGATCGCCTCCACCGGCAGGTTGGAGGTGTTGGTGATATGGACCTGGACGCCGTCCTTGCCGTCCTTGGTCGCGCGGCCGCCAAAGCCGCCGCCGAGCGTTTCCAGATAGACATAAGGCCGCTCCGTCTCGGGGTCGATGCCGAAGAAGACCGCCGTCGTGTTGGCGCCGTTGGCGGCGCCCACCGCCGCTTCCGGCAGCGCCTCTGCCAACGCCCCGATCAGCACGTCGATGATCCGCTGCGTCGTATTGGCGCGGCCGGCGACGGCGGCGGGGAACACCGCGTTGACGATGCTGGCCTCGGGCGCGGTGATCTCGACCGCGCGGATCAGGCCTTGGTTGTTCGGGATCTCCGGATCCAGCATGCCCTTCAGCGTGTAGTAGACCGCCGACTGGGTGGCGTTCAGGGTGACGTTGACGTTGCCCTTGACCTGGGCGTCCGAGCCGGCGAAGTCGAAGCGGATGTCGTCGCCCGAGACCACGACGGTGACCTGGATCGCGATGTCGTCGGTGCCCATGCCGTCATTGTCGAGGACGTCGCGAAATCGGTAGGTGCCGTCCGGGACCTCGGCCACGGCGCTGCGAATGCGGTCCTCGGTGCGATCTAGGATCAACTCGAAGGCGGCCAAGATCATCTCGCGGTCGTATCGCTCCGCCAGCTCCAGCATCCGCCGCTCGCCGAGCCGGCAGGCCGCTATCTGGGCGAAATAATCGCCGCGCCGCTCCTCGGGTACGCGCACGTTCAGAAGCAAAAGGTCGAGGATGTCCTGCTGCAGCGTGCCTTCGCGAAACAGCCGGACCACCGGAATCCGAAGTCCTTCCTGGTAGATCTCGGTCATGCCGCCGGCCATCGAGCCCGGCGCCATGCCGCCGATATCGGCGTGGTGCGCCAAGTTGCAGACGAAACCCAGCAAGCGCTCTTCGATGAAGATCGGCATCGCCAGGTTGACGTCGGGCAGGTGCGTGCCGCCGGCGTCGTAGGGGTCGTTGGCGACGAAAATATCGCCCTGGCGGATATGCTCGGCCGGGAACCGGGCCAGCAACTTCTCCATCAGGCCCAGCATCGAGGCCAAGTGGATCGGCAGCGAGTTCTCGGCCTGCACGATCAAGCGGCCCTGGGCGTCCATGATCGCGGTGGAATGGTCGCGGCGTTCCTTGATGTTGGTCGAGTAGGCCGCCTTGGTGATGGTGATATAGGTCTCGTCGGTGACCGACTTCAGGCCGTTGTGCAGGATCTCGAGGGTGATCGGGTCGATCTCGTTGGCCAGCTCGTTCATGCCTCCACCTCCACCACCAAATTGCCGGCGCCGTCGACGAGCAGCCGGTCGCCCGGCTGCAGCAAGGTCGTCGCGTCCAACTGTTCGATCACGGCGGGACCTTCCAGCCGGTGCCCGGGACCGAGCGCGGCGCGATCGTAGATCGGCGTCGGCGTCGCCTCGTCCTCGCGATAATGAACCGCTCGGGTCGCCACCGCCGTCGCCGCCGTCTCGGCCGGCGCCCGTGGCGGTGCCGGTGGCCGTTGGAAGCGGCCGACGGCGGCGAGGCGAAAGTTGACGATCTCCACCGGGTCGTCGGGATTGTGATAGCCGTAGAAGCGTTCGTGGACGGCGAAGAAGGCCTCGCGAAGGCCGTCCGCGGTCAGCCGGTCGATCTCGCCGGCGGGCCATTCGACGCCGAGTTCGTAGTTCTGCCCGACGTAGCGCATATCGAGGCTGAAGCCGAGCTGACGGGCCGCCTCCGCGACTTCTTCCTGTCGGAACCAAGCCTCGGCGCGATCGCGCAACTCGGCCAGGATGGCGCGGATGCCGGTCTCGGTTCCAGCCGCGACCCGGGTCAGCGTCGAGCGGACGAAGCTCTCCTGCAGGTCGGAGACGACGAGCCCCTGGGCACAGAGGATTCCCGGTGCCGGCGGTACCACGAAGCGGCCGATCCGAAGCGCCCGGGCGACGTCGCCGGCATGCAGGGCGCCGGCGCCGCCGAAGGGCAGCAGCACGAAATCGCGCGGATCGTGGCCGCGCTCGACCGAGATCGCGCGCAAGGCACGGACCATGTTGGCGACGACGATGTCGACGATGCCGAGGGCGGTGCGCTCGACCGAGAGTTCCAGGCGTGCCGCCGCCGGCTCGAGCGAGCGCCGTGCGGCGTCGATATCCATCGCCATGCCGCCACCCAGAAGCCCCGCCGGCGAGAGCCGGCCCAGCACCAGGTTGGCGTCGGTCACGGTCGGGTCGGTGCCACCGGCGCCATAGCAGGCGGGGCCCGGTTCGGCACCGGCGCTGGCGGGGCCCACCTTCATCAGCCCGTCCCGGTCGAACCAGGCGATCGAGCCGCCACCGGCACCGACCGCGTTGATGTCGATCGAAGCCAGCCTGGCCGGATAGCCCTGGATCCAGCGGTCGTAGGTCATCTCGGCCTGGCCCTGGCGGATCAGGCAGACATCGGCGCTGGTGCCGCCCATGTCGAGGGTGACGACGTTTTCCTCGCCCGCCAGACCGGCGGTGTGGATGGCGCCGATCGCCCCTGCCGCCGGGCCGGAGAGAGCGGTCCGGATCGGCAATTCCCGGGCCCGCGCCGGTGACATCAGGCCGCCCGCCGACTGGTTGATGCCGAGCCTGGCGGCGGGCGCCGCCTCGGCCAGGCCGCGCTCGAAATCCGCTATGTAGCGCGACATCACCGGCTGCAGATAGGCGTTCAGCACCGTGGTCGAGAGCCGTTCGTACTCGCGAAACTCGGGCTGTACCTCGCTAGAAATCGAGACCGAAAGCTCCGGTAGCGCCTGGCCCAGCGCTTCGGCCAAGCGGCGTTCGTGCGCCGGATTGACGAAGGCGAAAAGAAAGCAGACGGCGCAGGCCTCGGCCCCGCTGTCGCGGACTGCTTCGACGACCTGGGCGATTTCGGCTTCGTCCAGGGCCAGCCTGACCGAGCCGTCGGCCAGCACCCGCTCGGCCGCCTCCAGCCGCCGTTCGCGCGGCACCAGGGGCGGCGGATGGTCGAGCTGGAAATCGAACATGTGCGGGCGGATCTGGCGGCCGATCTCCAAGAGGTCGCGAAATCCCTTGGTGGTGACCAGCGCCACCTTGCCGCCCTTGCCCTGGATCAGCGAATTGGTGGCGATCGTGGTGCCGTGCGAGAGCCGGGCGACCTGGCCGAGGTCGATATCGTGCAAGGCCGCCATCGCCGCCAGACCGTCGAGCACGGCGCGGGCCGGCTCGGCCGGCGTCGAGGGCGTCTTGTGGATGCGGTCGACGCCGCTCTCCACATCGAAGGCGTGGAAATCGGTGAAGGTGCCGCCGACATCGACGCCGATGATCCAAGTCATCGAATACTCCTACAAGGCGCTGCTATCGTCCGGCTAAGTGGCACAGCGACCCCTGGAACGCAAACCCGAGACCGGAGGAGGAACCAAGATGATCGAACGCATTAGTCACATCGGCATCGTCGTCGAGGATGCGGCCCGGGCGGAGCGGTTCTGGTCAGAACGGTTCGGGCTCAGGAAGTTCAAGGAGATGGAGGTCGCCGTCGAGGGTATCCGCAGCGTCTTCCTCTCCGTCGGCGGCACGCCGGACGAGATGACGATCGAGCTTCTGGAGCCGTTGGACAAGTCCGACATGGCCAATCCCGTGGCCCGTCGCCTCGCCAAATCGGGCGAAGGCTTCTATCATCTGGCGGTCGAGGTGGCGGATATCGGTGTCAGTGCCGAGATATTGAAGGCCGCCGGCCTGGCCGTCATCGATCGCCCCGCGATCAGCGACCAGGACGCGCCCCGATGGCTGGTCCACCCGAAATCGGCCAACGGCGTCATGGTCGAGGGCCTGGATCGAAGCGACCGGATCGTCGCCGACGATTGAACGCGATCCCTCAGACAGCCAGCGCCATGCCGTCGTGGCCGGGATCGGCGGCGCCCGTAGGCTGGCCGTCGTCGATCCGGATCGCATGCACGGCGGCGAAGGTATAGCCGAGATGGCTGCGGACGATCTCGTAGCCGTCGGCGGCGAGCACGTCGGTAACGTAGGCTGGGATTCGGTTCGAGACGTCGATGGCGTTGGAGATGGCGGAGAAGCGGGGCGCCACCACGGCATCGGTGATCCCCATGGCGAAATCGATCACGTTCAGAATCACCTGCATGACGCCGATGTTGATGTTGGTGCCGCCGGGCGCGCCGATCACCAGGTGGGGGGTATCGTCCTTGAAGACGATCGAGGGGCACATCGCGGAAAAGCGGCTTTTTCCAGGCGCCAACGAGTCCGCATGCCCCGGCCTCGGATCGAAAACACCCATGCAGCCGTTGTACATGAAGCCGAGGCCGGAGGTGATGACGCCCGACGGCATGCCGAGCGAGTGCGTCATCGAGACCGCGTTGCCGTCGCGGTCGAGCACCGAGAGATGCGTGGTGTTGACCGATTCCGGCCCGCCGCCGCCATAGCGGGGCACCTCGACCCGCTCGCCCCGGCGGATCGCCGCCGCCACTTCCGACGCGTAGCCCTTGTCGGTGAGCCTGGCCACCGGCACGTCGAAGAAGGCCGGGTCGCCGACATGGGTGTCCTTGTCGACGGTGCCGCGCTTCATGGCTTCGGCGACGATGCGAATGTATTCGGCGCTGTTGTGGCCAAGGCCGGCGAGATCGAAATTCTCCAGAATGTTCAGGATCTCCAGCATCATGATGCCGCCGCCGGGCGGATTGTTGGTGGCGATCCGATAGCCGCGATAGTCGCCCCAGAGCGGCTCGAGCCGCGTGGTTCGGTAGTTCGTCAGATCCTCGTAGCTCAACAGGCCGCCGTTCGCCTCCATATCGGCGGCAATCTCCTCGGCGATTTCGCCGCTGTAGAAGATATCGGCGCCGGCATCGGCGATCCGGCGCAGCGTCCCCGCCATCTCGGGATTGCGGACCCGGTCGCCCGGGCCATGAAGCGCGCCGTCGGCATCGAAATAGATCCGCCGGCCGGCCTCGGTGGCGCGGAGCCGGTCCACCGTCGCGACCCGGCCCATCTTGGCCGGCTCGGTCCACCAGAAATGGACGTGCGGGCGGACGATGAAGCCGGCCTCGGCATGGGCGATCGCCGGCGCCACCAGCTCGGCCCAGGGAAGTTCGCCGAATTCCTGGCTCGCCTCCCAATAGGCCTTCAGGCTGCCCGGTACGGTGATCGACTGATAGCCGACGTCGTTGACCCGGCCCTTCAGGACGAAGCCGAAGCCGTCCCGGGTCTCGCCTTCGATTAGCTCGGCCCACATCTCGGGCCGGGTCGCCGCCGGGGCCTTGCCGTGGAAATCGATACAGGTGTGGACCCCTTTCTCCGGCAGCAGCAGCTGCATGCTGCCAAAGCCCGCGATGCCGCACATCTGCGGATCGACGACGCCCTCGACCAGGGCGCAGGCGATTGCCGCGTCGACGGCGTTGCCGCCCTGTCGCAAGATGACGGCGCCGGCCTCCACCGCTTCCGGCTGCGGTGCCACGATCATCGCTTGTTTCATCATCTCACCCTCGCTCCCTCGCTCCCTCTCGCCCGGACCTGCAATCTGGTTTACATCATGTCCCGAGCGATGGCTCGAAGGCCAGCACCGGATGGAGGCGAGATGAACAACGTCGAGTTAATGGTCGAAATGCTGAAGGAAGCCGGGATCGATTGTGGCTTCGGCATCCCGAGCGGCAACGTCCTGCCGCTGATCGAGGCGATGCGCCAAGGCGGCATCGAGTTCGTGCTGACCGCGCATGAAGGCTCCGCCGGTTTCGCGGCCGACGTTTCGGGCCGGATGACCGGCCGGCCCGGTCTCTGCCTGGCAACCCTCGGCCCCGGCGCCACCAATCTCGCGACCGGGGTCGGCTGTGCCTATCTCGACCGCTCGCCGGTGATCGCCATTACCTGCAACCTCGACACCGATCAATTGGGCCGGCGCCGGCAGATGCTGATCGACCACCACCAGCTCTTCCAGCCGATCACCAAGGCGAGCTTCGCTTTGCGCCAGGGCGATGTCGCCCGGACCTTGGCGGAGGCCATTCGCATCGCCCTGACCGAGCCTCGGGGCCCCGTCCATCTCGATCTGCCCGAGGACGTGGCGCTGGCGCCGGCGACCGAGACGATACCGGCGATGGCGGCGGTCTCGCGCCTGGCACCGCCGCCAGCCGAGCAAATCGCCCAGGCCGAGCGGATTCTCGGCGCGGCCCGGCGGCCGGTCGCCGTGATCGGCGCCTCGGCGATGCGAATGCGGGAGCCCGACCGCCTGCGCGCCTTCGTCGAGCGTCACGCCATGCCCTTCGCCACCACGACCATGGCCAAGGGCCTAATCGACGAGGCCCATCCCTTGGCGATCGGCTGTATCGAGCGGGCCCGGCGCCAGCATCAGCGAGGTTTCATCGGCGGCGCCGACCTCGTCGTCGGGCTCGGCTACGACACCGTCGAGGTCGAGTACGAGGCCTGGATCGGCGGCGTGGGGCTGCTGCAGGTCGATATCGAGGCGGTCGATATCGATGCCTCGGTCGACCTGCGGGCCGAAGTCACGGGCGATTTGGATGATGCTCTGGAGGCGCTCGGCGCCCTGGAGACGGTGGCGAACGATTGGACGGCCGATGCCACCGAACGACACCGGGCCGCATTCCAGGCCGCGCTTCGGCCCGAGGTGGCGGCCTTCGCGCCGCATCAGGTGATCGACGTGGTGCGCCGGGTGCTGCCGACGGACGGCATCCTGGCCTTCGACGTCGGCGCCCACACGCACCAGATCGCGAGCCAGTGGACGGCGCCGGCGCCCCGGCACTGTCTGATCACCAACGGTTGGTCGTCGATGGGCTTCGGCCTGCCCGCCGCTATCGCCGCCAAGCTGGCGGCACCCGAGAAGCCGGTGGTCTGCGTCCTAGGCGACGGCTGCTTTCAGATGACCGCGGGTGAACTCGCCACCGCCAGGCGTCTCGGCCTGACCTTGCCCGTCGTGGTTCTGGACGACCGCTGGCTCAGCCTCATTCAGATCAAGCAGGTGCGCCGCCAGTACGACCTCTATGGCTCGCTGTTACAGGCCGAGGACTACGCCGATCCGCCGGCGCATTACTTCGGCGTGCCCGCGGTCGGTGTCCGGGACGGCGCGGCCTTGGCGGGCGCACTCGAGACGGCGCTAGGCGCCGACGGTCCCACCCTGATCGAAGCGGTGGTCGATCCGAGCCACTATATGGAAACGGTCTTCGATTGAGCCCGTCGCCGCGAGAGGGAGAGCAAGCATGCGACTGAAAGACAAGGTGGCGATCGTCACCGGCGCCGCTTCGGGTATCGGTCGGGCGATCGCCCGACATTTCGCCGCCGAGGGCGCCGCCGTCGTTCTCGCCGACGTTCGCGAGGACCCGCGCGAAGGCGGCGACACCACCCTGGACCTGATCCGCCAGGCCGGCGGCAAGGCGGAGTTTCGGGCCAGCGACGTCGCCGATTGGGAGGCCATGCAAGCCCTGGTCGCGGCCACGGTGGCGGGGCACGGCCGTCTCGACGTAATGGTCAACAACGCGGCGATCTTCCTCGGCCAACCGCTTCTGGAAACCTCGGAGGAAGAATGGGACCGGGTCTTGGCGGTCAACCTCAAGGGTGTCTTCTTCGGCTGCAAGGCGGCGGTCGGGCAGATGCTGAAACAAGAGCCCAGGGGCGAGGCCCGGGGCCGGATCGTCAACGTCTCCTCCCAGCACGGCATGATCGCGGCACCCGAGGATATCGCCTATGGCACCTCCAAAGCCGGTGTCGCCTATCTCACCCGGCAGGTCGCGGCCGACTACGCCGAGGCCGGCATCGTCTGCAACGCGGTGGCGCCCGGCAAGATCCTGACCGGCAGGGGCGGCCGTTCGACTGAGTCCCGCTGGATCGACTATTCCGAGGCCAGGACGCCGATGCCCCGGCTCGGCCAGCCGGACGACGTCGCCCGCGCCGCAGTCTTCCTGGCCAGCGACGAGGCCACCTATATCACCGGCGTCAATCTGATGGTGGATGGCGGCTGGATGGCGGCGTGAGTGGCGCCGGCGGCGGCAAGGTGCGCTTCGATACGGTCCTGGTCACCGGCGGCGCGGGCCGGCTCGGCCGTTTCGTGGTCGATGCGTTGGCGGATTCTTGCGCCGTCGGTGTTCTCGACATCGAGGCGCCGCACCGCGAGGTCCGCTATCACGAAGCCGACATCCGCGACAAAGACGCGGTCCGCCGCGCGGTCGCCGGCTATCAGGCCATCATCCATCTGGCCGGCTGGGACGACGGCGACGCGCCGGACGAGGGCGCCTATATCAAGACCAATGTCGTCGGCGCCTGGCATGTCTTCGAGGCCGCGGCGGCGGCTGGCATCGCCCATCTGGTGGTCGCGTCCTCCAGCGCCGCCTACGGCATCGGCCGGCATCGGCCGGCTGAATACCTGCCGGTCGACGAGAGCCATCCGCTGTGGCCCCGGGACGCCTACGGCCTGGGCAAGGAGACGATCGAGAGCATGGCCCGCCAGTTCGCCCGCGAGGGCCGCTTCACCAGCGTTTGTCTGCGCCCGACCCTGATCGTCCGGCCCGAGCGCGAGGCCGCGATCCGGGCCCAACTGGCCTTGCCCGACCCGGACGCGGCACCGCCGGCGGACTTCACCGGCGCTGACGACGTTCGACCCTACGGCGCGCTGTCGCCGACCCGGACTTATGTTCGCTCGGCGGACGCGGCGAGGGCCTTCCGCCTGGCCCTCGACTACCAGGACCAGGCCTTCGACGTCTTCAACATCGCGGCCGGGGATACAATGGGTGGCGAGGCGACCTTGGCACGGTTGCGGCAGGCCTGGGGCGCGCTACCCGAAATCCGCGATCCCGCCCGCTGGGCCTCGATGCCCGCCGCCAGCACCCTCGACGCCCGCCGTGCCCGCGACCGCCTTGGCTGGGAAGCGGCGGCTGGCTGGACATAAGCCTCAATCGGGTTCCAGCATTACCTTGATCTGCTCGCTGGGCGTCTTCAGGGCCTCGAAGGCGGTGGGGAAGGCGTCGAAGCCGACGCTGTCGGTGACCAGGGCCGAAGCGGGAATGCGCCCCTGTCCCAGCATCTCGACGACCATCCGGAAATCGGCCAGCGAATAGACGAAGCAGAAGGTGAGGTCGAGTTCCTTGACGATCGCCTTCGCCGGAAAAAAGCTGTCCTGGGCCATGCAGAGACCGACCACCATGATGTGGGCGTTGATCGGCGCGTAGTCGATGCTGAGTTGCAGACTGCCGGGCACGCCGACGCAGTCGAAGACGACCCGGGGCATGGCGCCGGCGATCCGTTGAAAGCGGTCGATGACCTCTTCCTTCGAAGCGTCGATTGCGGCCGTGGCGCCGAACTCGGCGGCGCGATCCGCCCGGGCCGAGACCAGGTCGCTGACGATGATGTGGCGGGCGCCGAAGAAACGGCACCAAAGCGCCACCGAAAGGCCGACCGGCCCGGCGCCGACGATCAGCACCGCGTCGCCGGCCTCCAGCCCGGCCCGCTTGACGGCGTTGAGGCCGACCGCCAACGGCTCCACCAGAGCACCTTCCCGGAAGCTCACCGCCTCCGGCAGGGCTAGGGTCTCGTGCACCCCGATGCGGGTGTATTCGGCATAGGCGCCGGTGACGATGTCGCTGGCCCGGTTCTTGACATCGGGGCAGCGGTAGGCGCGACCGGCGAGGCAGGCGGGGCAGTGCCCGCAAGCGATGAAGGGCTGGGCCACCACCCGCTGGCCGACCTTGTAGCGATCCCCGATCTCGGCGCCGACCTCGACGACCTCGCCCGAAAACTCGTGCCCCATAACCGAGCCGGGGTCCAGCTTGCGCCAGCCGGCGGCCGGGTCGGCACCCTCGGACCAGTGCAGGTCGGTGCCGCAGATGCCGCAGGCCTGGACTTTCAGGACCAGCTCGGACGGCTCCGGCGTCGGGTCCGGCACCTCCTCGATCACCAAGGGTTCGCCGGCCCCTTTGAACACTGCTGCTTTCATCACCCTGCTCCCGTGTCTTTCCCGTTGCCCCATCCTGCCGAAACCGTCGTCGGGCCGCAATGATCACCGATCGGTCTTGCGGAGATATCCTCGGGCGGGTTATACCAAGCTGCATTGATCAGCACCCATGGGCCCATTTTCGATGACCGATGGAGATTATTTTCCACGGTTGATCTATGAGCTTGTTCCAAGCCTCGGCGGAGATCGCGACGATTTCGTCATATGATTTGAAGAC
>PVBE011193726.1_pt1 | contig 37580 bp, 30 predicted proteins | sample 1631181 | NCBI WGS metagenome assembly PVBE01 (sample SAMN08397723, study PRJNA350692) | Marine metagenome, whole genome shotgun sequencing project. | isolation source: water | place: Pacific Ocean | collected 2012-04
AATGGATGGAGTGCAGGCTTCTTTCAGCAGGAGAAAGAACTAACCCTTGGTTCCAAGAGTCGAGTAGTAATATCATCAATGAAGGCGATCTTGTAGCCTTCGATACAGACTTTGTTGGCCCGTACTCAATGATGACAGATATCTCAAGAACTTGGATCTGCGGAGACGCTAAACCAAACAAACAACAAAGAGAAGTTCATTCATTAGCGGTCGAACAAATGCACAAAAACATGGAGTTACTAACTCCTGGAACTACCTTCTATGAATTAACCCACAACTCGTGGACTCCTCCAGTTGAAGATTATCGACATTATTCATGCCTATTTCACGGGGTGGGTCAATGTGATGAGTATCCAGACATTGTTTTCCCAGAAGCTTGGGAAGAATCCGGATACGACGGAGTTCTGATGCCAGGAATGGTGCTTACTGTTGAAGCCTATGTTGGATCACGCTCGGGTGGTCAAGGAGTAAAATTGGAAGACCAGGTGTTAATCACTGAAAATGGTTACGAAAATCTTTCCGCGTGGACTCTAGATCTCGAAAAATTTGAGAGACTTTAGATTTTGAAATGAATTTTTCATAATGGGTTGTATCGTCAGCAAATAGAAATACTAAATGGAGGTCAGTAATGAATAAATCTTGTGAAAATCGAGTAGCAATTGTCACCGGTGCTGGGAGAGGAATAGGACGCGAGCATGCACTTATGCTTGCCAGTGAAGGTGCCAAAGTAGTAGTCAATGACCTAGGAGGAGATGAATCAGGACACGGTGCAGATCTCACTCCGGCACAAGAAGTAGTAAACGAGATTGTCGACATGGGTGGTGAAGCGATAGTCAATGGCTGCAATGTTGCCGATTTTGATGCTGCGGGAGCGATGATACAAGAAGCGGTTGATAAATGGGGTCGAATAGACATACTCATAAATAACGCTGGAATCCTCAGAGATCGAATGTTGTTTTCAATGTCTGAAGACGACTGGGATTCAGTCATAAATGTTCACTTGAAAGGAACTTTTGCTCCGACTCACCACGCTTCAGTTTTTTGGAGAGAATCTGTTAAAGCAGGTGGTGAAACTTTTGGACGCGTGATTAACACCTCATCACCTTCGGGTATTTACGGAAACGTCGGCCAAACTAACTACGGTGCCGCAAAAGCCGGAATCGCTGCTTTTAGTGTTATTGCTGCACAAGAACTTTTCAAATACGGAGTGACTGTTAATTGCTTAGCTCCAACAGCAATCTCCCGGCTTACCGAACCTTTGATGGGTGGAACTGACGGAGTTAGCGATGAGATTCGTGAGTCGATGTCGCCTAGATGGATTGCTCTAATCGCAACTTGGCTTTGCAGTGAACAAGCTCAGAATGTGACCGGTCGTGTGTTTGACATCCGTGGTGACAAACTTGGTATTGCTGAAGGATGGCATCTTGGTCCGAGTGAAACTCAGGGGGATGAACCATCAGAACTTGACGATGTAGTGAAGACTTTGATGGAAAAAGCAAGACTAAATGCTGACATGTCAGGTCGAGATCGTGAAGGTCCGGGTTTTCCTCCGAACACAATCTGAGGTTTGGATTCAGAAACCTTTAAAATCTGCAGAACGTTTTTCTATCCACGCTAAGGCAGCTTCTTTAATGTCTTCTGTCTCGAAGTTAACTGATTGCGCTTGAGCTTCAGCTTCGAGGGACTGACTCAGCGAAGAGGTGATTCCAGCGTTTAACAGTTTTTTACTCATTGAGAGTGCAATTGGTGGTCCTGATGCTAAACGATCGGCAAAGTCTTGAACGGTATTGTCAAGATCTTCCTCTGTAACTATTCGGTTTACTAGGCCGATGCGGTCAGCCTCTGCGGAATCTATTACATCAGCCATCAAAACCAATTCCTTGGCTCTGTGTAAACCGATTTGTCTCGGTAATAGCCAGGAACCACCGAAATCAATAGATAGTCCTCTGCGTGCGAAAATCTCTGAAAATCTAGCTGTCTCCGAAGCGATGAGAATGTCGCAACCTAATGCGAGATTCATGCCAGCCCCTGCTGCTACACCTCTTATTTTCGCGATCACGGGATGCGGGATCTCATTTAGGGCGAGAACTGACTCACTTATCTGTCGCATATTCTTTATATGCACATGTTTTTTTCCAGAGTTTGCTTGACTTCCTTGTCCGCTAACGTCCGCTCCCGAACAAAAATTTCCTCCAGCGCCGGCGATCACAACAACTCTTACAGTTTCGCTTCTGGATATTTCCCTACAAATTCTTCCAAAATCAGCAAACATTTGAGTTGTCATGGCATTCATCACATCAGGTCGGTTAATCGTAATTGTTGCCTGAGAGCCAATCTGTTCTACGTCAATGCCCTCTGCGCCTTTTATATTTTGTTCCATAAACGGACACTATCTACTCCACATGCAATTCCACGAACGGAGCTTAGATAGGATTTATTTATGGATCTAGGAATGAGTGCAGACCAAGAAGCTATTAGGGACGTTTTCTCTAGTTTCTTTGTTGAACAAACCGGACCTGAAAGTGCTAGGAATTCAATGCCTTTAGGCTTTGACGTAAAAGCATGGAAACGTCTATCAGAAACGGGAGCACCCGGAATGGGGGTTTCACCGCCGACTGGTGGAGGCGCTTCATTATCCGACCTTGTAATTGTTGCTGAGGAAGCCGGATCCCAAATTGCGCCTCTTCCTATTATTGATCACGTAGTAACATCAAGAGTTTTGGAAAAGTTGGACTTACTAGAAGAAGAAGTTTTGACTGGAACTCTTATAGCTGGTCTGGTGGTAAGGCCAGTGGAAAACGGTGTAGCTAGATCAGTTCCGACAGGTGCTATAGCAAACAGATTAATCGCTTTAAATGAAGACAAACTGCTGCTCCTTGCTGATGAACCGCCTAACGAATCCTTACCAAATCATGGCGATCTTCCAATCGCCCATCGTGAAATAAGAAATGCGGACGTAATTGCAGAAGGAAGAGAAGCCACTGAGCTTTTCGATAAGGCCTTGAACGAGTGGAAAACTCTGATTTCAGCTTTTCTGGTTGGTATAACTCGCAGTTCGATCGAAATGACCGTTGAATACGTGAAAGATCGTCACCAATTTGGAAAACCAATTGGCAGTTTTCAATCTGTTCAGCATGGACTGGCAGATTTACCAGGTTTATGTGATGGAGCTCGCCTACTCGTAAACAAAGCAGCGTGGGCAGGAGACAGGGACATACCCGGAGCAATAAATTTAACCGATAATGAAATTTCTGATTTCGCTACCCTCGCCTCTATGTCACTGGTTTTTGCAGGAGAAACCTCACTACATGCAACAGATCGCGGCCTTCATTACCACGGAGGTTATGGTTTCTCAGAAGAATACGACATACAACTTTTTTACCGCAGAGCCAGAGCATGGTCTCAAATTCTTAACAGCCCTTCAGAGGAATGTCTTCACCTCGCTGACCTTCTCCTAAAAGATGTGAGGGCTGAATAATGGATTTCGAACTCTCTGAAAAAGCAATTGATTTCCGGTCTCAGGTTAAAAAATTTATCGAAAATAATCTCACTTCAGAAATAATTTCAAATATGCATGAAACAGGAACATTCAATGACAAAAGTTTTAATGAGGCCCTAGCTTCAGAAGGTTTACTGGCAGGAGCGGTACCAGGTTATGGGGATCGTGACCCAGTGGAATTGTACCTTCTGTTCAATGAACTCGAAAAAGCTGGTGCACCATATGACGGTCTAGCAGTAACCATGCTGGTTGCCGGGATCATCAATGCCGTTGGAACAGAATTTCATCATGAAGAAATTCTTAAAAAGTTACTTACTGGGAAACATAATTGTTGTCTCGGTTACAGCGAACCAGATTACGGGTCAGACGTTGCCTCAATCAACACAAAAGCTGAGAAAGTCAGAGATAAGTGGATCATAAACGGACAAAAAATGTGGACAACTATGGCCCACGAGTCAGACTGGGTTCTTTTATTAACTCGTACTAATTCTGAGGTACCAAAACATAAGGGGATGACAATGTTCCTCGTTCCTATGGCCACTGCAGGAATTGAAATTCAACCTGTCCCAACTATGGCTTCAGAAATAACCAATGCGACTTTTTATGACGATGTAGAAGTGGAAGACCAATGGCGTTTAGGTGAAGTCGATGATGGATGGTCAGTAATGGGGATTGCTTTGGCCTTGGAACGAGGCGTTATGGGAGGAACAAACCCTGCAGTTCCTCTTCTGAAACATGTACTCAACTGGGCTGAAACTACACCGTCTAAGAACGAAGGCTTAATGATAAATAACACTCTTATGAGAGAACGAATAGCCCGTACGGGCATAATCAACCAGGTAGGGCAACTACTAACTCTTAGGGCAGCATGGATAGCTGCAACCGGAGGAATGCCGGGAGTTGAGGGTTCTATGGCAAAAATATATGCCTCTGAAGAATACCAAAAGGTGGTCGGTTGGTTCCAACAAATGGCAGGAGCCGAAGGTCTTTTAAGTTTCGGTGCAGAAGATGCAGCAGCATCTGGGTGGATTGACTATGACGCTCGTCATGCTCCAGTTACAACGATCTATGGAGGAACGAGTGAAATTAACCGAAATAACATAGCTGAAAGGCATCTTGGCCTCCCACGCAGTCGATAAAGAAAAACTAATTCAAAAAACCTTAGATACCGACTAGACTGATATTAATCCCGAAGATCCCTACTTCCCGTTTTTACCGGTTGTAGCGCACTGAGGAGGAAAAATGAAAATTCTTATAGCTGATGCACTTCCAGAGGACAAAATTGAAGTCCTGCGTCAAAAGGGTTACGAATGCATTGTTGAACCTGACCTGACAGCTGAACAGATTCCAGAGAAGATCTCTGGCGTTGAGATACTTGTAGTCAGAAGCACAAAAGTGATCTCTGAGGTTTTTGATAAGTCTGACTGCCTAGGACTTGTCGTTCGCTCAGGCGCCGGAATTAACACAATCGACTGTCAAGGGGCGGCCGACTCAGGTATTTACGTTTGCAATGTACCCGGAACAAATTCAATCGCAGTAGCGGAACTGGCTATGGGTCTTATCATTTCAATCGATCGCCATATCCCTTCTGCTACAGCTGACCTGAGGGAAAGCAAATGGAACAAAAAAATCTACAGCGATGCTGAAGGACTATTTGGTAAAACTCTTGGAATTGTGGGATTAGGTGAAATTGGTTTAGCAGTAGCCGAAAGGGCCCGTTCTTTCGGAATAACAGTAATTGCGAAAAAAGCCCAACGAAAGCCTGAGACAGAATCCAGAATCCGCTCAAATGGCATAAAACTCGTCGAAACTCTTGAAGAATTAATCACTGAATCTGATGTGATCTCAATACATCTTCCGAGCGGACCCGAAACAAAAAATTTCGTTAACAAAGACTTTTTGAAACTGATGAAACCCAATTCGATCCTAATTAATACAAGCCGTGGAGAAGTTGTTGATGAGACTGCTCTACTGGCGTCCATAAATGAAAAAAATATCAAAGCTGGATTAGACGTTTTTTGTGACGAACCCACTAATGGTACTGGGCACTTCTCATCTGAACTGGCTCAACATCCAAACGTTGTAGGAACACATCACATAGGCGCCTCTACACAACAAGCACAAAATGCAACAGTAGAAGAAACAATACGGGTCATAGACGCATTTCGTGAAGGAAACGTAATCAACTGTGTGAACATCGCTAAAGAACGTGTGGGGAGTTCAACACTGACGATTCGACATTATGACAAGGTCGGGGTTTTAGCTGAAGTGTTCGCAATCCTCAGAAAAGAAGAACTAAACGTAGAGACAATGGAAAACAAAATTTTCGAAGGCTCAAAAGCTGCACTAGCAATTATTGACGTTTCAGGTGACGTTTCAGAAAATGCACTTACACAGCTGAGAGAAATAGATCACATAATTCACGTTCAATTAAGCAACCGCTAACCATGTCTAGATTAAAAGGATTTCCAGGTCTTGTCATCAAACCTGAATGGGTAGAAAAAGTAACGACCGGACCATACGATTCTTATACTCCCGAACAAAGACAAGTAATAACTTCAGAAAATCAATTAAGTTTTCTCAATATCACCAGATCACTAGAAGATCTACCAGTTGAACAACGCGACAATGTAGAAGAACTCTTAAATGAATGTAAAGAAGCAATGGACCACCTTTACAAAGCTGACGTATATCAGTCTTTTGATGAACCTTCTCTTTTTATTTACAGAATCGACATCCCCCACAATGGAAGCGTCCATTCACAAACAGGGATCGTGGGGTTAGTGCCAGTTAAAGACACTGAAAGTGTTCAAATTCTTAAGCATGAAGAAGTAAGACCTGAACGTTCTGATCTGATGTCACGTCATCTCGTAGCAGTTGGAGCTTCATCAAGTCCAATTTCTTTAACATATGAGAATGATGAACAACTAGACAAAGCTATAACTAATTGCACTTTAAACGAACCAGTTCTAATAACTGAAGATAGTGCAATGAAACAAACTATCTGGAAAGTTGTTGGTGAAACAGCAAAAGAGCTATCAGAACTTATAAGCAGTAAAACTTTGTACATAACTGATGGGCACCATCGAATGGCCGCCGCTGAAGAAGCTCTAAAGAAATCAGATAATAACTATGAACCTCTGGAATCCACACTGGCGGTTCTGTTCCCCGACGATGAGATGTTGGTCCTACCTTTTCATCGAAGAGTAAGTGACCCCGAAGGTAGAAGTTGTCAAGATCTGTTAAAGGCTATTAGTTCAGTGTGTGAAATAGAGAAGTCCGACGAAACTACACCTGCGCGAATTGGAAAAGTCGGACTCTATTTAGATGGTCAGAGTCACCAAATAATTCTTCCAGAATCCAAAGGTAACAATTTGGTTGATCAACTTGATGTTGCGAGATTACAGGAACACATTCTCTCACCGATTTTTGGAGTTGTTAATCCTGGAACTCATAAATTAATTGACTATGTTCCAGGACCTCTAGGGGCAGATGTTGTTAAAGAACGTTGTGATAAGGATTCATGGGTCGGATTTTTAATGCACCCATTAGAAATCAAAGACCTGATGGGAGTGGCAGAAGCGGGTGAGTTGATGCCACCCAAGTCTTCATACCTGATGCCCAAACCTAGATCTGGTGTTTTCGTTAGAGATCTAAGCAGAGAAAAAAATAGTCAATAAAAGTTTGATCAGTTAGGCGTTTCGTCGACTACGAACTTCAGCTGTAATAGCAGGTATGACTTCATGCAGGTCACCCAAAACCGCATAACCAGCTTTAGTGACCATATTTGCTTCAGGGTCCGTGTTTATTGCGAGTATATTTTTCGCTGCCATTGCACCCACCCAATGTTGAATTGCTCCGGAAATACCACTAGCAATATAAATTTCAGGTGCGATTCGATTTCCAGTCTGACCCACCTGGTCGCTGTGTGGGCGCCAACCATTATTGGTAACTGCACGTGAACAGCCCACTACCCCACCAATTTCTTCTGCGAGTTCTTCGAGTGGAGCGAACCCTTCTGCGGATCCGACACCTCGGCCTCCACCTACTACTACTGGTGCGGTCGTCAAGGTAATCCCATGTGTCCGGACAACCCGATCGACAACAATCGTTCTCGTCAGTGCAGAATCCAAATCGGGTTCGAACCCAACGATACTTCCTCCCCCGGAAGAAGACTGAGCCTCAGGTTCAGTCGAATGGTGTTCAACGGAAAATATTTGAACTTCTGCATTTGATGTAACGTCTTCGAGTAGTGATCCACCCCACTGAATTCTTGTTGCGGTAGATAAATCATTCTCTATTTGGATCTTTCGGCAATTAGCCAAAAAAGGCATCTCTAAACGAGCAGCAACATGGGCTAAAACTTCATTACCGCGATCAGTCCCACACGAAACAATAATTTTCGCTGAAGTTTCATTAGCAATCTGCGTTAGTGTTTCACTCCAGACTTCTGGTCCATAATCAGTTAAACATTCATGGGAAGCTACTTTTACAGTCTCAACACCAAAAGAAATAACCGATTCTGCCGCTTGTTCGGCTCCTTGGCCAATAAGAACTGCTTGTAGGGAAATATTTTTACTATTAGCAATGGATCTTGCAAAAGTTAGAGCCTCAAATGATGAATCTGAGATGACGCCTCGATCATGGTCACAAAGAACTAAAAGTGTCACTGTAACACTCCCAACTCTTCTAGAAGGTCAACGATTGCTGGTGCCGCTTCAGGTCCATTGCCTAAAATAACAGTTTCACTGACTTGCTCTTCAGGGCGATGGAGCTTGTTTCTTTTCTGACCTCCATCTTCAGCTGAAAATTCGAGTGTTTTAAGTTCTGCTTTCTTTGAAGCCAAGCGACCTTTCATAGTCGGATAACGAGGTAAATTAATTCCTTCTTTTACTCCCAGTGCAGCCGGTAGTGGCAATTTATAAACTTCAAACCCTCCATCAATCTCTCTCTGAGCGTCTACTTCATTATCTGATATTTCAATATTTTTAATCCCATTTACAATTGGTCTCCCCAACTGGTGCGACACACGTATTCCTACTTGAAATCCTCCGGAATCTGCTGATTCATTTCCAAATAGAATTAAGTCAAATACGCCTTCGGAGGATTCAATTTCGGTAATTGCTTTAGTTAATGCATCAGCTGTTTTCTGCGGATCCCAATCTGGTTCATCTATTGGTAAGAGAATCAGATTATTAACCCCAACACTTGCCGCATACCTAAGCTGCTCTTCAGCAACTTCAGGACCCAATGTGATTGCGGTGACTTCACCGCCATGGTTTTCTGCTATTTGAACTGCTTCTTCGACTGCACACTCTTCATGCGGGCTTGTTGTAAATCCCAAATGTGTCGAATCCACTTCGTTGCCATCTTCGGTAACATTTATTCTTGCTCCTGGTGCTGGCACTCGTTTAACACAAACAAGAATTTTCAATTCAAATCAGCCTTTCATCCTTGAATCATCTGGATCAAATATTCCACCAGGTCCAGCAACCGCAACTTCCACAGGGAAAATCTCGTTCATATACATAACCTGGAGTTTTGTTCCTTCGACTGCATATTCAGGAGGGAGGTAAGACATCAAAGCATATTTTCCTACTGACGGGGCATTTCCAGCTGTTGTTACTCTCGACACTCGGCCTTTTGAATCAACTATCCGTTCATTGTCAAGAGTCAAAATTGGCTCATTACCACCTTGCATATAACGCTTCCGCCCTTGAGAATCAGTCAGATCTTCGACTGTGAGAGTGCAAAGAACTGCAACAGGGTCTTCGTCACGCATTTTCAAGTAGGCATCTTTCCCAATAAAATCAGCTGCCTTTACCTTCGGCCTTGCTAAACCGGCTTCTACTGGGTTGTATTCAGATTCAAGTTCTGCTCCCATTAACCTGTAGCTCTTTTCCATTCTTCCTGTGAGCCCATAAACTCCTATGCCGACTGGAACTATCCCATGCTCTTGACCTGTTTCCCACAGTGCATCCCATAAAGCTGGTCCATCTTCCCAAGATGTGTAGATTTCCCATCCTGTGTCTCCAACATATGAAATTCGGAAAAGACTGCAATCAACTCCCGCTACCTCTGCATCAATAACATGGCCATATGGAGAACCATCTTGGGTTAGATCCACGTTTGTCAACTGTTGTAAAACTCCGGGTGCCTTAGGGCCCCATAGACCGATTGTGCATATATCCCTAGTCTTGTCAGTAACAGTTACTGAACCATCTCTGGGCATATGTTTACGCATCCAAAAAGAATCTCGACCTCCGTCAAAAGCACCAGTGACAACTCGCACATGATCCTCTCCAAGACGCATCATCGTTAGATCTGAATGGAAACCGCCATTTTGTGTGAGCCAAGGTGTGTATATAGCCTTACCTACTGGAACATCGACTTTATTAACTGCTAGATATTCGGCATACTCAATCGCACCTGGTCCTGTGATGTCAAAGATTTGAAATGCGCTTAGATCAACCATTCCGACATTTTCTCGAAGTGCCAAATGTTCTGCATTGATTATGGGAGACCACCATCTGCTGTCCCACTCTGTGTCTCTTTCTTCAATTCCATATTTCTCAACTAGTGGAGCGTTGTGTTCATACCACTGAGGACGTTCCCAAATACGAGCTTCATAAAAAACCGCTCCCAATTCTTCTTCTCGAGAATAAAACGGACTTTTAGCTTTTCCTCTATTGCTTTCCCACTGTTCGCTTGGATGAACAATGCCATAAGTTTTGTTGAAATGTTCTGATGCACGAGCGCAGATATGGTCGTAATCTCGTTCTTCGGGATATAAGCGGGCTATATCGGAACCGTGAGGATCTGTGATATGTGGATACCCGTATGTCATCCACTCTGCAACAAGTTGAGCTATTCCAGGTCCTTCTTTAACCCAAACGGCTGCTGCTGACCACAAGTTTTCTACTTCAACTGTCTCCCCTAGTACTGGCATAGCGTCGGGGGTTAACGACAGAAGCCCATCAATTGCATATTTAATTTCTGCATCACCCAGCATGTCCATTAATTCAATGGCTTGTTCCATCTGAGGGTCAAAGTCATCTTGGCTAAGTGGTAGTTCCGTTGGTGATAAAGCTGCCTCTTCATTGGACGGTATCGAATCAGGGTGATGGAGTATTGGCCTATGGGCGTATGAACCGACTTCCATTGAACCAGCCGATTGACGCTCATAACAGAATGTGTCCATATCTCGGACAATTGGATAACCAATTTCATTATTAGTCTCTGCTAGTACATCTATTGGTCCGACATCAGCCATTTGGTGGACTGCAGGAGTTAAAGGAATTGTCGCTCCTGCCATATTCGCTACACGATCTGACCAAACCCCGCAGGCTATGACTACGTATTCAGCCTCTATTCTACCTCTGGTAGTCACTACGGCATTTACTTTTTTTATACCAATCTCATCTTCAGTCGTTTCTATATCCAGCACTTCAGTGTTAGCAAAGACCTCGAGGTTGCCAGCTTCTTGAGCCCTCAACCTCATTTGCGTGCCTGTTTCTAAGGAATCAACAACAGAAACTCCAGGACTGTAAAATCCTCCAATAATTACTTCCTCATTGATGAATGGAACCAATTCCTTTACTTGTTCAGGTGTCAACAACTCAGATTCAATACCCCAAGCTTTAGCCGAAGTCATCCTTCGTCTGAATTCTTCAAGGCGGACTTCATCGCGTGCTACTTCAATTCCTCCGGGAACATTTTGTAAGTCAAGATCTGCATATTGTTGTTGTGATTCTGCTGTCAAGAAAGCCATTTCTTTGTTGTGATCAACAGGAAAAATAAAATTTGATGCATGGCCTGTTGAACCACCAGGATTTGGTAAAGGTCCCTTGTCTATCTGGACAATATCGACCCACCCTAAATCAGATAAGTGTCCTACTAGACAATTTCCGACTATTCCAGCTCCTATTACTAATACTTTTGCATTTTCAGGAAAATCACTCACTTTTACTCCTAACGATTTCAAGAAACTGTCGAAATAACTCCTCAAGTTAAAAAAATTAATGATCTGAACGAGAAATGTTACCTAATAAATTGGAAATAAATCCGATTCGGTAACAAGTATTTATTATTTGTGTTTCAACTCTTTACACATTTTTTCTGCTTGCGAAACTAATAAATTTGCCACAATTTTTTTCATTGAATCGGAAGGAAAACGATAACTCGGACCATGGACATGAAGTGCTCCCATTACATTCCCATTCTCTGCAAAGAGTGGCGAAGCAATAGAATTTATACCTTCAGAAAATTCTTCTAAACACCAGCAAAATCGATCTTCCTTTATTTTTTCTAAACGTTTAATTATCTCAGCCTTATTCACGACAGTATTAGGTGTGTAACGATCAAGTTTTCGATCTAAAAAACTCTGGACAGCTTTTTTTGGCCAATGCGCCAGGATCACTAAACCAGATGGGACCACGTGCATAGGTAGACGGGTTCCAGTCCAATCACGTATTTGAACTGGGTTGGCACAATTAACTTGACCTACGTACTGAACCTCATATCCAGACGAAATTGATAAACCCGTATTTTCAAATAATTGGTCCACCAAACTAACCATGTGAGGTCTCGCTATTGCTAAAAGGTTCTCACCTTTATTTGATTGAGATGCCATTTGAAGGATTCTTGGACCGAGTTTGTACTCATATCCATCATCAATTCTCTCTATGACTTCTGACTCTTCAAGCGCAGATAGAAGACGAGCGACTGTGGAAGTCGGTAAACCCGAACGTCTCGATAAATCACTTATTCCACCAGATTTTTTTGCTAGCTCCTGAAGGAGTAAAAAAGCCCTATCGATGCTCTGGACTTTAACCATTAAGATCTTTCTAAAGTATTCGAAATTCGTTTCCCACTATATGGGAAGAACTTGACAAAACATGGTCCTCTGCTTCAGTATTTGTTAAATTTGTAGCTAATAAGGCTTTCCCACATGCTGGAAAATCTGTTTTGAAAAGAGATCGGAGTTCAAATGAGCGAAGAAAACGACTTATCTGAAATTGAAGATATTGACCTATCAAGTCTTTCTGACGATGATCTTGTTGCGCAGATGCACGACGATCTTTATGACGGATTAGGTGAAGAGATCGGTGAAGGAACCGAAATCCTATTATCAAGAGATTGGAATGCAAAAAAAGTTCTTGATGAAGCCTTAGTTGCTGGTATGAAAATTGTTGGAGAAGACTTCCGCGATGGGATCCTATTTGTGCCTGAAGTTCTTTTATCTGCAAATGCAATGAAAGTAGGAATGGCTATTCTACGTCCTCTTCTAGCCGAGACAGGTGCTGAACCTATTGGGAAAGTGGTAATAGGAACAGTAAAAGGTGACATCCACGATATCGGAAAGAATCTAGTTGGAATGATGCTTGAAGGTGCCGGATTTGAAGTAATAGATCTAGGCATAAATACTGACGTGGAGGAATTCATTGGTGCATTAGATGAACACAAACCAGACATTCTTGGTATGTCAGCTCTTTTGACAACCACGATGCCTTACATGAAAGTCGTTATTGAAACTCTCGAAGAAAAGAGTCTTAGAGAGGAATATCTTGTAATTGTTGGTGGGGCTCCACTAAATGAAGAATTCGGTGATGCTATAGGTGCTGATGCATATTGTCGTGATGCCGCAGTGGCTGCTGATACAGCTCAAAGATTGATTGCCGAGCGTCGAGCAGCTGCTTCTGCTTAGTCTCAATTGACCTGGATCCACAGATGTCAGCCAACAGAAGAACTCTAATCATTGCTTGTGGCGCACTTGCACGCGAGCTATCTGAAGTTATTTCTGTTAACAATCTCGAACATATAGATGTTGAATGCCTACCTGCCTCATATCACAACTCTCCCGAGAAAATCCCTAATGCATTAGAGGAACGAATTTTAAAAACTTCAACTACCTACGATCAGATTTTCGTTGGATATGCAGACTGTGGAACAGGTGGAAAAGTTGACGAAATTTGTGAAAAATATGGATTAACAAGACTTTCAGGAGCCCACTGTTATGAATTCTTCGCAGAGGAAAACAACTTCGCAGATATTCAAGAAAAAAATATAGGCTCTTTCTACTTAACAGATTTCCTAGTCAAACATTTCGAACGTCTAGTAGTAAAAGCTCTATGGTTAGACACACATCCAGAACTTCTAAATGAATACTTCGGCAATTACACACAAGTGGTCTATTTAGCGCAAACCAACGATCCAAAACTTGAAAACTTAGCGCGGGAAGCAGCAAAAAAATTAGGCTTAGAACTTATAGTTGAAAGAAATGGTTATGGCGATTTGGAAACTGAAATTGTTTCTTTACTCCACAGCAAAAAAAACCCTCAACTAATCAGTTTTGGTACGGAAAATAGTTGAACTGAATGTCTTCCAAACTAATCACTATTTATTGGCGCGACATTCCGGCCCAAGTAACTGCTCAAAAAGGGCGCATGAGAGAGAAAGCGCTTCTGGAAGCACGTTTTCAACACGCTATTGATCGTGCAGCAGCTGTGGCAGGTTTAACTGATACGGATAGCTATATTGCTCAATGGAATAGAAAAACTTTTGCCTGCGAAGGAGACATGGCAGAAGCAGTTGCAAAAGAAGCTTCAAAAATAGAAGACGACTACCCTGCTGAAAGACTCGAAAAACTTGTAAAACAAGGTGGTGTTGAAACTAATGACGAAAAAGTCATTACCTGAAGGAGAAAAATGACCCAGACGATAATCAGCTCAGCTTCGAAAGAGGTAGTTATAGGCTTTGGCCAACCTTTTGTAATGATTGGCGAAAGAATCAATCCAACAGGTCGGAAGCTTCTTGCAGAAGAGATGAAAGCCGATGACTTTAGTCGAGTTGAAGCAGATGCCATTTCACAAGTTGAAGCAGGCGCACACATGCTTGATGTAAATGCTGGAATACCTCTTGCTGATGAACCTGCTCTACTTGCAAAAGCAATAAAAACCGTTCAAAAAGTTACTGACGTTCCTCTTTCTATCGATTCATCAATTATTGAAGCACTTGAGGCTGGTTTAGCTGTATATGAGGGAAAACCGTTAATAAATTCAGTGACTGGCGAAGAAGAAGTTCTTGAACGAGTTCTACCTTTAGTAGCAGCTAGCGAAGCGGCTGTAGTGGCTATCTCTAATGACGAAACAGGGATTTCTGAAGACCCTGATGTGCGCTTCATGGTTGCAAAGCGAATAGTCGAAAGAGCTGCTGACCACGGAATTCCTGCCCATGATGTCGTGGTTGATCCTTTAGTCATGCCTATAGGAGCTGTGGCAGATGCAGGTAACCAAGTCTTTACTTTAGTCAGAAGGCTACGAGAAGAACTTGGTGTAAATACGACTTGTGGAGCTTCTAATGTAAGTTTTGGACTCCCTAACCGTCATGCGATCACAGGGGCCTTCTTAGCTATGGCTATTTCTCATGGAATGACTTCAGCGATTATGAATCCTCTGCATGATGAAGTACGAACCGCTATTCAAGCTGCTGACGTCCTTTCTGGACAAGATGCAAATTGTGCAGCTTGGATAGGAACACATCGAGACCCAGATGCATCTACGAGAACAAGAAGAAGTGGACGCAGAAGAATTTAAATACCGGCCAAAAGAAAAATCGAACTTATGGAAACTAGTAAAGAAGAAAGTCTTGTAGTTTTTACTCCATCCGGTCACCGCGACTACTTTGAAAACGGTTCAACTCTTCTTGAAGCCGCCAGAAAACTTGGAGTTGATCTTGATTCAGTTTGTGGAGGTCGCGGTATTTGTGGTCGTTGCCAGATTGAGCCAGCTTTCGGGGAATTTGCAAAACATAAAATAAATGCACATAAAGAGAACCTCAGTGACCCAGGTGACGTAGAGATCAACTACAAGGGTCGCAAAGAAATTAAAAAAAACAGGCGACTCGCTTGCTCAGCCAAAATACTTGGTGATCTAGTAATAGATGTTCCACCAGATAGCCATATACATAAACAGGTTATTCGAAAAACAGTAGATCTGACTGATCTCATAATTGAACCTTTAGTTTCTTTACATTTTGTAGAAATTGAAAATGGAGTTGATAACGCTTCTTTTGATCTGTTATTTCTCTCCCTGCAAGAACAATGGGGGTTAGAAAACTTAAGTAACGAAATCAGAGAAAATGACCTCCCTGCTTCAAACGGTACTTATACAGCAGTAGTTAGAGATGGAGAATCATTAGTTGCAGTTTGGCCAGGCTTTAAAGACCAAATATTTGGGATAGCCATTGATGTTGGGTCAACAACCATTGCTGGACATTTATGTGACCTTTTATCAGGTGAAGTTCTAGCAAGTGCAGGAGTCATGAATCCACAAATTCGTTTCGGTGAAGACCTGATGAGCAGAGTTTCTTATGTGATGATGAATAAAGGTGCTGAAAATGAGCTTACGGAAGTGGTTCAAGAGGCACTCAACAACCTTGTTGGTGAATTGTGCGATAGTTCAAACACAAATCGCGAAGATGTCTTTGAGGTCACTTTGGTCGGAAATCCAATCATGCACCATTTATTCCTCGGTTATGACCCAACTCCTTTAGGTGTTGCACCATTTACTTTATTTGAGGACAAAGCGATAGATACGACTGCTGATAATTTGTCGATTCAAGCTAATCCTGCAACCAGAGTTCATGTGCTTCCTTGCATCGCCGGTCATGTCGGAGCCGATACAGCAGGTGTTCTCTTAGCTACAAAGCCTCAACAAACAGATGGAATAAATCTGGTAGTGGACGTTGGCACAAATGCAGAAATTCTTTTGGCTGGAAAAGGAAGAATACTTGCGGCATCAAGTCCCACAGGCCCTGCTTTCGAAGGTGCCCAAATAAATAGCGGTCAAAGAGCTACTCCGGGGGCTATAGAGCGAGTAAGGATAAATCCCGAAAATGGAAAAGCTCGTTTCAAAGTTATAGGTGTAGATCCCTGGTCAGACGAAGAGGGTTTTTTGGATGCAACAAATAAAACTGGAGTCACAGGAATTTGCGGTTCAGGAATTATAGAGGTAGTTGCTGAGTTGCTTTTAGCTAAATTAATGACTGCAGATGGTGTTATAGGGGGCGAAGGAACAAATCCTTCCGAATATATAGAACCTGATAATAGAACTTTCTCATATGTCTTATACAGGTCTCCCGACGGAGAGAAAACTATCTCTGTAACTCAGAATGACATTAGAGCAGTCCAACTAGCAAAAGCAGCTCTTTATGCGGGAGTGAGACTATTAATGGACTATTTGGAAACTGATCAAATCGATTCAATAAAACTAGCGGGAGCCTTTGGTAGTCATATAGATACTACTAGAGCGACTGTTCTAGGTTTGATACCAGACTGTCAAAAAGAAAAAGTTTCTTCAGTTGGTAATGCTGCAGGCTCTGGAGCTGTTATGGCACTACTCTCTAAATCATCTCGGAAGGAAATTCAAACTTTAGTTAATGACATTGAAAAAATTGAAATTGCTACGGAAGTTGCTTTTCAAGATCACTTTGTAGAAGCTATGGCTATACCCCACAAGACTGCTGACTACCCATTCCTTAGTTCATATGTGGATCTACCCCAAAAAAACGAGTCGACAAAACCTAAACGAAAAAATAGACGCAATAAAGAAAGAAATTAAATGACTGATCAACCTTCACGCAGAAGAGCAGGAGGAAGGGAAGCTCGAAGAGCCGCCCGAGAAGAAGCTCCAACTAGTTCAGCTCCTTATTTAATCCGCACTATTCCACCTTATGAAATAATGTCAGAAGATGGCCTTGAAATAATTGAAAACAATGCTGACATTATTCTTGAAGAGGTAGGAATTGATTTTCGAGATTATCCCTCTTCTTTGGAATTATTAAAAAACGCTGGAGCAACTATCGATGGGGAACGTGTCCGATTCCCGAAGGGAATGTGCAGGGAGATAGTAACCAAGTCTGCACCTCCTTCATACATACAACATGCGCGTAGCCCCTCCAAAAATGTTCAAATCGGAGGAAACGCAACTGTGTTAGTACCTGCTTATGGGTCCCCTTTTGTGTTTGATCTTGACAACGGTCGTCGTTATGCGAATATTGAAGATTTTAGAAATTTTGTGAAACTCGCTTATATGAGTCCACATCTTCACCATTCAGGCGGAACTGTTGTGGAACCTGTAGATATACCTGTCAGCAAAAGACACCTTGATATGGTTTATTCACATTTGAAGTACAGTGATAAGCCTTTCATGGGTTCAGTTACTGCGGCCGAAAGAGCTCAAGATTCTGTTGCCTTGGCTGAAATGGTTTTTGGTGATGGATTCTTAAATGAAAATACGGTGATGACAAGCCTTATTAATGCTTCGTCACCCATGTGCTGGGATGCGTCAATGCTCGGAGCAGCAGAAGTTTATGCCCGTTCAAATCAAGCAACAGTTATTAGTCCCTTTATAGTTGCAGGGGCTATGGCACCTGTGACAGTTGCTGGGGTAGCTGCTCAGACACTTGCCGAAGCACTGGCAGGTATGACCTTTATCCAATTGGTCAATCCTGGCGCACCTACAGTATTTGGATCTTTTGCAATGTCGATGTCCATGCAAACGGGTGCACCTACATTCGGTACACCAGAACCCGCCCTTATCTTGTACACCATGGCTGCACTAGCGCGTCGCCTAGGTGTGCCTTTTCGCTCTGGAGGAAATCTTTGCTCTTCAAAAATACCTGATGCACAAGCTGCTTCAGAAAGTATCTCTACCTTCATCCCAGCTATTTTAGGAGGTGTTAATTTTATGCTCCATTCAGCTGGCTGGCTGGAAGGCGGACTAGCCATGGGTTATGAAAAATTTATTATTGATGCAGATCAATGTGGTTTAGCAGCAAGTTTCGTAAAAGGTGTAGATCTTTCTGAAAATGGACAAGCACTGGCCGCAATTAAAGAAACAGGACCTGGACAACATTTCTTAGGTTCTGAACACACTCTGAAAAATTTTGAAACAGCTTTTGCTGTCTCCGAGGTCGCAAACAATGATTCATACGAACAGTGGTCGGAAGAAGGCAGCCTGGACGCCGCCCAAAGAGCAAACACCATTTGGAAGAAAATGCTAAACGACTACGAACCACCACCTCTTGATGAGGCAATCGATGAAGCCATGCTCGATTTCATAGCAAAACGAAAAGATGAATTACCAGACGCATTCGCGTAATATCCCACATTGTGGGAAAGTTTCCCGCTTTGTGGTATACGAGTTAAAATAACTAATCTTAAACAACCAATTCTAGTGAGGTATAAAAATGCCTTTTCCTTCAGATTTAGAAATTGCACGCAAAGCAGAACTAAAACCACTTACAGATATAGCTAAAGAATCAGGTATTCCTGAAAGTTCTTTAGAACTCTACGGAGAAGGTGCTGCGAAAATAAAACTTGACGCTATCGAAGCTATGGCAGACAAACCCAAAGCAAAATATGTAGTCGTAACCGCCATAACACCTACGCCTTTAGGTGAAGGTAAAACAACAACAACCGTTGGATTAGGGCAAGGTTTTTCCCATATAGGAAAACGCGCGACAATCGCGATACGCCAGCCATCACTTGGTCCTACTTTTGGCATCAAAGGCGGAGCTGCAGGTGGAGGGTACGCACAAGTTGTACCTATGGAACTTTTTAACTTGCATCTGACAGGCGACATGCATGCGGTCACTGCAGCTCACAACATGTGTTCTGCCATGCTTGACTCCCACCTTTTTCACGGCAACGAACTTGGACTCGACCTCCACAACATCACTTGGAGACGTGTAATAGATATAAATGACCGCTCTTTAAGAAATGTAAATGTTGGACTAGGTGGACGTCTAGACGGTATCCCACGTGAAACCGGTTTCGACATTACAGCCGCTTCAGAAGTAATGGCTGCTTTAGCTTTATGCACCTCCCTAGCAGATCTAAGAGAAAGAATGGGCAGGATAGTTGTCGGATACGACAAAGCAATGACTCCAATAACCGCTGATGATATCGAAGTCGCAGGAGCAATGACAGTCCTCCTAAAAGAAGCAATCAAACCAAATCTCATGCAAACACTTGAAGGAACTCCAGCTCTTGTGCATTGCGGGCCATTTGGAAATATAGCTACTGGCAACTCCTCAATCATCGCTGATCAAATAGGAATACATACCGGTGATTTTCTCCTAACTGAAGCAGGTTTTGGCGCAGATATGGGGGCGGAACGTTTCTTCAACATAAAGTGCCGTTATTCAGGAATGGCCCCCGATGCGGCTGTCCTAGTCGCAACAGTACGAGGACTGAAAGCCCACTCAGGTAACCATCGAATAGTGGCAGGAAAACCTTTACCTGATGCGTTGCTAGCCGAAAACCCTGACGAAGTTCATCAAGGCGGAGCAAACCTGCGAAAGCAAATTGAGAATGTTCGAATCCATGGAGTAAGCCCAGTTGTCGCAATCAATCGTTTTCCAGAAGATCATGATGCCGACTTAGCAGCAATAGCGGAGATAGCTGAAGAGTGTGGAGCTAGATGTGCGATAACTAATCATTTTTCTGAAGGTGGAGCAGGTGCTAGTGAGTTAGCAGAAGCCGTAGCGGAAGCCACTGAAGAGAAAACCAATTTCTCAGTCTTATATCCAGATGAAATGGGCATAAAAGAAAAGATTCAAACTGTTGCAACTAAAGTGTACGGCGCTGAGAATGTCGAATTTTCAGCTGCTGCTACAAAACAAATCGACTCCTACACAGGAAATGGTTTTGGTGACCTTCCTGTATGTATAGCCAAAACACACCTATCTGTTTCTTCAGATGCATCACTAAAAGGTGCACCCACAGGGTGGACTTTGCCTGTGCGAGAAGTAAGAGCTTCAATTGGAGCTGGTTTTGTTTACCCAATCTGCGGTGAAATGCGAACGATGCCAGGATTAGGTAAAACTCCAGCAGCAGCCAGTATAGACATTGACGAAAACGGTGAAATCGTAGGACTCAGTTGATATGAAATCCACTCAACTCAGATTTTTAGATGAGATGACCTACGAGTTGATCCCGTTAAAAAATGTTCATGAACAAGGAGAGTTCCTGCCGAAATCTTCTACGATTTCCATAACGTGTTCGCCCGCCAAAGATATTGAAGCAACGCTTGAGCTTTGCGAAAAATTTTTGGCTAAAGGACACACAACCATCCCACATTTTGCAGCGCGAATGGTTGAAAGCGAAGAGCACGTAACTCGTATTGTTAAACGCGTTGAAACTCTAGGGATAGAAACAGTTTTCATAATCGGTGGAGACGCTGACCAGCGCGGACCTTTCACTGACGCTCCAGGGTTGCTTCGTTCATTTTTAGACAACAACCCGTCTATCAAAACTGTTGGAGTCGGGTCATATCCTGATGGTCACCCTGTAATACCTGAATCTGCATTAGCAGAGTCTCTGATTAAAAAACAAGAAATGATCCTCCAGAGTAATCTAAACGGATACATGGCAACTCAAATGTGTTTTGAAGCAAATACTATTTCAAGTTGGTTGAAAAATTGTAGAAAAGCAGGAGTAACGCTTCCTTGTTACCTTGGGCTCCCAGGGGCTGTGGATATGAAAAAATTGATTAATATTTCTCTTCGTTTGGGAATTGGTGTTTCCAGTCGGTATCTGAAAAAGAATCGAAAATCAGTTTTTAAACTTCTTTCCCCACGCGGCTACAACCCGAACAAATTGATTGCTCCAATTTCTAATGACGCGGAAGAGTTGAATATTGCGGGAATACACTGCTTTACTTTTAACGCAGTTGAATCAACTGAGGCTTGGCGCACAAAAGCCATGGGTCGTTTAACCTGATTTTGTGACCCGCTAGTGGTTTTCTCACTCTAAATGAGCAAAAATTGAGTATGAGGAAAGAATTTCCCAGACTTCTGTCCGAAGGCACCTTAGGCCCTTTGACTTTACGTAATCGAATTGTCATGCCTGCAATGGATCAAAACAATTGCACTGAAGATGGCTTAATCAGTGATAAAACACTTCAACATTATGAAGATAGGGCAAAAGGTGGAGCAGGACTATTAATCCTTGAGACCTCAGCCGTTAAATGGCCTGACGGGGCAACATCTAAACATCAACCTTCTCTCTCAAGTGATGCAGTGGTCCCAGGACTTGAAAAACTTGCAGAGCGAGCACATAAGCATGGCGCCCGTATGATTGTCCAAGCTTGCCACCACGGCAGAATATCTGGTCTAGACATATCTCGTGATGTGCCTGTCTTGGTGCCCTCTACCCCAATTCCTTCTTTTGACACTTTGGGTATGGCCCACAACACTACGACTGAAGAGTTAATGAAAATGGCGACCCTTACTGGAGGTAAGCTACCCACCTTCAAAGAAGCTTCCAGGGAGGAATTAGAAGAGGTAATCGAAGCATTTGTTGAAGCATCTTTAAGAATTAAAAAAGCAAATCTTGACGGTATTGAAATCCATGCTGCTCATGGTTATCTGATCTCAACTTTTCTTTCAAAAGCGTGGAATAGACGTGAAGATGAATGGGGCGGTTCGATAGAAAAAAGGGCAAGACTTTTAAGCGAAATAGTTAGAAAAATTCGAAAGAAATGTGGAAGCGACTTCGCGATCGTAGTGAGAATAGACGGTCATGAATATGGAATCGAAAACGGTATTACTTCAGATGAAGCCTCAACTACAGCAGTTATAGCTGAAGAAGTTGGGGCAGATGCAATTCACGTATCGGCGATTTCATCTTCTGGAACCGGAGTGGGCTTTACTGAAGGGCCTTTACCATGGGAGAGATGCCAATACAGCGAGCTAGCCGAAACTGTTAAATCTGCCATAAGCATCCCAGTGATAGCAGTTGGACGTATCGAACCTGCAGATGGGGAAAGGTTGATCGCTGAAAATAGCTGCGATTTTGTTGCTATGGGTAGACAACTACTAGCTGATCCTGAATTGCCCAATAACCTAATCAATGATTCTCCCGAAAAAATTCGCCCCTGCATAAATTGTTTTGTATGCGTTGCACAAAATTTTTGGAATGGTGAACCAGTCTGTGCAGTAAATCCCCGTTTAGGAAACTATGAGGAAAAAGTCGAAGTTCCGAAAAAATTAAAAAATGTCGTGATAGTAGGCGCAGGTCCATCTGGTTTGGAGTGTGCTCGGATGGCTTCGAACCGAGGCCACAAAGTAACTCTTCTTGAACAGACGGGAAGCTTAGGCGGTACTGCTCTATTTTCTTCTCTAACTACTCCCAAAAACGGCGAATTGATCAATTGGTTCGAACGGATTTTAGAAGATAGCGAAGTAGTAATAAGAAAAAATTTCCTAGCTGACAGTAAGTCAATAATGTCTTTCGACCCTGATGTAGTCGTTATTGCCACCGGTTCACAAAGTTCCAAAAGCAATATCAAAGGTTCAGAGCTTCCACACGTTCTTTCACGAGACCAATTAAAAGCATTGCTTCAAGAAGCCAATTCTTCTGAGATTATTAAAGGAAGGAAAAATCTAAGCTATCTGCTCCTCTGGCTAGGAAGAAAATCTGGACTTTTTAAGAACGTGCAAAAAATAAGAAAACTTTCAAAACTTTGGATGCCGCTTGGAAAAAACGTAACCATTGTAGGTGGTGGTTTGGTCGGTGTGGAACTATCTCATTTCCTATCCGAAAGAAAAAGAAATGTTTCAGTACTCGAAACAAGACCAGTTATGGCACCTGAAATGGCCCATCCGCGACGTTGGAGAAGCCTGCACCAAGCATCTTTGTCTGGAGTTAAATTTCATAATGATATTCAAGTGGTCGAAATAAGAAAAAACTCTGTGGTTTACATTAAAGATGAAAGTGAATGTGAAGTACCCGCAGATTCGGTGATCCTTGCTGAGGGCATTGAAGCTGACAGAAAACTGCTTGAAAAATTCGCAGGAGTAGAGGTTGAAACCCATATTATTGGCGACGCTGAAAGTATTGGATACATAGAGGGAGCTATACGCTCGGGAAACAGAGTCGGTAGACTTCTCTAATTGAACTTTTATTGAGGAAGCAAATGGAACAAGAAAACGATATTGATTCAGAAACGGGACAACTTGTAGAAGCATCTTGGAATCCTTTTGATCCAGACTTCCTTATAAACCCTTACCCTCAGTATGAACTATTACGTGATCAAGACCCTGTTCACCGAACAGCATTTGGAAATCTTGTTGTCACACGTTTCGATGACGTTGCTGAAGTTTTAAGAAATCCAAACACTTCCGTCGACCGTAACAATACGGCAGGGGAAATGGACAGGCCTGAGCACATAAAAAAACTACAGGAATCATCTATGGACAGGCCTCCATCAATACTTACGCTTGATCCACCTGAACACACACGTCTTCGTAAACTCGTTCAAAGAACTTTTACCCCTCGAAGTATTGAAAAAATGCGCTCTACAACAACCGAGATCGTGGAAGACTTACTTGACCAACTGGCTGAAAAAAGAGAAATCGACCTGATAAAAGATTATTCCTTTGTCGTTCCTTTTGTCGTCATACATTCAATGTTGGGTCTTCCAGATGCGGACATGCTAAATGTTAGAGAATGGTCACAAACTTTGGTGCAAACTCTCGAACCGAATATAAGTCCGGAACAGGTAGACGCAGCTATTTGGGGCGGTACTCAGTTAAACGAATATTTAACTGAAGCTCTTGCATGGAAACGGAGTCAGCCTGGGGATGATCTTCTTAGTGATTTAATTGCCGTTGAGGAAGGCGGAGAAGGCCTTACTGAACCAGAACTGCTTTCAATGATTTCACTTCTTTTTGTAGCTGGTCATGAAACCACTGTAAATCTCATTGGGAATGGAACTCATTCTCTTCTGAACAATCCTGATCAATTTAATTTAGTTTTAAACGACCCTTCTGTTGATTCCACAATTACAGATGAGCTTTTACGTTTCGACAGCCCTGTACAAAATTCAGGAAGACTACTCTTAGAAGACATGAAATTATCGGGCATCCATGTTGAAGCTGGTGAGCTGGTTTTAACCGCACTAGGTAGTGCTAATAGGGACCCTAGATTCTGGGGAGACTCTGCACATGTTTTGAATATCAAAAGGCAAGATGCCTCTAGACATGTTTCCTTTGGTAGCGGAGTCCATTATTGCCTTGGGGCTGCCTTAGCTAAAATGGAAGGAGAAATTGCCATTACTAAACTGATAAGGCGTTTCCCAGAAATTTCAATCACCGAAGAACCAACGTTTAATTCCCGAATAATACTCCGCGGTAGAGAAAAATTTCCTATAGCACTTGGGGATCCTATTAGAAGCTAACCCGCAGTTACTTCTCTTCGCGTTAACTCAAATGCGGCAGAACCGGTCATTGTTATACCAGCAACTAAGGCCAGCCATGGTCCAAATCCAATTGAAAAATCTTCACGCTGAGAGTTGGTTATGATCCATCCTAAGACAGGCGACACTATAGCCATCCCAGCAACAATCTGTAGGTGAGGGTGAGAAAGTCGACCCCCTGGCTCTGCTAAACCCTTTGATCGAAGACGCATTGCACCAACTAAAGCCATTCCTACTCCCAAAAGTAGAAGTAAGAAGCCCATTCTTGGTGCACCAGGCTCGTATCCACTCCAAACCTCTGTTTCATTCCCGAACCATTTGAACAGGGGAGAAATCACTACAACTATCCCCGAGACTAGAGTCACAAAGGAAAAAATTTGTTTGTCTTGATCTTTCAAAGAAGTAGAAGTCGCTTCTCCTAAAAAAGCAATCCCCATTATGACAACTTGTGGAAACATATACGCTGTAAGACAAGCTCCAGCCGCCCCCCAGCCAGCACCCCGCACATCACTTAAATCTCTAAATGCGCCCGAATGAACAATTATAAGAAAACTTAAAATAGTCGTAAATGCTGCTACTGAAAGTATGAGGAGAATCTGCCCTCCCCCAACTGCTAGTTTGCCTAACTTAATTTCATGTTCTGAAAGCATTAAAAGTGAAATAATTACCATTAGCACACCAAGGATTGTTACAACTACCCCAAAGCCTGAACCCCCTGAGCTGTCAAAAACACTAAAACTTTCATTCTTGTAGTTGACCCAATTTCCCGCTAAAACCATCCATAGAAATAGTGATGACATGACAATTCTCACTAGAGCCAGTACTCGAACTGCATTCATCGTTTCAACCTTCTCCTTCAAGCTCTCCACCCAGATAACTGGCCTCTAGAAGATCCTGTCGTTCGAGAAGTTCCTCTGCTGAACCCTCCATCACTAATTCTCCGTGATTCATTACATAACCTCGATCAGCAACATTGAGCGCAAGATTGACATGTTGTTCAACGATTAATACTCCAGTCTCTGTTTGATCTGCTATATCACGAACAATGGGTAGTAATTGTTCAACTATTATCGGTGCTAAACCTAAACTCATCTCATCCACTAGTAGAAGTTTTGGCCGAGAGACAAGCGCTCTCGCCACAGCTAGCATCTGTTGCTCTCCTCCCGAAAGCAATCCAGCGCGTCTGTTCACAAGTGGACGCAACGCCGGAAGCATCTCAAGAGCCCTCTCAAGACCAGCTTCCATTCCAGTTTTATCTGGGCGTAAACCCAACTTTAGATTTTCATTCACTGTGAGGTTAAAGAAGAGAGAACGGTCTTCAGCTACATGCGCTAGACCACGTCGCGCCATTAAATGTGGATTACGCGAATCCACTTCTTCACCCAAAGCGAAAATGGATCCACTTAGTATGGGAATTAACCCAGAAATTGTTAATAGTGTCGTGGACTTACCTGCTCCGTTTGGTCCCAACAGAGCAACTACTTCACCTTTAGCAACATATAAATTCAAATCGCGCACTACAGGAACTCCGGCATAACCGGTATCTAGATTCTCTATTCGCAGCAAATCGCTACTTTCGGTCACTTATTCGTTCCCTTCAATAGTCATGTCTCTTAGTTCTTCTGCTGAACGAGCCTGTATCTCTCCAGCTTCTTCTCCCAAGTAAGCAGAAATTACTTCCGGATTTGTACGAATTTCTGACGGTGTTCCTTCAGCGATAATCTTGCCAAAATCCATTACATATATATAGTCACAAACGCTGAGTACCAAACCCATGTCATGATCAATTAAGAAAACTGTTATGTCGTGTTTAAGTAAATCTCGCAAATGAGTACCAAGTGAGTTACTTTCGGCGGTATCAAGACCAGCTGCTGGTTCATCAAGTAAAACAAGGTTTGGTTGAGCCGCTAAGGCACGGGCTACTCCAACTAGTTTTCTCTGTCCATGTGGAAGGTCGGTCGGCAAAATATCTGCCTGATGGGCTATACCAGCAACTTCAAGTGCCCAGTCAACTTTTTCTTCTACATCGTTTTTCTTTTGTTTAACATAAAAAATATCTTGCAATAGTGTGTACCAGCGTGTCGGATACGCGGCAACCAAAAGATTGTCTCTAACACTCAGGTCCTCAAAAAGCTCTAACGACTGGAATGTTCTAACCAATCCGAGTTGTGCCCGTTGATGTGGTTTTAGTTCAGAAAGATCCTGTCCACCGAAAGTCGCTGAACCAGCTGAAGTGGGAACGAAACCTGTTATAGCATCTATAAAGGTGGTTTTGCCTGCACCATTTGGTCCTATAAGTCCAACGAATGAGCCACTATCAACCTTTAAATCGACATGGTCATTAGCATTAAGACCTCCAAAAGTTACCGTTAAGTCTTTTGTCTCTAATAAAACACTCACGATACCTCCTGGGTATTTGCATCTATAGAGCCTGAGACTTCATTCGGACTTGAAGAAGTCCCGCGCATTACACCGGTCATTTCTTTTGAACGATTTGTAAGCATAAGGGCAACCCCTTCACCATTTGTAACGATAGCGTTTATAACCAGTCCTATTGCTCCAACAGCATTTATGTAAGCCTGTGTAATTCCTTCGAAGTGAAGAGACCCAAATTCAGAAATTATGCCACCGGCAGCAAGCAGTCCTCCAAAAATTGCTCCCCAAACTGTTGTTATGCCTCCTAAATACACAAAAGCTAAGAATCCTAAACCTACAAAAGGATTAAAATACTCGCTGGTTATCACTGGGACCTTGTAGGCAACTAAAATTCCTGCCATTCCAGCCAGCAATGAGGATACTCCAAAACCAATCATCTTAGTACGTGCTACATCAACTCCTGCAGCTGCAGCGGCTCGCTCATTTGACCGGATCGCCAGGAATCTTCTACCTAAAATACCTCTTCTTAGATTTGCAACTATTAGTCCGCCGATTGCAACAAATATGAGTGCGAAAATCGTGTACTTCCAATAATCAGTTCGGAAGGTTTTCTCATCGAGGGCTCCAACTTCGACACCAAACCAATTTGGATCTGGAGTTGGATTCGTGGTTGCAGCTCCAGCTCCCATCAGTGGTTCATTTCGAAGTAATAAATCTTCAATCGCAACTACTGCTGCAAGAGTGACTACAGCCAACTGCACTCCTCGTATGCGAAGAGCAGGGATACTTATAAGTACACCCAAAATCACAGCAGCAATTATTGCCGCAAGAGCAGCTAAAGGATCCGGCCAACCAGGTCCGTCAATTGCAAGAAAGTCCATTGCTCGTATTTTTGTTCCATCTGCTGACAAACGAATCAACGTCCAACAGGCGAACCCTGCAAGACTCCATTGGACTAGGGAAATCTGACCAAGAAAACCTACTAAGACAGTCAAACTAAGCATGAACATGATTGAGAGAAGAGTTGTCGTCAAAGTTGATTCCCAATTCGCGGTGAAAATATTAGACATCAACACCACAATCCCGATACCAATACCAAGTCCTACTAAAGGATGTTTTGCGAATGGCGCTCTAGGTTGTCTACCTACCCCTACAGTTCCTCGAATTGGTAAACGGTCACCTCTAAAATAGAGAACTAGTATCATCACTAACACTGGTGCAAATGTTCTCACCCCATCTGATGGCAACCATTCAGGCCACCAGTCATAACTGGTTGCATTAACACCCATACTCGCGATCATTCCAATTCCAAAACCACCTGCTAGAGCACCCATGATCGAAGTCAAACTTCCAACAAGGGCCGCTGCTAGTGCAGGAACTACAAACAAGATGAATGTCGGCGGACCTGCACGGTGGATGAATAGTATCCCGATAGCTCCAGCTAACACCGATGAAATGACCCAATTGAGACCAGCAAGTAGTTGTGGTGAATATCCAAGGAGTGTTGCCCCTTTTTCATTTTCATCAGCTGCACGGGTGGCTAAACCGAAACGAGTAAACCGATACAAAGCCCATGTAGCTGTTCCGATGATTAGAGCTGCTACTGCCAAATACAAAGTTGAGCCTGCCAAATTACGATCCATGCCTAAGAAATTTCTTATAGGTTCATTTGTTGAGGTGAACTCCCAAAAACCGTTATCTGCTCGATTCGCCCCGCCGAAATTTAAATTAGCTACTGATTGTAAATAAAGCATGACACCAACAGAGCCGATAACTTTCGCTAATAAAGGTGCATTGCGGAGTGGTCTGAAAACCATAATATGCATCAAGAATCCTATGAAAGCAGCCATAGCAAGAGATAAGAGCGCTGCAAGCCACACCGGCGGATCGTTCATAATATAAATCTCTACTGGGAGATTATTTATGTGTAGAGCTTTTAGGAAACCCCATTCTGGTATCGGGTCGAACCAGGGTAGAAAGATTGAACCACCATCATCTTTCACATAAGCGCCGTGCGTGGTATTTCGAAGTTCGTCCCATGTAAAAGCGGTGTAAGCAGCAACAGCTCCATGTGCAAAATTAATTACACCAGAACCCCGATATGCAACTACTAGACCCACTCCAAGGATGGCAAAAACAGCACCTGCTCCAAGACCTGCAAAAGCTCCAAATAATACATCCACTACTTAGATTCCCTCATTCCAACTAATAGACACATTCTGCAACAATAGTAAAAAAAAAGGGGCAGCCCATAAATGGGCCACCCCTTCTTTATAAATTTTTTAAGTACTTTTTACTTAAAAATTATTTGCATTTAACCAGTGACTCTTGGATTTCCTGCTGCCACTCTGGCTTGAATATCACCTACATTGATGAGTTCGCCATCTAGTGACCCCATTTCCCATTCACTTCCATTCCAGAGAGTGTATGTCAAAGTCTTTTTACAGACTGCAGGAAATTCTTCTGTGTTGTCGGTACAAGTTACCGGAGGTCCACTGACAATGTGCTGGTTCACGAGCCCTACAAAGGCTGCATTCACCGCCGCACGATCATCAACATCTCCTCCAGCAGCATGCAGTTCGTTTAGAACTTGATGAACCAAGATTCCTGTTCCATAACCAAGTCTAAGGAACGAAGATACAGGAGCTGTTCTAATTGAACTGTCCGCAAGCAATGCTTCACGAGTGTTTAACTCCCACGCAATGAAATCATCGTACAAGTCAGGACGTTCAGCTATCCAGTTCTGTTGACCGAATAGAGCTCCAGTTGAAGCAGGGTTAGCAAGCACTGAATCATCAATGCAAGCACCCGAGCCAATGACCTGAGTTTCTAGACCTGCTGCGGTTATTGCATTCATAACAACGTTGCAGTCTGCTGACTGAATTCCAAAGAAGACTGCCGTGTTAGTCTCATCGCCGAAGAACTCAGCAATTTGCTGTACAACAGCATCATCATCTGTTGGGTCACCTGAATTGTCTCCGAATCCTTGCCATTCGAAGTCGTGATCGTCTTCGGTAAGCAAGTAATCCCAGAACCTTTCCTCGGTGTCAGCAAAGCACTGCATACCTGGAGGTGTGGTCGAATAAAGAACAGCAATTTTAGCGTACTTCTGATATTCGACGGTAAATGTCGCAGCACCTGGGAAGGCAACTGGACAACCACCCCAAACAGACGTTCCATTTCCATCAACAATGAAGTCATCAACGAAAATTGGCACTGTCTGCAGTGTTGGTATACCGGCCGCTGTAAATGTCGGCCATAGTGCAGGAGTGAAGAACTCAATGCCGTTGATATTTACATGCGGATTGGTTTCTGCGATTTCATTACCACAGTTAATGGCAGCATTTGGATCAAATCCATGCACACAAGCCTGGAAATCAATGGCACGGCCACCGATACCTCCCAACTGAGTGTTGATCTGATCAATAGCAATTTCAAGCCCTTCACGAACTTCAGGGAATGAACCAATAGCATCACCTTCAAGGTTTGCCATTGTTATCACTATTGGATCCAATGAGTCATCAGCAGCGCCAGCAGGATTGAGGACGGCATTTTCCCATGCCTCTGCTCCATTTCCGTGCACTGCATCATCAGCAGAACCACTTGCAATAGCTCCTGCAGTTGCGGATCCGCCTGGTGCGTATGTGAATACAACATTGTTTTTACCAGCTGCGATATCGCTGCTGTCATTGTGTTGTACTACAGCAATTCGCTGTGAACCACAATCACCAAAGTCGTCACAAGAAATGTCACCAATGATTCCAGGCCAGCTTGAAACACCTGCCATGAATTCACGAACACCTGCACGGTCAACTACAAGATTGTCACCATCTTTAGATGATGCAGCCTCGATAGCTGAAAGAAGAAGTGTTGTTGCGTCATAAGCATGTGCCCAGAAAGCAGCAGATGGTGCTTCACCATGCTCTGCTTCGTAAGCAGCCAAGAAACCGTCACCGGTCTGACCGGTAGCAGCATTAGCGTTTCCTTCGAAGTTAAGGTCTGGACCTGACATGAACACGCCCTCAGATTCGGGGATTTCCATGTAGTTGTCCACCAACATTCCGTCAGCGGCCATCAAAGTCGTGTTTTCAAGACCAGCTACTTCACCAACTTGCTGTGAAATGAAGTTACCTTCCGGTGGGAAGATAGGGAAGAACAAAAGATCAGGAGAACCAGCAGCCACCTCAGTGAGAACTGGAACCATGTCAGTGTCGCCCTTATTAACAGCAGTTATTGTCTGCAAATCGCCACCAAGATCGCTAAAGGAATTAGCGAAAGCTGTAGCTAGACCCTCAGTGTAAGGATCACCATCATGGATGGTTGCAGCAGTAGTAGCTCCAAGAACTTCATAAGCGAACTTCGCTGCAGCGGCACCCTGATACAAATCGTTGTGAGCGGTTCTGTAATAACCTTCACTCCAATTGTCACCAGCAGTACCAGCCAAGTCAGAAGTCAAAGCTGGGGAAGTGTTAGAACCAGAGATCAACACCATTCCCGCACCCGTGATCAACGGAGCTGCAGCAGTAGCAGCACCAGAACACGAAGTACCCAGAACACCAACCACGCTTTCATCAGCGACGATTGTCTGAGCAGCAGCCTGACCACCATCAGAAGAACAAAGATCATCCAACCATGTACCAGCATTCACACTGAAACCATGAATGTCGCCGTAATCAGCAACAGCCATATCAACAGCACGAGACATAGGTACACCTAAGAACGCAACATCGCCAGAAATGGCGTGCAACGAACGGATCTGAATGTCTTCACCAGCACCAACTTCAACAGTGCCCAAAGATCCATCACCAAGTGATGAACCAGAAGACGAAGCTGCAGCAGGCGCAGCGGTTGTAGCCGCAGGCGCAGCAGTAGTAGCAGTCGCAGCAGATGAACTACTGGAAGAACTACTATCATCACCGTCAGACCCGCAGGCCCCGGCAATCAATCCAAGCGCCAAAACAGCAGAAACAATCCGCCAACTTCGACGCCTAATAAGCTTTTCCATAAAGGAAGCCCCCTCCATTTGTTTACAAATATTATGAATACAGATATGCATTCAAGAATCACGAGTGTAAGGGAATTTAGCGTTAAACGTCAATATCAGGGTTGTTACAACCGTGCGACAAAAAAAACCTTGAAAAATAAGCGAAAATGGCTTATTTAACCTAAAACAGAACCGGTTGTTGAGAATTCTTCACGATTACGTGAAAAAGAACAAGATTCGCTAATTTATTAACGAGTTGCTCCAGATGTATCTCTGAAACGTATTCCGGTGGGACGTTTGGTTCCACTTCTGTCCAAAGCCGCTGCCCAAGCAGGTGAGAAACCGAGAGCGTAGCGTAGGATTTTTGTAAGAAAGTTGCCCGCAGTTTTGGCACCTTTTTTAGGAGTGACTCCTATGGCTTTACGAAGTTCTTCTGGGAGAGTAACGACAGCTGCGTTGAAAAGAATTTTGTAAGCAGTAAGAGTAAAAAAAGATAGTGGAGGGTTTTTGAGAAAAGCAACGGCTTCAGCCCCTTCTTTGGACGCTTCCACTTTCGGATTTTCAGATAACCAAGAACTCAAAGACTTTGAATTTTCAGGCAGGGGAGATGCCTTCATTAGTTTTCCTAAATTTGTTTGCTCATAAACGTAGCGGTTTGTCTCTTCCTCTTTAAGAGGAGATGGACCGAAGTTTTGATACGAGATCAAAAATGAATCTATTAAAGCGTTGTGAACCCAAGCAGCCATCTCTGAGTTCCCAGCCGAATAAGCTTTTCCTCGACTTGAAGTTCCACTAACAGGCCGGTGAGCTGAAGATACCATTTTTATTGATTTTTCAACTTCTGGCATTGCCCCAAATGCAGTTGCAGTTACGTAAGAAGCAGTTCGAGAAAGTCTTCCAAGAGGGTCATCACGGTAAGTTGAGTGGTTTGCAACTCCAGCTGCCACCTCGGGGTGAGCTGCCTGGATTAGAAGTGCTCTTATTCCACCTATAAAAGAAGAAACATCACCCATTACTTTCCATGTAATTGATTTGGGTCCAAAGAGCCCAGGATCATTTGGATACTGGAAAGTCTCTTCCAGCGGATCTGGAGCATGGCTGAAAAGTCCTACAGCAGTCTCAGTTAGGCGAGCTTTCCAACCTGAAGGTTTAGAGTCATCGATCCTAGATGGCCTCTCATCTTTTATTCCAAAAGTGTCCACACTCGTATTTTGCCAACTTAGAAAAGCAATCTGTCATTTTGTGACAAGCGTCAAGTTTAATTACTTATGATTTTCTCTTCGTTAAGTTCATTTTGCTCAACACATTCAGAACAAATCCCAGTTGGTTGAGCTGAAGCACCTGCCCTGTCACAAACAAGACTGGTAAGCATAAGAGGAACTATTTGCCTGCATCGCACGCAAAGTCCTTTTCCTGTCATTTAAGCTCCTCACCTTTGAGTGCTCATTAAACACGCGCGAACCAATGTGAGATTCACAGATGTTTAGACGAGACGTCCTGAGTACATTTTACAAAACAATCATTGTTATTTCAGGGATAGTGCAAACCCCTTAAGGAAAAGGAAAGTTTGTTTAATTAACAGGCACCTGCTGTTTCAAGTTGAGGAGGCGAAGGAATACCCTCTTGCCCTTCTGTTATTAGTAAGAATTCAATTCTTCTATTTGCAGCCTTACCAGATTTGCTCAGATTGTCAGCAATCGGATCTGTATGCCCCATCCCTGTCGAGATCAGTCTTTCAGCTTCAACTCCGCGAGCAAGCAACTGTGCCCTTACAGCTTCTGCTCGTCTTTGTGAAAGTATTAGATTGTCGCCCGTACATTTTTCGTCGCTGTCTGTGTGTCCCAGTATCTGAACTTTTATTTCCTTTTCATTAGATAAGAAATAAGCGAGCCTTTCCAGAGTAGGTATTGATTCAAGAGTTAAAATGTCGCCTCCTGACTGGAATTGGATTCCAGAAGAGGCACCAGCAGCACTTAGTCGTGTTTGTAGAAGTAGGTCTGCTTGGTTCGCAGGCAGATCTGGAGTGGTGGTGGTAGTCACTTGATTTACAGGTGCAGGTACTTTCAGCATGTTCTCAACGCTTATAACGCCAGGTTGTGCTAGAGCTATTCGAATAGCTGCTTCTTCCAACTCCTTGGTCTCTACGATCCCAGTAAGTACAACTGTTGAATCGATTACTTCTATTATTACTTTAGGTAAACCTGCTCGAACCATCGACACTTGAACTGTTGCTTCAAGTCCTTGTTCTTCTTCTATTTGTTCTGAGTCACTGCTTTGACCTATGACGATAATCATCAAGAAAGAAAAGATAATAAGTGCAATCAGCACATTGCGTTTAGTGAATAAAGATGAAGGGAATCCGCTTCTTGGCCCCCTAAAAGATCGCCCATCTGAGCCAAGAGGAGTAATAGGTACCCCTGATCGCATCCCTGTGTTACTTCTCCAACTTGTCATCAGATTGTTTACCGGCTTTCACCTTTTGGTTTTCTTTTAATCAGTCTAAAAGTTAAAGGAATGTTCAACTATCTGACTTCAGATATCTGAAATTTTTGAGACCACACGCTCCCCGAACTCTGCCAATTGTTCTTCTGTATTATTCAAAAACATGACTGATGGAACGATAACTCTGGTGACTCCTTGAGATTTCAATTTCTCTGCAGCGGCAATGGGGTCCGAACCCATTATCTCAGTATCACCCCAGTTGACTTCTATTTCTTTAGGGTCACGTCCATTTTGCTCAGCTGATTCATTCATAAGGTTTAACATGTGTTGCAAATCGCCATTCCCAGGGAAAAACCCATTACCTATACGCCCCGCACGTCTTGCTGCCGCATCGCTATGACCGCCGATTGTTATAGGGACTGAACCGTTTACTGGTTTTGGATTTGAAGAAATATTTTCGAATGAAACAAACTCGCCGTCAAATGAGACCTCATTACCACTCCAGAGTTTTTGCATTACAGCAACGTATTCGTCAGTACGTGCACCCCTACGCTCCCAAGGTATTCCGAGGGCATCAAATTCCTCTTTAAGCCATCCGACTCCGATTCCAAGCTCAACTCTGCCGCCGCTGAGAGAATCCAACGTTCCTAATTCCTTTGCCAGCACTAAAGGGTTTCTTTCTGGAAGGATGAGAATTCCAGTGCCTAATCTGATTGAAGATGTATTTGCGGCCAACCAAGTAAGCCATATTAGAGGGTCTGTCAGATCCGTGTCAGGCGCCATCATCATTTTGCCGCTCGTATCATATGGATATTCCGAATTGTAATTGGAAGGGTATATGACATGTTCAACAGTCCATAGAGAGTCAACGCCTGCTTTTTCTGCAGCTTGAGCGAATTGAATACTTCCTTCTGGTGTGCCGAAATTTAAGATGTTTGCGAACGCAATTCCAACTTTCATTTATTTTCCTTTCTTAACTAATACATATTGCCTAGAAATTGTCATAGATGCGAGTTGGGTAACATAAGGTCTAGAATCTGATGCATGCATGGAAATAGATTTTCTATATTCCGGAGGACTAAATGAACATAAGAGAACAGGTAAGTAAAGGTTCTACAACAGAGATTCCAATGATCATCAGTGTGGACGATCATCTTGTTGAACCTCCACATCTTTGGGAAACATGGTTGCCGAAAAAATTTCAGGAAAAAGGACCAAGGGTTGAACGTCGTCGATTAGGTGAAATGCTTTGGGTGGGCGGACCCAAGATGTACGAGTACGAGCTGGACACACCAGATGCTCCTTGGTGTGACATCTGGTTTTATGAAGATCTGGTGCATCCCAATAAGAGGCATGTAGCGGCAGTTGGTTTTGCACGTGAAGAAATGACTTTGTCACCTATTACTTATGATGAAATGAGACCTGGTTGTTACGAACCGAAGGCCCGTGTCGAAGACATGATTTCCAATCATGTTGAAGCTTCGCTTTCTTTTCCGACCATGCCGCGTTTCTGTGGCCAAACTTTTGCTGAAGCTAAAGATCGTGAACTTGCTTTGGCTTGTGTGAAGGCATACAACGACTTTATGGTTGAAGAATGGTGTGGTGACTCTAACGGCGCTCTTCTTCCTCTGATAATTATCCCTCTTTGGGATGCAGACCTAGCTGCCGAAGAAGTCAGAAGGAATGCCGAACGCGGTTGTCGAGCGGTTTGTTTTTCAGAAATACCACCTAATTTAGGTTTACCATCGATACACACAGGGTATTGGGATCCTTTTTTTCAAGCATGTCAAGATACCGAAACAGTTGTTTGCATGCATATTGGTTCGTCTTCGAAGATGCCGGCTGCCTCTCCTGATGCTCCACCAGCGGTTGCGGCGTCTTTGAGTTTTAATAATGCAATAGCTTCTTTGAGCGACTTTTTGTTCTCAGGAGTCCTTGTGCGTTTTCCAACATTAACTTTGGCATACAGCGAAGGTCAGATTGGTTGGCTTCCGTACATTTTGGAAAGAGTGGATGATGTGTGGAAAGAGCATAGGGCTTGGGGAGGTGTTGCTGACATTATTCCTGAGCCACCGTCAACCTATTACTACCGCCAGGTTTTTGGTTGTTTCTTTCGTGACAAGCACGGACTTAATTCATTGGATGAAGTTGGAGTGGACAACATAACCTTTGAAACGGATTATCCACACACAGACACTACTTGGCCCAATACTAAAGAAGTTGCTCAGGACATGATGGGGCATTTGCCGCAAGATGTTGTTTGGAAGATTGTTAGAGGTAATGCCGCGCGAATGTTGGGAATAAAAATAGAGAATCAGCCAAAATCTTCTTAACGGCTATTCTTATTCGTAATTTGTTTCTAAAATCTTAGTATGGACCGACTATCTGAAATCCTTCTCAAGGAAGATTGCGCTGAAGGTTTGTGGACGTCTGTTGAAACAGGTGAAATGGACGACATTATTCCTGAACTGTCACGTTTAGAGATGGAACAAGACCCCATACATAAACACAAAGATGTTTTGGCTCATACGATCGCTGTTGTCAACAAAACAAAACCTGACATAGTTGTCCGCCTAGCAGCTCTTTTTCACGACATCGGGAAACCTGACACAAGATCTTTTTCGCATGGAGGGGTCACTTTCAGACACCATGAAGAAGTTGGAGCGCGAATTGCTCGCAAAAGACTTAAAGCTCTTGATTTTCCAGAGGAAATAGTTCAACAAGTAAGTGAACTCGTGAGACTTTCTGGAAGGTTTAAAGGTTACGTAGACGGTTGGTCAGATTCAGCTGTACGTAGATACGCAAGAGACGCGGGACCCTTACTAGGCAAGTTGAATCACTTGATTCGTTGCGATTGCACTACGCGAAATCGTGTAAAAGAAGAAGGTATCCAAGCAGCAATGGATGATCTCGAAATACGTATTAAAGATCTAGCCGAAGAAGAGAGAGCTAAATCAGAACGTCCAGGTTTAGACGGTGATGAAATAATGGCACATCTGGGTTTAGAGCCTGGTAG
>PVBE010424315.1_pt1 | contig 37567 bp, 38 predicted proteins | sample 1631181 | NCBI WGS metagenome assembly PVBE01 (sample SAMN08397723, study PRJNA350692) | Marine metagenome, whole genome shotgun sequencing project. | isolation source: water | place: Pacific Ocean | collected 2012-04
ACCTTGCCATCATGAAAATGGGCAATGCTGTCAGCTCTTGCAGCCACTTCATTCTCGTGGGTCACCAGAACAATGGTGATGCCTTGGTCATGGAGATCATCAAAGAGGTTCAGCACATCATTTGAGGTTCGCGAATCAAGGGCGCCTGTGGGCTCATCGGCAAGCAGCAAGCTCGGTTGGTTAATGATTGCCCGAGCGATCGCCACCCTTTGCTGCTGCCCTCCGGAAAGTTGATTCGGCCGGTTTTCCATTCGCTTTGCCAGTCCAACCCGCTCCAGGGCCTGCTCAGCCCGTTGGCGCCTTTCCTGGGAAGGGACGCCCGCATAGATCATCGGCAGCATCACATTTTCCAGGGCAGTGGCGTGGTGGAGAAGGTGAAACTGCTGAAAGACAAAGCCCAGTTGCCTGTTGCGCAGATCAGCAAGGACGTCGTCGTCGAGATCTTCAACGGCAATCCCATTCAGCAGGTAGCTGCCGCTGGTGGGGCGATCTAGGCAGCCAAGAATATTCATCGCCGTGCTTTTGCCTGAACCACTGGTCCCCATCACAGCCAGATAATCACCCTTGATCACATTGAGGTTGAGCTGGTCAAGGGCCTTGACGGTCGACTCTCCATTGCCGTAGTGCTTGCAAACATCGGCAAGCACGGCCACAGATTGCTTGTCAGGGGGGGAGTTAACCAAGGGCGCGCTGGGAGCTCATCGCAATCGCCTGTTGCAGCAGGGGGCTTGAAGTCACAGCGTGATTGGCCCATTCGAACAGGGGATTCGAGAGAATTCCCCCCACTGAAGTGACGAGGACACAGAACAACAGGGCCACTCTCAGTGGTGGTAATCCCAAGGTGTTCCATTGGATGGGTGGATAAGCCTTCACTACATCCGAGGCTTCCTGAGGTTCTTTCACCACCATCATCTTGATCACTGAGATGTAGTAGTAGATCGACACCACCGATGTGATCAGGCCCACCACAACAAGCAGATACTGATGATCTGCCCAGCCGGCGAAGAAGAGATAGATCTTGCCGAAGAAACCCAGCATCGGTGGAATTCCGCCAAGGGAAAGCAGGCAGAGACTGAGCCCGAGGGTGATCAATGGATCTTTCTGATAAAGACCGGCGTAGTCGGCAATTCTGTCGCTGCCGGTGCGAATTGAGAAAAGAATGATGCAGGCGAAGGCGCCCAGGTTCATGAACAGATAGGCCGCCATGTAGAGCACCATTGAGGCAAAACCGTCCTCGGTGCCGCAGACCAGGCCGATCATCACGAAGCCGGCCTGACCGATGGAGCTATAGGCCAGCATCCGTTTCATCGATGTCTGAGCCAGGGCCACGACGTTGCCCAGGGTCATGCTCAGCAGCGCAAGCACTGTGAAGAGCAGTTTCCATTGACTGTCGAAGCTGCCGAAGCAGCCAACCAGCAAGCGCAGGGCCAGGGCGAAGCCTGCAGCCTTGGAACCCACCGAGAGGAACGCCACCACTGGAGTGGGTGATCCTTCGTAGACGTCAGGAGTCCACTGGTGGAAGGGCACAGCCGCGATCTTGAAGGCCACGGTGGCGAGGATGAAGACAAGGGCAAGGGCCGCCAGTGGTGTGGGACTTGTCTGCAGGGCAAGGCCGATGGCTTCAAGGCTGGTGCTGCCGCTGAGGCCATAGAGCAGAGAGGCGCCGTAAAGAAAAACCGCGGCAGCCGCCGAACCGACGAGGAGGTATTTGAGTGCGGCTTCCGAACTGCGTGCATCTCTCTTCATGTAACCCGAGAGCAGGTAGCTGGCGACCGAGAGGGTCTCCAGGGAGACAAACACACTCACCAGATCCGTGGATCCGCAGAGCAGCATCGCTCCCAGGGTTGCCGCCAGCAGGATGGCCGCATATTCACCCACAGGAGAGCCGCTCTGTTCGGCATATCGCCAGCTGATCAGAAGGGAGAGCAGCGTCGAAAGTGCCACAACCGCCCGGAAGGCAATGGCGAGATTGTCAGCCAGAAAGGCGCCGAGGAAGGAGGGCTCTGGCGGGCTGTTCCATTGCAGCGCCAGCAAAACCAGGGCCGTGCCAAGACCTAGATAGCAAACGGGAGGCACCCATCGGGCTGAGATCTTCTCCCCTGCTAGATCCACAAGCAAGGTCACCAGCATTGTCAGAAGAACAACGCCTTCTGGGGCGACAGCCAAGGCGTTGAGGGGGAGATTCAGCAGCTCGCCTGGAGCTGGCATGGCCTGGGTGGTGAGGAGAAATGCACCCAAGTCGGGCATGGTGAGCTCGCTATCTGAATGGCTCTGGCGACTGTAGCGGCGCCGATGCTGCGTTCTCCACTGCTGACTTCTTCGCTGCCAGAGTTGCGACGGTGCGATAAAGAAGGAGGAAGGTTATCGGCTCGTCTGTGGCGCACACTCTGGTCATTGTTGAGAGCCCCACGAAGGCCCGCACCATCCGTGGCTTCCTGCCCAAGGACTTTCGGGTGGAAGCGTCCATGGGTCATGTTCGTGATCTGCCGAACAACGCCAGCGAGATCCCCGCGGCTCAGAAGGGGGAGAAGTGGTCGAATCTTGGAGTCAACACCGAATCCGAGTTCGAGCCGCTCTATGTGGTGCCTAAGGACAAGAAGAAGGTGGTGCGGGAACTGAAGGATGCCTTGAAGGGTGCAGAGCAGTTGCTGCTGGCAACGGACGAGGACAGGGAAGGCGAGAGCATCAGCTGGCACCTGCTGCAGTTGCTGGCTCCGAAGGTGCCGGTGAAGCGGATGGTCTTTCACGAGATCACCAAGGAGGCCATTGCCAAGGCTCTGGATAAGACCAGGGATCTCGATATGGAGCTTGTGCATGCTCAGGAGACCCGGCGCATTCTTGACAGGTTGGTGGGTTACACCCTCTCGCCCCTGTTGTGGAAGAAGGTGGCTTGGGGCCTCTCGGCTGGTCGTGTGCAATCCGTTGCCGTGCGTCTGCTGGTGCAGCGCGAAAGAGCACGGCGTGCCTTCCGCAGTGGCAGTTATTGGGATCTCAAGGCTCAGCTGGATCAGAGCGGCAATCATTTCGAGTCAAAACTCACCCATCTCGATGGCCAGAAGATTGCAACCGGCAACGATTTCGATGAGTCCACCGGAGAGCTGAAGGCGGCCAGCAAAGTGCGTCTTCTCAGCGAGACGGATGCCAACGATCTGGCGGAGAAGGTCCGAAGCTTGCCCTGGCGGGTGGAGACGGTTGAAGAGAAGCCGACAACCCGCAAGCCGGTTCCGCCATTCACCACCAGCACCCTGCAGCAGGAGGCGAATCGCAAGTTGCGTCTGTCCGCGAGAGAGACCATGCGCTGTGCTCAGGGGCTCTATGAGCGGGGGTTCATCACCTACATGCGGACGGATTCGGTGCATCTCTCCGAGCAGGCGATCTCTGCCGCCCGCAGCTGTGTGGAGTCTCGTTATGGCAAGGAGTATCTGAGCAAGTCAGTGCGGCAGTTCAGCACAAAGTCGCGCAATGCCCAGGAGGCCCACGAAGCGATCCGCCCCGCCGGGGAGAGCTTTCGCACCCCTCGTGACACATCTCTGGAAGGCAGGGATCTGGCGCTGTATGAACTGATCTGGAAACGAACCGTGGCCAGCCAGATGGCGGAGGCAAAGCTGACGATGCTTTCCATCGATCTCAGCGTTGCCTCTGCCAGCTTCCGCTCAACCGGTAAGCGCATCGATTTTCCGGGATTCTTTCGTGCCTATGTGGAGGGGAGTGATGACCCCGATGCGGCCCTGGAAGGTCAGGAGGTTCTGCTCCCAGCGCTGGCGGTGGGGGATGCCCCCAAGCCGCTGCAGGTGGAACCCCTCGGGCACCAGACCCAGCCACCGGCCCGTTTCAGCGAAGCCTCGCTGGTGAAGATGCTCGAGAAGGAGGGCATCGGCCGACCCTCCACCTACGCGAGCATCATCGGCACGATCGTGGATCGTGGCTATGCCGCTCTGCAGAACAATTCCCTCACGCCAAGCTTCACGGCCTTCGCGGTGACGGCCCTGCTGGAGGAGCACTTCCCAGACCTTGTGGACACCAGCTTCACGGCGAGGATGGAGTCCACCCTGGATGAGATCTCCACGGGCAAGGTGTCATGGCTTCCCTATCTCAAGACCTTCTACAAGGGCAATGAGGGCCTTGAGACGCAGGTTCATCAGCGTGAGGGGGATATCGATCCCGGGGCCTCCCGAACCATTGACCTGCAGGGGCTGCCCTGTGTTGTCAGGATCGGTCGCTACGGGGCTTACCTGGAGGCCAAGCGGGTCGGTGACGATGGTGAAGAGGAGCTGATCAAGGCCAACCTGCCCCAGGAGATCACCCCAGCTGATCTCGATGAGGAGCGGGCTGAGTTGATCCTCAAACAGAAGTCAGATGGTCCTGAAGCCCTGGGAGAAGACCCTGAAACTGGGGAACAGGTCTATTTGTTGTTCGGACAGTACGGCCCCTATGTGCAGCGTGGGCAGGTCAGTGATGAGGTGCCCAAGCCCAAGCGGGCGTCGCTGCCGAAAGGGGCCAAGCCTGAGGATCTGACCCTGGAGGATGCCCTTGGGCTGCTGCGGCTTCCCCGGCTTCTCGGTGAGCACCCGGATGGGGGGCGGATCCAGGCGGGCCTGGGCCGCTTCGGTCCTTATGTGGTCTGGGACAAGGGCAAAGGTGAGAAGGACTATCGCTCCCTCAAGGGGGAAGACGATGTGCTTCTGGTTGAACTCAGTCGCGCTCTTGAATTGCTGGCCATGCCCAAGCGTGGGCGAGGTGGCAGAACGGCGCTCAAGGACCTTGGTGTCCCTGCTGGTAGCGATGAGGGGGTGCAGGTGTTCGACGGTCCCTATGGGTTGTACGTGAAGCAGGGCAAGGTGAATGCCTCCCTGCCGGAGGGCAAGGGTGCGGATGACATCTCTCTTGATGAGGCTGTGGAACTGCTTGCCGCCAAGGCCGCCAGCAAAAAGACAGGTGGCAGTTCCAGGAAGGCAAAGTCCGAGAAGGCTTCAACCAAGAGCAGCACCAAAACCGCCGCCAAAACCGCCAGCAAATCCACTTCAAAGCAATCCACCTCCAAGCAGCCCGCTGCCCGCAAGGCGCCAGCCACCACAAAAACCGGTCGGCTGCGGGCCAGTGCGGTGCGGGTGATCAAGCCTGCTGATACCTCATGAGCAGGGTCTCAATCGGGGCAGTGGCTTCAGGCTGGCTTGCTGCGTTGGGGATGTCGGTGCTGGTGGTGATCCTGCAGGGCTGTGAAAGCACCCCCTATGGCAAGAAGCTCTCCGACAGTTTTGATTCCCCCCAGCAGGGATCGGCAGCAGCGCCAGGGGAAGCGGCTGCAGCGGGCTCTGCCTCGACTGGCTCCGCTGCCAGCAGAAAGGATCCAGGCGATGCTCGTACAGAGGAGGAGTCCAGGCTGGACTCCGATACCGGGGGCAAGCCTCAGCAGCCTGAGCAGGCAGTGCCAAGGCGCGAGCCAAAGCCGGATGCTGCCGAGTCGGACAAACCTGCTGTTGTGCAGTCTTCAAGAACTGTCAAAACCCAGCCTTATCGCATCATCATCAAGCTTTCCGGTGCTGATCCCTCGGCACCGGCGGAGGCCGTCACCGAGGCTCTGCGCAAGGCCGGTGTGCTCTTTGAGGTGGAAACAATCGAGCGGGTCAAGCCGTCTGCGCCTGGGCGCTTGGCCCCTGCAGCGGCGGGAGATCAGCCTTGAGGCAATCCGGCCCCATGGAGCGCAGCAGCCAGACGAGGCTGAGCCGGCGTCAGGCCCTGAGGATGATGGAAACCTCCTACCTGGCCGCTGCCACGGGTCTGATCTGGCTGGCTCTCTATTACCTGCCCATCGGTGGGGCCATGTTCCGTTTGGCGCTGCCCTTGCCCCTGGCGTTGCTGCAGTTGCGCCGTGGTGACAATGCAGGCCTTGAAGGTGTTGCTCTGGCGGTCCTGCTGCTGGTGGCATTGATGGGTCCCGTCCGGGGACCGCTGATGTTGTTCCCCTATGGGCTGCTGGCGCTCTGGCTTGGCTGGAGCTGGCGACGGGGCCTGAGCTGGTGGTTGAGCTGGAGTGTCGGTGTGCTGCTGGGCACGAGTGGCTTCTTGATCCGTGTTCTCGTTCTGTCCGTGCTTGTCGGCGAGAATCTCTGGGTGGTGATCACCCGGGCTGGCGCAGGCTTGCTGGAGCGGCTTGTGGATCTGTTCCATCTGCCCTTGGCCCCAGATCTCCTTCAGGTTCAGTTGATGGCCCTGGCGCTTGTGGTGGTTCAGGAGACGATCTATGTGCTTGCACTGCATGCCCTGGCTTTCTGGATCTTTCCCCGGCTGAAGGCTCCGATTCCAGAGCCGCCCCCTGCACTCCAAGGTCTTGTTGCCCTTGATCCACTCTGAGTCGTCTGCAGCATCCAGGCCTCAGCCGTTGGCGATGGGATGCACTGTCATCGGCTCAGGTTGCAGCGATGACGTTCTTCGCACCTGGTTGACACCCTGGCAAGAGCCTGATCAAGCCGTGACGCTGTTTTTGGTTCTGGCTGGAACGGCAACAGCCGAAGTTGAAGGCATCTCCGCTGCGGGGGCCACGGCGGCGGCGCGACGGTTCACGGCTCTGGCGGATGCTGAGCTGCTGCTGTTCGGACCAGGCAGGCAGAGGCGTTGGCCGCTGCCACCGTTGCCTGCGGGCGTCTCGCCAGCACTGATCAGCAGAGTCGCTGCCGAATGGCTTGGCCTGACCCCGCTTGTGGCGGCGGCGGGTCTGCCCCTGGCACCGCAGTTCCCCCATCTGCGCCTTGAACCAGCCAACCGAGGCCCCGCTGCCTGCCTGAGTTCGGGGCAGGCGATGGATCTGAAACGCGTTCAGGTGCTCTGGCAGCGGGGCTGGAGGCTTGGCAAAGGCCTTAGAGGGCCTCTGCTGCTGGCGGAATGTGTCCCGGGGGGAACAACTACGGCCCAGGCTGTTCTGACTGGGTTGGGGCTGTCAGTGGCAGATCTGATCAGCGGCAGTGCTCGCATCCCTCCCATGAACCTGAAGCAGTCCCTGGTGGAGCGGGGGCTGCGTGCTGCGCAACTCCCGATTCAGCCCTCCCCCCAGTCCGTTCTCGCAGCAGTGGGTGATCCGTTCCAGGCCCTGGCGGCAGGTCTGCTGCTTGGTGCGATGGAAGCGGATCAACCGGTTCTTTTAGGCGGTGGTAGTCAGATGGTGGCGGTGTTAGCCCTTGCGCTGGCTGCTGAGGGTCAGACCGGGCGACAGCAACTGGCAGAAGGTGTGTGTCTTGGCACCACGGCCTGGCTGGCGGCGGAGTCAGATCGTTGCCAGGGTCGATCGGGGGCCCTTGGTGGCCTGCTGGATCGAACCATGAACCATTTCGGTGTGCAGCTCAAAGGACTGGCAACGGGCCTGAGGTTTGAAGCAAGCCGTCACTCCCGGCTCAGGGATTATGAGCTTGGCTTTGTCAAGGAGGGAGTTGGGGCCGGTGCTCTTTCTCTGCTTGCACAGCTGCGGGGTGCATCCATTCAGGAACTTCTGGAAGCCTGTGATCGGGCCATGGATCATTTGGCGGCAACGGAAGGCTCGTCAGCCCGTGATTGCCCCGTAGGGTCTCAGCCATGAGCACGCCAACCCCAGTGCAATCCCTGATCCCAGCGAGAGCCCTGTCCAGGCGAGAGCTTCTGCGCCTGGGATTGCTGACTGGCTTGGCTGGGCTTGCCGGCTGTGCACGCTCTTCTGCTGCGCCTGCATTGTGGGCAACAGCGGAAACCCTCCCCAAGCGTTGGCGTCGTGCACTTCCAGCTCCCTGGCAGTTTCACCCTCTCAAGGATGCTTCCGAACCCGAGCCCTATGGCAAAGCGCTGAGAGCTGGGGCGGCGCTGCTGGCGATGACTGACGGCTGGTTGACAGCTTTGCCGACTGATGCGCTGCAGCCGATTGAGGCCCCGCCCCTCGAAGGTCGCCTCAATAACCAGGCCCGCTCCTATCTCACCAGTCTTGGCTCCGAACTGGCGGCAAGGGTGATGCCGGTAGGTGTGAGTCCATGGGTGATGCTGTTCAAGCATGGCGAAGCCTGGAAAGCTGAGGCCAGCAAGGGCTGGCAGGTGTTGCTGGATCCAGACTTGCGCGGCCGTGTGGTGCTGCCTCGCAGTCCGCGCCTGGTGATGGCCCTGGCAGAGCGTATTGAGAGTCGTGATTCACTGCAGCGTTTGCGATCTCAGCTACTCACCTTTGATGATCAGCAGGCGCTCAGATGGTTGCTGCAGGGTGAGGCAAGGGTTGTGGTGCTGCCGTTGCAGCGCTGCATGGCCAGTCTGCGCCGTGATCCCCGCTTGATGGCGGTGCTCCCGGACAGCGGCGCTCCCTTGAGCTGGACCCTGCTGGTTCGTTCGGCCCAGACCAGGGAGCCGTTGCCTCAGGCCTGGGTTGAGCAGGCCTGGACCATGCCCATGCTCGCTCAGCTGCTCGCCGATGGATGGATGTCTCCTCTGCCCAGGGTTGAGTTGGAACCTGCCCTGACCAGGGTGCCCGTTGCCCATCGTGAACTTGTCTTGCCACCCCAGGCTGTGCTTGAGCGATGTTGGTCTCTGCCGCCCTTGCTGCCTGGCGAGCAGGCGGCTCTGCAGGAGCGTTGGCGGCGCTCAGCCCCATAGTCTTCGTCGCGGTGGGGCCACCAGCCGTTGATGGGTGTCTGCCAGCAGATCGGGTATCGGCAGATGCTCCGGGCAGCGGGGCAGACACGCTCCGCAGCGCTCACAGGCGCTGGCATCAAGCTGTTCCCACCAGTGACCAGCGCGACCGATCAGGTTGTAGCGCTCCTGGGCAAAGGCCTGCAGATCATGGCCAACACTGAGATTTCTAAGCCGCAGCAAATCAGGGATCGGCACCTCCATGGGGCAGGGCAGGCAGGCCCTGCATTGGCTGCATTGCTGAGGGGAAAGCCTTTGGCAGGCCTTGCTGCGCAACTGTTCTATGGCCTGACGTTCCTCTGCTTCGAGGGGGCCATCGCAATGCATCATCTGGCTGGCAAGCAGCAGGTCCTCTGGGTTGGCGGCACCAACGGTGAGGGTGCTGATCCCGGCTGAGAGCAGGAAGCGATAGGCGAGCTGAAGAGGTGTAAAAGGGTCGCAGTCTTCGATCAGGGTCTGGCTGGGGGCCTGTAGGCGCCCGCCTTTGTCTGCCGGGGAAATGGCCATCACCCCCAGGCCGGCTTTGCGGGCCTGGGCAGCCAAGGGCATGCGTTCCGGATCGAGGAGATGCAGATGCAGGCTGCAGAACTGAAAGCGGTCGCTGTCCAGTGCTTTTGTGATCAGAGGCAGAGGCCCGTGGCTGCTGAATCCCACCTGGCCGACAAGACCTTCCCCTTCCGCCCAGGCCAGTAGTTCGGCACCATCGCCCTGCAGGGCCCAGTTGAGGTGTTCCGGGCGGTTGAGGCCATGCACCGCCAGGTTGTCCAGTTTTGAGAGCCCCAGGCGTTTGAGCAGTCCGGTCAACTGGCTTCGGCCTTCCATCAGCTCCAGGCCGGGAAGCAACTTGCTGGTGATCACCCATCCGCCGGAGGGCTCCTGGCCCTCCTGCTTCAATCTGCTCAGAGCGGCGCCAAGGAAGGTTTCGGCGGGGCCATAGGCGGGGGCGGTTTCAAGGTGATTGATCCCTGCGGCCAGGGCCGCTCGCACCACTGCAAGCATCTGACTCGCTGATGCGAGTGCGCGCATGGTCCCCAGGGTGAACAGGCTCACATCCGGACCCCGGCCGAAGGGGCGCCGAACTGGAGTCATGGGCTGGAGCTTGGATCAGCACTGCTCGATCCGGATGACTCGCCGGATGACTGGTCTGTGGCGGGTTCGCGATTCTGCAGATGGCGGATCAGTGCAGCAGGGCTGACTTGATCAACGAATTTGCGGAATTCGTCCTGATCCTCGGCATCGGCTTCCTCATCCACGGCAATCGAGGCTTCGGCCACAACTTCTTCCAGCATCCAGATGCTGGAGTGGGTGCGCACCGCCAGTGCAATGGCATCGCTGGGGCGTGAATCCACTTCAATCAAGGCCGCAGAGTGCTGCTGCAGCTCCTGCTGCTTGACCTGTTCTTTGCCCTCCTTTTTTTCCGGCTCCCCCTCCACTGCTGCATGCATGGCCCGAAGTTTGAGCACCGCTCTGAAGGTGCTGTCCTCAATGGCGTGGATGATCACCCGTTCCAGATGGAGATTGCCGGCTATAAGCAGAGACACCATCAGATCGTGGCTGAGGGGGCGAGGCACCGGGGAACCCTGAATGCCGGCCATGATGTTGTGGGCCTGGGCCTGGTCAATCCAGATCGGGATCTGCCGCCTTCCGGTGGAATCCCGCAGCAGCACAATCGGACTTCGGGTCGAAGCATCGATGGCGAGTCCTGCCACACTCATTTCGACCATGGCCGATCCTCTCCCCTGCTTTGATTATGACGAGGTGAGCTTCCTCTAGAGGGTTTGCCATGTTTACAGGGCTGGTACAGGCCGTTGGTCGGGTTCAGCGGCGTTCATCAGGTTTGCTGGTGGTTGGTTGTGAGCCTTTTTCCCCCCTCCGAATTGGGGACAGTGTTGCTGTGGATGGCGTCTGTCTGACGGTGGTGAGTCTTGTCGCCGATGGCTTTTTGGCTGATGTGAGCGAGGAGACCTTGGCCCGCACCACCCTTGGCCCAAAGGCTGATCGCGGCGGTGTGGTGAATCTCGAGCCGGCGGTGCGGCTTGCCGATCGCCTTGGCGGCCATCTGGTCAGTGGCCATGTTGATGGCGCCGCTGAGGTGCTCGTTGTCGAGGCCCTGCCCCAGTCCTGGCATCTTGAGCTCCGTTGGCGTGAGCACCGATTCGGTCGTTATGTCTGCGAGAAGGCCAGCATTGCCGTGGATGGCATCAGCCTCACGGTTGCCGGCTGCGCCGAGGCGGGAAGCCGCTTCTGGGTCGCCGTCATCCCCCACACCTGGACAGCCACATCGTTGCAGCATCTCTGTCAGGGGGATGTCGTCAACCTCGAGGCTGATCTGATGGCCAAATATGCAGAGCGTCTGCTGCAGGGATCGCCTCAGTCGGAGCGGGGATCAAAGGCCATGGCCACTGATCTTTCCACGGACTGGCTGTCTAGCCATGGATGGAGCTGATCAGAGGTTTGGCGCTGGTGTATGAAAAATGGTGGTCGGATCTGGTCCTTATCCATAAGGTGCAGGTGCTGTAGTTAAGGACTTTTTGATGTCTGGAGACGGACAATCCGAATCAGTGGGAACCTTCAAGGCCTTTGCCATCGCTGAAGGGATTCTGCTGATCGTGCTCGGGCTTTTAGCTCTGATCTTTCCTGTGGTGGCGTCCTTCTGGACCACAGGTGTGATTGCGGTGCTGTTCCTGGTTGGCGGGATCGTCGGTTGGGTCAGCAATCTGGCGAGATCTGGGCGAATGGGCCGTTGGATCTGCTTCTGGCGTCTGGTGGTCTCGACCCTCTTCCTGGTCGCCGGCGGTTCGATGATCGGCAACTTCCGCAATCCTGCTGAAGCTGCCGAGCAGGTGGCGGCCTTTTCCCTGGCTATCGGGATTGTTTTCCTGGTGGAAGGTGTTGTCGCCTTTTGCAGTGGTTTGATCAACTCCAGTCGTCCGGGTGCTGGCTGGGCGATCGCCAATGGCGTGATCACCTTCATCCTTGGTCTGCTGATCCTCACGCTGAAATTCTGGAATCTGCTCTGGGTGCTTGGGGTGCTTGTCGGGATCAGCTTCCTGTTCAGCGGTATCGACCTGATTGCCTTCAGCTCATCGATTCATGACGATCAGGATCCCCCGGCGATGGCCTGAAGGGATTTGAATGGCCCAGAAGATCACTGACACCTTGCACTGTCATCGGCACAGGCAGTGATCAGTGATCTTCCTTCCCTGGCCTGGATCTGCTAGCTGTCGTTCGACTCAGGCAGATCCAGCTCATCGGAGTTTTCACCGCCAAGAGTGACTTTTTCAAGGGGAAGCAACCAGATCGCCCCTGATTCACGGTGAATCTCAATCCGGAATTCCTGCCCAGGTTCAAGACCGAGCTTGCGGGTGTAGGCGTGGCCGATCAGCAGGTTGCCATTGCCGTGCACCCTTGTGCGAAATTCCGCCTGGCGACCTCGGACACCGCCACCGGATCCAGAGCCTCCGCTGGAGGGAAGCTTGTATCCCTTGGCCTCAACGAGAGCTCTGTAGAAGCTCTTTTTAAGTACACGACCACTCGGCCCGACGTAGCCGCATCCCCGTGCAATCTCATCCTCAGAGCGATTGCTGAGTGATCTTGCCTTGTCCAGGAGTTCTTTGCCGACCAGCATTTTGCCAGCTTCATTCCTATCAATTCTGACTATTTCTTTCAACTGTGGCAAGGCATTGATTGATACCTGGATGTCGGGGAGTCTTTTGGAGCTCTTTTGAGCCCTTTTTGAGTCCTTGCCGTTAGATCAGATAGAGGATGATGAACAAAATCACCCAGATTCCATCTACGAAGTGCCAGTAGAGCTCTGCTGCTTCGAAGGGAAAGTGATTGGCACTGGTGATCCGTCCTCCCGGAGATCGTGACTGCCACCAGACAATCAGGATCATGATTGCCCCCAGAGTGACATGCAGACCGTGGAAGCCGGTCACGGCATAGAAGGTGCTGGCGTAGAGGTTGTCTGTCAGGCCAAAGGGCAGGGTGAAATATTCGACCATCTGACTGAACAGGAAGGCCAGTCCGAGGCCTGCTGTGATCAGAAGCCAGCGTTGGCAGAGTCCCGCCTGGTCACGACGCAAGGCCTGCCCGGCGCGATGGAATGTCGCACTGCTGACCAGCAGCAGGATTGTATTGAGCGTGGGCAGGGGCAGTTCGAGCTCGTAGATCGCATCCGGGAGCAGGGGATTCACGGCCCGGAAGGTGAGATAGGCGGCGAAGAAGCCGGCAAAGGTCATGCCATCGGCCACAAGGAATGTGGCGAGTCCGAACATGCGATGGTCAGGGTGGGCTTCATGCTCCTGGTCGTGTTCGAGACTCTTTTCCTGGTCTGACGTGGTTAAGGACGTCATCGGCCATTCCCCCAGAGTTGGCTGCCACTGGCCACAGCCAGGTCGATCTTGTCGTTTTTAACCCCATAGGCATAGGGCTCGGTGACCAGGGGGGCTTCCCCTTTCCAGTTCTCCACCGGTGGTGGTGAGCTGGTCAGCCACTCAGGCGTCAGTGCATTCCAGGGATTGTCTCCTGCCACTTCACCATTGAACGCGCTCTGGATGACATTCCAGAGGAAGGGCAATGTGCTGATGGCCATCAGCAGTGCACCGACGCTGCTGAGTTGATTGATGAAGGTGAATTGCGGGTCGTATTCAGCCACCCGTCTTGGCATGCCATTGAGCCCGAGCCAGTGCTGGGGGGCGAAGCAGAGGTTGAAGCCAATGAAGGTGAGTAGAAAATGCAGCTTGCCGAGGGGTTCATTCATCAGTCGACCGGTGAACTTCGGATACCAGTGATAGATCGAGGCAAAGATCACAAAGACCGAGCCTCCATAGACGATGTAGTGGAAATGGGCGACAACGAAATAGGTGTCATGGACATGAACATCGAATGGCACTTGAGCCAGAGCCACTCCCGTGATCCCACCAAGCACGAAGTTGACGATGAAACCACAGGAGAACAACACAGCGCTGTTCAGGGATATCCGCCCCCCCCAGAGGGTTGCCAGCCAATTGAAGAATTTGATCCCGGTCGGCACGGCGATGAAAGCCGTGGCGATCGTGAAGAAAAGGCGCATCCAGGGAGGTGTTCCGCTGGTGAACATGTGATGGGCCCAGACGACCAGCCCCAGCACCACGATCGCCATGATCGAATAGACCATGGTTGTGTAGCCGAAAAGTGGTTTGCGGCAGTGAGGGGGAAGAATCTCGCTGACCAGACCAAACGCCGGCAGCACCATGATGTACACCGCAGGGTGAGAATAAAACCAGAACAGGTGCTGATAGACAACTGCATTACCACCAAGGTCGGGATTGAAGAATCCGGTATGAACCACGATGTCGAAACTGAGCAGGATCAGGGTGCCTGCCAGCACCGGGGTTGAGAGCACAACAAGAATGCTTGTGCCCAGCATCGCCCAGCAGTACATGGGCATCTGCATGAGCTTCAGGCCCGGTCGCCGCATCTTGAGGATGGTGGCAAGGAAGTTGATGCCACCGAAGATCGAGCTGCCGCCCAAAAACAGCACACTCAGAATCCAGAGGATCTGTCCGGCTGCAGGGGTTGTCAGGCTCAGGGGTGGGTAGGCCGTCCAGCCGGATTCAGAAGCCCCTGTGATGAAGTAGCTGCTGATCAGCAGCAGGCCAGCTGGCGGGATCATCCAGAACGCCACGGCATTGAGTCGTGGAAAGGCCATGTCACGGGCTCCCACATAAAAGGGAATCAGGTAGTTGCCGAAGGCGCCATTCACCACAGGCACAATCCAGAGAAAGATCATCACCGTGCCGTGCAGGGTGAGCACCTGGTTGTAAACGTCCCGGGGCATGAAGTCTGAGATGGGGCTGACCAGCTCGACGCGCATCGCACTCGCCAGAGCGCCGCCGATCAGATAGAAGAGGAATCCACAAACCAAATACTGCAAGCCGATGACCTTGTGGTCGACGCTGAAGCTGAAGTAACGCAGCCAGCCTGTTGGTTGAAGATGTGCCGAAGGCTGATTGCTGGAGGGAGGGATGGCAACAGTCATGATTCTGTAACCGGGGGTTTGGCGTTCGTTGTGATCCAGGCGTCATACGTCTCCGGATCTTCTACAACCACAGTGGATCTCATCCCACCGTGATAAGGGCCACAAAGCTCAGCGCAGACAATCGGGTATCGCCCCGGCTTGGTTGCCGTGAAGCTGAGCATGGTGGGTTGCCCTGGGATGACGTCCTGCTTGAGCCGGAATTCAGGCACCCAGAAGGCATGAATCACATCCTTGGATTCAAGCCGGAGATTCACCGGACGTCCTATGGGCACATGCAGTTCCCCTGATGTGATATCAGCCCCGGGGTAATGGAACAGGAAGGCGAATTGCATTGCAGTGACCTCGATCGGTCCCTGGGTAATGCCCGCCGGGGTCGATGCATCTTCTTTGGCGGAGCTGATTCCACCCCAGACCCGTTCCTCACTCGCCATCGCTGAATGGTCATGACCAGACCCGCTGAGGGGAGTCATCCCACCCATCCGGTCATAGATGTCGTAGCTGTAGAGGCCTACGAACAGAACGAGAATTGCTGGAACTGCGGTCCAGAAGATTTCAAGAGGAAGATTGCCCTCCAGGGGAATTCCGTCTCCAAGTTGCCCTGGCCGGCGGCGGAATCTGATCAAACTGAAAATGACCAGTCCAACAATACCGAGGAATAAAATCGCCCCAATGCTGAAGAGAAACCGGAAAAACTCGTCGTAAATGGGTGCATTTGCACTGGCGTCCAGAGGGAGGAAATTGACGTTCTGACCTATCCATAGTCCAACCAGCATCAGGGCCATGCCCAGAACCAGCGTGAGGATGGCCGAAGGAATCTGCACTAGCCGAAACCAATCATTTTTCAGCCTATTTAAATTGCTCCACAATACAATGTAGTGATTGTTAAATCGTGCTGCATTCGGACCTCAGGTCCCTGGTAGCAGCAAAAAACTGGCAATAAGGCCTGCTTTTTTTGCTTTTTCTTTGTCAGGGTTAGACGATCTAAACCGTTCCAGTTCTGTTTCATTAGTCCACACAGCTAGAAGTGATTGATCTGATCGCTACGGTCAAATGAATCGGTCCCAATGCCTAAGGATGGAGTTGATCCTTTGACCGCTTCGTCCTTGACAACGATTCGGTGGCGTCTGGCCCAGCTTTCTGCTCATCTTGTTGTGGCATTGATTGCCCTTGTTGTGATCGGTGGTGCGACAAGGGTGATGGAGGCTGGCCTTGCTTGCCCGGATTGGCCTCTCTGTTTCGGCAGCTTTCTGCCGGGTCGGCAGATGAATCTTCAGGTTTTTCTTGAGTGGTTCCATCGTCTTGATGCCTTTGTTGTTGGCATGGCGCTGTTGGTGCAACTGGCAGCGGCCGTTGTCTGGCGTTCGAGGCTGCCAGCCTGGTTGCCCTGGTTCAGTGCTGTTTTGGTGCTGATGGTTGTGCTTCAGGGTGGCCTTGGCGCCCTCACCGTTCTTCAGCTTCTGCCATCAGGAATTGTCACTGCTCACCTGGCACTGGCCCTGACGCTGGTGGCCATGGTCAGTGCTCTTGCTCAGCGTTTACTGGCCTCACCTGGAGGGGCGTCACCTCTCTGGTGGCGGCTTATGGGGGGCACGGCACTGATTGCCGTTGTGGGTCAATGCCTGCTGGGAGCACGCATGGCCACGTCATGGGCTGCCCAGAGATGTCTGGCTGGAGGTGAGGCCTGCCAGTGGCTCAACTGGCATCGACTCACGGCGACCCCTGTGGCCTGCACGGTCATCGCCTTCGCCCTCACCGCATTGGTGATCGGTGGATGGCCCCGGCGGCAGTGGCCGTTTCTGCTGGCAGCGATCGGGCTGGTTATCTTTCAGATCACTCTTGGTGTTTTCACCCTCCGCCTCGGTCTCTCCCAGCCGGCGGTGACTGTTTCCCATCAGTTGGTGGCGGCAATTCTGGTCGCACTGATCTCCGCTCTCACCTTTCGCACCCCTGAGGCCGAGCCTCTTCCCCTGTCTTTGTTGATTGAAGATTCAGCTCTGGAGCAATGTCATGGTTAGTTCAACATCGGTCATCCCTCAGTCCGAGTTGACCAGAGATCAGCTGGTTCCCTCCCGTAAACGGATCAAGCTGCCTCCATGGCTCGAGGTGGCCAAACCTCGGCTGATCCCTCTGCTGCTGGCCACCACCATCGGCGGGATGGCCCTCAGCGACGGTTGGCCCCTGTCTTCGCCTCGCTTGGTATGCACCCTCGGTGGTGGGGCACTGGCAGCAGCCGCTGCAGGCGTTCTCAACTGTCTGTGGGAACAGGATCTTGATGGCCGGATGCAGCGCACCAGTGCCAGGGCGCTTCCCTCCGGCCGCCTCTCGCCAACGGCTGCCTTCGCTGGAGCCATCTCCTGCACCCTGGCAGCAGCGGCCCTGCTGGTCAGTGGTGTGAATTGCCTCGCAGCGGCATTGTCACTGCTTGGACTTTGTAGCTATGTGCTGCTCTACACGGCTTTGCTAAAGCCTCGTACACCTCAGAACATCGTTATTGGTGGTGTTGCTGGAGCGATCCCTCCGCTGGTCGGCGCTGCGGCTGCCACTGGCCATGTGGGGCTGAGTAGCTGGTGGCTTTTTGCTCTGGTGATGGTCTGGACCCCCGCACATTTCTGGGCACTGGCCCTGTTGCTGAAAGACGACTACCGGTCGGTTGGCATTCCGATGTTGCCTGTGGTGAAGGGGCCGACGGTGACCGTCAGAGCCATTGAGCGCTATGGCTGGGCGACGATTCTGCTCAGCGGCCTCGGTGTGCTGGCGTTGCCGGAGGGTGGACTTTTCTACGGCTTGCTGCTGCTTCCCTTCAACGGTCGACTCCTTCAGATGGTGCGGAGGTTGTCAGCAGATCCTGAGAATCTTGATCGAGCCAAAGGCCTTTTCCGTTGGTCAATCCTCTATATGTTCGGCATCTGTCTGTTGTTGGTGGTGAGTCGTTTTCCAGTTGCGGTGGAGTTCAATAACCAAAGCTGGGATCTTCTGCTGCAGTTGAGCACCAGCCTTTCCATCGGGTGATCAGATCGATCCCTTCAAATTTCGTTGATGTTCATTATCGTGATGGGCTAGTTGGGTTTTATCTCACTTCTCAGGAGTCGAGGCGATGGCATTGATCGAACTGCAGAAACTAGAAAAGTCCTATGGGTCTGTGCAGGCTCTCAAGGGTCTCACCCTCAACGTTCCATGTGGTTGCCTTTATGGCCTTCTCGGACCCAATGGTTCCGGTAAAACCACCACCCTGAGGATTCTCTGCACACTTCTGGCGCCTGATTCAGGAACTGTCAGCGTGGTTGGAATCGATGCATTAAGGGATCCTCGCGGTGTGCGTCAGCAGATTGGCTATGTCGCCCAGGAGGTGGCCGTCGACAAGATTCTCACAGGCCGTGAACTGCTTGAACTGCAGGGAGATCTTTATCACCTGCATCGGCGGGACAGGGACGAACGCATCGCCGAACTGAACAGGCGTCTTGGTATGGATGAGTGGATCGACCGACGTTGCGGCAGCTATTCGGGAGGGATGAGACGTCGCCTGGATCTCGCCTCGGGTCTGCTGCATCAACCACAGTTGCTGGTTCTCGATGAGCCCACTGTGGGTCTGGATATAGAGAGTCGCGCTGCGATCTGGCAGTTGCTGCGGGAGCTGAAGTCCCAGGGGACCACGGTTCTGCTCAGCAGCCATTATCTCGAAGAAGTGGAGGCCCTCGCCGATCGCATTGCGATCATCGATGACGGTCTTGTGATTGCCGAGGGCACGCCGGAGCAACTCAAACGCCAGCTCGGTGGTGATCGGGTGACGCTGCGGGTGCGGGAGTTCAGTGACGAAGTTGAAGCTGAGCAGGTCCGTCAGTTGCTGGAGCAGGTGGAAGGGGTGAGCCAGGTTGTGGTGAACAGGGCTCAGGGGTTCTCCCTGAATCTTGTTGTTGAGGGGGAAGCTGTTCTTACCAGGCTGCGAACCAAGCTCGGTGGGGCCGAGTTGCCTGTTTTCGCCCTCGCCCAGAGCCGTCCCAGCCTCGATGATGTGTATCTGCAGGCCACTGGCAGAACCCTGATGGATGCCGAACTTGCAGTTGCCGGGCAACGTGATACCAAGCAGGAACGCAAGCAAGCCATGGGGTGACTCCCCAACTGCTTTCAGGGTTGCTCGTCAATCGATCTGTCTTCGTTCCGTTCCGATTCCTTGCCGCCATCTCCTCGATTCCGTTGTTCTGAAACTCGATGACCAGTCCTCAAGCCGCTCTGACGCCCCGTTCCGCTGAGCAGGGTCCTCTGGCTGATCTGGCTCAGGAAACATTTGCACTGACGCGTCGTTTATTCCTGCAGTTGATGCGGCGACCTTCCACACTGATTGCCGGCATCCTGCAGCCGCTGATCTGGTTGGTTCTCTTCGGAGCGCTGTTCGCCAAGGCTCCAGAAGGATTGCTTCCCGGTGGAGGCAGCTACGGGCGCTTCCTGGGTGCCGGTGTGATCGTGTTCACCGCCTTCAGTGGTGCGCTTAATGCAGGTCTGCCGGTGATGTTCGATCGGGAATTCGGGTTTCTCAATCGTTTGCTGGTGGCCCCTCTGCGCAGCAGAAGTTCGATCGTGCTTGCTTCGGTGATCTACATCACCTCCCTCAGCCTTGCCCAGAGTCTTGCCATCATGGCCATGGCATCGATCCTGGGTTATGGATGGCCAGGTGCTGCCGGTTTGTTGCTTGTGATCGTGACCCTGTTTCTACTGGTGATCGCCATCACAGCCCTCAGCCTCGGCCTTGCCTTTGCCCTGCCAGGTCATATCGAGCTGATTGCGGTGATCTTCGTGACCAACCTGCCGCTGTTGTTCGCCAGCACCGCCCTGGCGCCCCTCTCCTTCATGCCGGGCTGGTTGGGCTGGCTAGCAGCACTGAATCCTCTTACCTTCGCAATTGAACCCATCCGTGCTGCCTATACGGGCCCACTCGACCTCAGCGCCGTTTTGATTGACGCTCCTTATGGCGCTGTCAGCGGCTATGGCTGTCTGACGGTTTTGCTGGCACTCTCAGTGGGCTTGTTCCTGATGATTCGTCCTCTGTTGAACCGCAAACTCGCCTGATCCTGTGAACAACTCCGCCTTCCTTTCCCCCTCGCCTCGCCAGGTTGAGCTGCAGCGACAGATGACCCTGGCTCAGCAGCTTGACGATCAACGCCTGATGACGTTGCTTCAGGTGCAGTGGGTGCATCGATACGGAGTTGCCACCCTGCCTTCCCTGCAAGAAGAGGAGCCTGCTGCTGTTGTTGAGCCGATCGCAGTGGAGGAGAAGCCTGTCGCTGTTGTTGAGCCGATCGCAGTGGAGGAGGAGCCGTTCCCTGTGGAACAAATTGCTCAATCTGAGCCAATCTCAGAAGGTGTAGCCGCAGACAACTTGGTTGTTCCAGCAAAGACCTTGGGGAGGGTCGCAACCTTTTTCAAAGGTTGCCTTGATGAGGTGAGCAGCACTTTGAGCAACGATGAAACCCCTCCCCTGGAAAAGCTTGGGCAGGGCCAGGCCTGCTTGGATCAGGGCGTCGCTTCACCACCACCACCACCATCGATCAAGCATCTGCGCCGCTGGTTGCCTGCCACCGATGATGCGCTCACCAAGGCGTCCTGATCAGCAATGGCTCTTCCGGCAGCAGAACAGCTGAGAGGGGGGTTGATTGTGTCTGTTCAGGCTCCGCCTGGATCACCGATGCGTCACCCGGATGTGATCGCGGCCATGGCAGAAGCCAGTCTGATCAATGGTGCCGTTGGTGTACGCCTTGAGAGTCCGGAACATATCGGTGCTGTCAGGCGCCGCTGCCCCGAGGCTTTGATCATTGGCCTCTGGAAGCGAACCTTTGCGGACAGTTCCGTCTACATCACGCCGCGATGGGATGAGATCAGGGCTGTCTGGGCAGCCGGTGCAGATGTTGTTGCTCTCGATGCAACAGCGCGAGCACGCCCTGATGGCAGCAACCTCACCGAGCTGTTGACGCGAACGCGTGAGCAGCTTGGCGCTGCCGTGATGGCAGATGTGGACAGCGTTGAAAATGGTATCCGCGCCGCCGAACTTGGCTGTGATTGGGTTGGCACAACCTTGTATGGCTACACAGAAGAAACGGAGATGTTTAGACCTCCCGGCCTGGAATTGCTGAAATCACTGCGAAGTCGCTTGCCTCCTGATCGCTTGCTGATCTGTGAAGGGGGAATCAGCTCAGCGGGGATTGGGCGTGAAGCTCTGCAGGAAGGCGCTGATGTCGTGGTGGTGGGAACGGCCATCACCGGTGTTGACCTGCAGGTGTCCAGCTATTGCAAGCAGTTGCTGAAGCTTTGATGCAGGCCTGATCCGGTTTGGGCTGAATCCCTGTTGGAGCAGGCCTGGAGGGCATCACATCATCCCGGGCATGCCCATGCCGCCCATGCCGCCCATACCACCCATTCCACCCATGCCGCCCATACCACCCATCGGGTCGCCTCCTCCTGCTCCCTCAGCGGCAGGAGGCTCAGGTTTGTCAGCGATCACCACCTCGGTGGTGATCAGCATCGAGGCGATGGAGACTGCATCTTGAACTGCGAGGCGCACAACCTTGGCTGCATCAAGGATGCCGGCGGTGAGCAGGTCCTCGAATCTGCCATTGAGGGCATTGAAGCCCTTGCCCTGTTTCTGAATCTCTGCGATCACCACATCTCCATTTCTGCCTGCATTGATGGCGATCTGCCTGGCGGGTTCGCTCAAAGCCCTCTGAACGATTTCAACCCCCGTACGCTTGTCACCGCCCAGTTGCTGTGCCAGTGAGTTCAGCTCATCGGCCAGGGCAAGCAGGGTGGTGCCCCCCCCGGCCACGATGCCTTCCTCCACTGCTGCACGGGTCGCATTCAGAGCATCTTCAATGCGCAGTTTGCGGCTCTTCAGTTCGGTTTCCGTGGGGGCTCCCACCTTGATCACAGCAACACCGCCGGCCAGTTTGGCAATCCTTTCGCTGAGTTTCTCGCGGTCGTAGTCGGAGTCAGTGGCCTCCAGTTCACGCTTGATTGAGGCCACCCTGGTATTCACGGCATCACGGTTGTCGTCGCTGGCGACGATCGTGGTGGTGTCCTTGCTGATTGTGATCCGACGTGCCTTACCCAGATCAGCGAGGGTCACCTTGTCGAGACTCATCGCTTTGTCTTCACTGATCACCGTGCCGCCCGTGAGCACGGCGATGTCTGCCAGGGTTGCCTTGCGTCGTTCCCCGAAGGATGGGGCCCGAACGGCAGCCACCTGCAGAACCCCACGGTTCTTGTTGACAACCAGGGTGGCCAGGGCTTCACCATCAACCTCTTCGGCCAGGATCACCAGGGGTGAGCTGCTTTTCTGCACGCTTTCGAGAACGGGCACCAGATCAGCGATGGAACTGATCTTTCTGTCAGTGAGCAGCAGCAGGGCATTTTCGAATTCACAGATCTGCCGTTCGCTGTCGGTGACGAAATAGGGGGAGCTGTAGCCCCTGTCAAAGGCCATGCCCTCAGTCACTTCAAGATCGGTCGCCAGGGATTTGGATTCCTCAACGGTGATCACACCATCGACGCTGACCTTGTCCATGGCTTCGGCAACGAAGCGCCCAACTTCATCGTCGCCACCGGCACTGACGGTTGCCACCTGACGAATCGCGTCACCGCTCACGGCCTGGCTCCTCTGGGCAAGGGCATTCACAAGGTGCTCAGTGGCTTTCTCCATGCCGCGGCGAAGCTCGACCGGACTGGCGCCAGCGGCGACGTTGCGGAGACCTTCCTGAACCATGGCCTGGGCAAGGACTGTTGCCGTGGTGGTTCCATCTCCGGCCTTTTCCTTTGTTTTTGAAGCCACTTGCTGAAGAAGTTTGGCGCCGAGATTTTCAAAGGGATCCTCGAGTTCAATCTCCTTGGCGATCGTCACCCCGTCATTGACGATGTCTGGGGCGCCGAATTTTTTCTCCAGCACAACGTTTCGACCCCGTGGACCGATGGTGACGCGCACGGCATCTGCAAGCTGATTCACACCGCGCTCCAGTGCACTGCGTGATTTATCCGAAAAACTGAGAAGTTTGGCCATGGTCTGCTTATATCAGTGAATCAATGTCCCACAAAGGGTTCACGAGATGGGAGAGGGGGAGAGGTGGGGAAAGCCGAATCCCTAATCCTTTGATCTGATGTTTTGGCCTGTCAGAAAGAGCTCAAGTGGGTATGGTCGCGCCATGAACGACTCTGGAGCGCTGTTTTTTGTGCTCATCGCCGGCCTGGCCGGATTGATGGCATTGGTCTATATCCCACTTCGCATCTTCCTTACTGCCACAGCCCGCAGCCGCAGGCTGAAGCTTTTGCAGAGCATCCGCAAACTGCGGGATCAGTTGGGTCAGCCTTTCGACCCCTGAATCAGATCCACAGTCGGTATGGGCTCAGCCCATCACCATCCCGCCATCCACCTGCAGCACCTGACCGGTGATATACGTCGCTGCCTGATCTGCAGCGAGAAACCGCACTGTCCCCGCAACCTGCTCCACTGTGCCGAGGCAGCCCAGCGGAATGGCGGCAAGGATCGGTTCATGATCCAGTTCCCTGGTCATGTCAGTGGCAATGAATCCAGGCGCCACGGCATTGACGGTGATGCCCCGGCTGGCGAATTCTCTGGCGGTGCTTCGGGTCAGCCCCACAACTCCGGCTTTGGCTGCGGCGTAGTTGGCCTGACCGGCGTTGCCCATCAATCCCACCACCGAGGTGATGTTGATGATCCGCCCGCTCTTCTGCTTCAGCATTGGCCTTGCCACAGCACGGGTGCATAGAAAAACACCACTGAGGTTGAGGTTGATCACCGCCTGCCAGTCCTCGGTTTTCATCCTCATGATCAGGCCATCCCTGGTGATGCCAGCATTGTTGACCAGCACATCAATCCGGCCGCTGCGCTCGAGCACGGTCTTGATCAGTCCATCAACAGCGGCTTCCTCTGCCACGTTGGCCTGCAGCGCATAGGCCTGGCCTCCAGCTTCGGCAATGGTGGAAACAACCTCTTCAGCGGCCTCCGCCGAACTGGAGTAGTTGACCACAACCTCGGCACCAGCCTCACCCAGGGCGATGGCCACGGCGCGACCGATGCCTCGGCTGGCTCCCGTCACCAGAGCGGTCTGGTTGGCAAGGGGCTTCGTAGTGGTCATGAGGAGAGCCTGACTCGCAGGATCGTAGGCAGCCAGACAAGCTGCCTACAAATGGCGGACTCCGCCTCGGGGCTTTGTATGGCCGCTTTCAGAAAGTCCCTTTCAGATGGTCGTTTTCAGATGGTCGTTTTCAGATGCTCATGGACTCAAAGCTGTCCACGGCATCTCCCAGAAGGTCGCGAAAATGGGCCAGCTGTGACTGACTGCCAAGCACGATCAGTAATTGTCCAGGACCAATTTCAATGTCCTGGCTTGGATTGGCTTTGAGCCTGGAGCCATCACGCACGGCCAGCAGCATCACTCCACTGCGTTCAACGATCTGCAGTTCCCCAAGGCTGCGGTGGATGAGATTCATCATCCGCAACGGGTCACTGCTGAGTTGAAATTCCTCGATTCCATACTCTGATCCGGCCAGCAGATCCATGAAATCCGTAGCAAGGGGCCGGATCGCCGAAGCTGCCATGGTGCGCCCACCGGCAACGTAGGGGCTCACTACCACACTGGCCCCAGCCAGTTTCAGCTTGGCGGCAGACTCATCATTGTCAGCCCTTGCAATCATTCGACAATTCGGGGCCAGGCTGGCGGCGCTGAGAATCACATAAAGGGTTGTGGCATCACTGGGAAGGGCCACGACAAGGCTTCGGCATTGCTTCAATCCCGCTTCCAGCAGGGTGTTGTCCAAGGTGGCATCGGCAAGCAGAACCTTCTGCCCCTGGGCTTCAGCAATCTGCTTGCGCTCCGGATCGCTTTCCACAATCAGCAGCTTGATCTTTTCAATCTCCAGCTGCTTGGTGATTTCCTGTCCTATCCGGCCATAACCGCAGAGGATCACGTGATCTTGCATACGCCGCAGCATCCTGCGAAACCTCAGCTCCCGGATTTGACGGAAGTAGCCGGATTCTGTCAGTCCCAGAACCCTTTGAATGCTGAGCTGCACCACCACCACGCCCCCGGCGATGATCAGGACGGTGACCAGTCGCCCGGGTGGAGAGAGGGGCTCCACCTCTCCATAACCGATGGTTGTGATGGTGATCATCACCATCCAGAGGCAGTCACCCCAATCCCAGCCTTCGGTGATGCGATAGCCAACAGCGCCGCCGATGACCAGCACCGTCAGAGCGATCATCGGCCCAAGCCATGGCCTTGTGATGATCCCGAGCTGCGGATGGCGGGCTCTGAACATTCCCGGTTGCGGCCGCCTCGGTGCCATCAGAAAGCGCTTGCCATCAGCACCTCTTCCTGCCCCAGAGGATTCAGTACCTGGTTCTGGTTGGCCAATCTTTCCGGTTGGGCAGCGGTTCGGCTGTTGGTCGCGGTTCGCTCGTTGGTCAGATCAAACGGAAACAGGTTCTCAACGATGCCAATCATGATCTGCACTGACTTTTGAGTGGTCCTTCGCTCAAGTTGCTGCTCAACAGTCTGAGGACGGAGAGAGAGAACTGCCAACGATCCCTCAGCCTGAAGATGTGAACTGATTGTATGGAGTGGGTTTCACTCTGATCTGAGCAGGAGTCGCTTGTGCATCTGTTGATTGCTGCTGCCGGCAGTGGACGACGAATGGGTGCGGATGGCAACAAGTTGCTGTTGCAGCTTGCCGGTCGCCCTGTTCTCGCCTGGACCCTCGATGCAGCCTTTGCTGCCGAATCGATCAGCTGGATCGGCATCGTTGGCCAGCCCGTTGATCAGGCAGCGATCATGGGGCTGATATCGGATGACTCCAAACCAGTTCTCTGGATTGAGGGTGGCAGCACGCGTCAGGAGTCTGTGCAGCGTGGCTTGGCAGCACTGCCAGGGGAGGCCTCTCAGGTGCTGATCCATGACGGGGCCAGATGTCTTGTTGAGCCGCAGCTTCTCGATCGCTGTGCGGCCCTGGTGGAGACGGGAGTGGCGGTGATCGCGGCGACCCCGGTCACGGACACGATCAAGCGTGTGGATGAGGACGGGGTGATCAGGGCTACCCCTGATCGCTCAGAGCTCTGGGCGGCCCAGACACCTCAGGGTTTTGCGGTGGCTCAGCTCAGGCAGGGGCACGCGGAAGCGATGGCAAGAGACTGGAGTGTCACCGATGATGCGTCCCTGTATGAGCGTCTCGATTGGCCGGTTCAGGTGATGGATGCGGGGCCAGCCAATATCAAGGTCACCACGCCGTTTGATCTGATCGTTGCGGCGGCGGTGTTGCAGCTCAGGGCAGAAGCCTGAGTCGGCCGAGATTGCCGTCCAGGCAGGCCATTCTCCCCAGGGGTAGGGCTGCATTGCCGCAGCGGTGCCCGATCGGGAGATCAGCAACAATTGGAATTCCAAGATCAGCACTGCGATCTTGCAGAACCTGCTCGAGTTGAAAGGTGTGGTCACCGCGGACAGGCTCTGGCGGCTCACAACCTGCGAAACTGCCGAAACCAAGACCTGCGAGCTGCTGAAGCAGCCCCGCCAGGCGCCATTGGGTCAGCATGCGATCAATGCGGTAGGGCGCTTCGCCCACATCCTCCAGAATCAGAATGGCGCCGTTGAGATCTGGAACGTGCTGAGAGCCAATCAGATGGGAGGCCACTGTCAGATTCGCCACCACCAAGGGTCCAGTGGCCACCCCACCGCCCCAGCCATGTCCCTCGATCTCTGGGATCTGTTCTCCGAACAGCAGGCACCTCAATCTGGCCTGACTCCAGGGGGGTTCATCGGCAAGCGTTGTGAGCAGGGGACCATGGATGCCTCCATCAAGGCCTGCGGCAAGCCTGGCCCATAACAGTGCTGTGATATCTGAAAACCCAAGCAGCCAGCCCTGCCGCCAGTGAATGTCCTGCTCCAGCAGCCTGGCTGCCCCCCAGCCCCCACGGGCACAGGCGAGGAGCGCTGCGGGTGTGTCCGGGTGCAGGTCGCTCCAGCGGCTGCGGTCGTTTCCCGCCAGATATCCCCAGCGGCGGTTGCAGATCTGCTGAGGCCGGCAGGCCAGGCCCCAGCTCTCAAGCAGCTGAAGGCCTTCAAGCAGCTTTTGGTCATCCAGCAGTGCTGAGCTCGGTGCCACCGTGATCACTTGATCTCCTTGTCGCAGAGGCGGTGTGAGCTGTTGGGAACTGTTCCTGAGCATCGATCAGAATCCTCGACTGACGATCATTCCCAGCAACAGCAGTGCACCGAGCTGCACCTGATGCTGGAAATGTTTGCCATAGCTGGAGAGGGGATGGTGGTTTCCCCGCAGCCGCCATGTTTCCCGCTGCATGCCTGCAGCGGCAATCAACCAGCAGGGCCAGAATCCCCAACCGAGGCCGGATGCCAGCGCTGCAATGGCGAGCAACAGACAGGCCGAGCCATAACTGATCGCCACCGCCAGCAGTGCGCCTTTGCCCAGGCTCAGGGCGCTGCTGCGCAGCCCAAGTCCGGCATCTTCCAGCTGATCTGCCATGGCGTAGACCGTGTCGAAGGCGAAGGTCCAGAACAGGGTTGCCAGCCAGCAGCAGAACAGGGGCAAGCCTCCGTTCAGGTTGTGTTCACTGGCTGCCCAGGGAATCAGCACCGCGAATCCCCAGCAAAGGGCCAGCACGGCCTGGGGATAGGCGAACCAGCGTTTTGCCGAGGGATAGAGCAGGATCGGCGGCAGGGCCAGCAAGGCAAGCCCAAGACAGAGCTGCAGGCTTTGCCTTGGAAGCGCCAGCACCACCAGCAGGCTGAGCAGGAGCATCAGCAAAAGCAGGCCCACTGCGGTTTTGATCTCAATGCTTCCTCGCGCAAGCGGCCGTTGACGGGTGCGAGCCACTTCGCGATCAATGCGTCGATCCCAGAGATCATTGGCGATGCAGCCAGCGCCGCTGACGGCTACCCCGCCGATCACGATCAGCATGATCAGCCTGAGGTCGGGAGGTGCTGAAGGTGTCAACCACAGCGACCAGCCAGCAGGGATCAGCAGGATGAGTCGACCGCTCGGCTTATCCCAGCGCAGGAGCTCGAGCCACGCTCTGAGCTGATTGGCAGCTGTTTGTGCGGTCACAGGTTGCAGGATTTGCCAAACCCTAGGAAGACACTTCTTTGCTCTGGATGCCGGTGGCAGAGTGGTTCGTGAAGGGTCTGTTCCTCAATGTTGGATGCCCAGCCAATCGCCTCACTGCGGCAATGATCGAGCTGGATCAACAGATGACCATCAACCCTCGCGGAAGTGATGCAGCGCGGCAGTTGCATCAGGTGGCAGCCATTGATATCGGCACCAATTCAACCCATCTCCTTGTGGCCTCGGTGGACCCAGCCCTGGGCACCTTCAGCATTGAGCTTGCGGAGAAATCCACCACCCGTCTTGGCGAGCGCGATCCAGACACCGGTGAACTCACAGCGGCGGCCATGGATCGGGCCTTTGAGACCCTGAAGCGATTCAAGCAACTCGCCGAAAGCCACCAGGTTGAGCAGATCGTCACCGCTGCCACCAGTGCTGTGCGAGAAGCCCCCAACGGGCGCGACTTCCTACATCTGATCACCGATCAGCTTGGGCTCGGTGTTGACCTGGTCAGTGGTCTTGAAGAGGCAAGGCTCATCTACCTGGGAGTGCTCTCCGGCATGTCCTTCGGGGGGCAGCCCCATCTTCTGCTTGATATCGGAGGTGGTTCCACCGAACTGATCCTGGCTGATGGTCGTGATGCCAGAGCTCTGACCACGACCCGGGTGGGTGCAGTGCGTCTGCAGAGGGATTTTGTCAACGATGATCCGATCCCACCCCAGCGGCGAGAGTTCCTTAAGGCCTTCATCCAGGGATCTCTGGAACCGGCTGTTGACAAGGTTCGCCGCAGGATCAAATCAGAGGAAACCCCGGTGATGGTGGCCACCAGCGGCACCGCAATGGCCATCGGTGCACTGGCGGCACAGGAGGAGGAACGCCCTCCGCTCAAGCTGCACGGATATCGCGTGTCAAGACAGGGCCTTGATCGGGTGGTTGAGAAATTGGTGGCAATGTCGCCAGAACAACGCCGAGGCCTGGCGCCGATCAATGAGAGGCGTGCCGAGATCATCGTTCCAGGGGCGTTGATTCTGCAGACCAGCATGGAGATGCTCTGCGTGGATGAGTTCGTTCTCAGTGAACGGGCTTTGCGGGAGGGCTTGATCGTTGACTGGATGCTGCGGCATGGGCTGCTGGAGGATCGGTTCAGTTTTCAGAGCAGTATTCGTCAGCGCACAGTGATCCATCAGGCACAGCGCTTTGCGGTTGACCAGCGACGGGCTGAACGGGTGGCCAAGCATGCCCTGATTCTCTACGACAAAACCAGAGGTTCGCTGCATCAGGACAAAGGTTGTGGCCGTGATCTGCTCTGGGCAGCAGCCATGCTTCATGCCTGTGGGCAGCACATCAATCTCAGTGCATATCACAAGCATTCCTGGTATCTGATTCGGCACGGCGAGCTGCTGGGCTATTCCGAAGCAGAGCATCTGATGGTTGCGGCCATCGCGCGTTATCACCGCCGCAGCCTGCCGAAAAAGCGCCATGAGGCCTGGCAGGCCCTCGCCACAAGGGAAGACCGCAGGACGGTCGCTGAGATGGCCTTGATCCTCAGACTTGCTGCTGCTCTGGACCGTCGCCCGGAGCCAGTGGTTGAGTCCATCCGTGTGAAGTGCAAGTCAGCAGAGTTGAAACTGCTGTTGAGTCCTGATTGCCTGCATCAAGATCTGAGCCTTGAACGCTGGAGCCTGGAATGTTGTGCGCCAGTGATCAAGGAAGCCACAGGTCTCGATCTGTTGGTCGGTGTTCAACGCTGAGGTGGGGACTCCTGCTTTTGCGTCGATTTTTTTGGGATGGTGTTCAGCCGATGCCAACGCACATTCTCAATGGATCCCAGCGGCACCGGGGCGGTGCCTGAATGACTCACCCGAACAAGATCAGGCCGTCCGGCATAGATCTCAAGGGATTGTGTTGAGGGATAGGAAACCGTCTTGTCAAGGGTGCCCTCAAAGACAATCCTGCCTTGAAGGTCTCGTATGGAGACCCAGCTGGGTTTGAGGCTGCTGAGCTCGATATCCCCCTCCGGGGCAGGCTTGGCGGCCAGTCCCGTGGCTGAAGTCTGCGCTGCGGAGGGGCTCTGAGCTGGATCAGTTACGGGGTCAGTGACAGCTGCGGGATCAGGATTCGCGACAGAATCAAGGCCCGGCTTCGCCGTTTGCCTCTGGTTCGGTTGGGGCCAGAGGAAGAACTCCTGTCGCGATGAGATGGCGAAGCATGCTGCCGTGATGCCAAGCAGGGCAGCCACCACAACAAAGCCTTTGAGCAGTTGGTTGTTTAGGGGTTCTGAAGGTTGAGGAGGTGCTGAAATCAGTGTTGAGCTGCCGCTGTCAGAGGCGGGAAGTTGTTTAACAAGGGCATTGGCATCGAGGTGAAGCCGATCAGCAACTCGCCGGACCATGGCCTTGATGTAAACGGGCTCAGGCAGCAGGTGATCGTCGCCGTTCTCGATGGCGGTTAACTGCTTCTGCCCGATGTGCAGACCTTGTGCCAGCTGGGCGACGGATACCCCCTGGGCAAGCCTGGCTGTGCGAAGCGCCTGTCCGACTCGGACCCACGAACGGGTCTCGGCAGGGCCCTCTTCCTCACCAGGGCAGTGGCCGTTTTGAGACTCCTGAACCAATGGAGGCGTGATCAGACGCCCAGAATTTAAGCCGATGGCTTGTGGCTGTCAGGTCTGATGGCCATTGGGGTGAGTGAGCCTCGCCTGGTGCCGCCCCAGAGGCAAGATGATCCAGGAAACGCCAATTAGTCGGAAGCACAACAAAAGCTTGCTGAGCACAGCCGCAAGACAATGCCATCAGCACAAATGCCAGCAAAAAAAGCAGCAAAACAAGCTGCAGAAAAATAGCTGCAAAGATAAAATATTCAGCAATAAAACCAGGCATCATCAACATGGTTTGTTCAAGGTCTGAATTCAAAGCCTTCACATCCTGCGAATGCAGAATGTTTCTTCTTCGAATCGTCTAGATAGTATGAAATATGCAAAAAGGTATTGGCTGCCACTCTTCCTGCTTGGCATTGTTTTGCTGACTGGTTGCCGGCAGCGGGGCAGTGCAATATCGATCTATGTTGGAATCTCTAATTACAAGAAGGAAGACTTGAATGAGTCTGGCTTCAAGCAGGCTAAAGAGGCCGAAGAGCAGCTGATGAGAACAGCAAATTTGCACCTTGACAGCCTCCATCCTGGGGCTGATGCAACTATTTACTATTATCCTAATCGCGACCTGGTGGATATAATTTCAAGGCGATCTGCATATGGCCTGGGGCCAGATCTGATTGTCTCATCTGAGACTGTTGCCGAGGAGCTCTATGCGAAAGGATTGGTTAAGTCCTTCGTTATGGAGAAAGCACATACTGTTGGTCCGATGAATAAGATTGAGCAACTTTATTTTGAATCCAATGGAAAGAGAATAGCGCTGCCAATCATGCTTGACTCTCAGCTGGCTTGTGGGAATCGCAAGCTCATCCAATCGATGCCCCAAACTTTTGATGAGTGGTTAAAGTTTAAAGACCCTGTTTCATTCTCAATCCCTGTGCGTGATCAGTTTTGGCTCTATGGGGTTTTTGGTGCAGGTGAAGCGATTATGCGCGCTGTTGCATCGAATTTAGAGCCCTTCTCTGATCAGGAGTCGGCTGCATTTGCTGAATATCTGAAGACAATAAGGGCTGAGTTTCTAGGACTTGAACTGCATCAAATGGATCATCACAAGATGCTTTTAGGCCTGGAAGAAGGCCTTTTGGCCTGGACGACTTGCCGCACATCGGATATCCCAAGACTGAGTCAATCACTGGGTGAAGATCTGCTTACCTCACCACTGCCCAAGGGAAGTTATGGTGTTCCGATCTCAATGCCAATCATTCGCACGGCTACGATAGGAGTCCATTCAACGCAAAGACAGACCTTGCTTGCTAAAGATTGGCTGAAATATTGGTTGCAACCTATTGAACAGAGAATCTTGAGGCAAACGTTTTTAAGGCCACTTAACAGGCAGTCCAGGGCGGATATTGAAGAAGCTGAGGGCCGAGCCATTCAGGCTATTGTTAATGCTTTTCAAGCCAGTCCTCACCCGAGGGCTGTAGTAACCGCAATTCTTGGGCCTCGATCAAAGGGGGATGCATTAATGGTTAAGTTGTTTTATCAATACTGGAATGAACAGATAGAGGCCCAGAGTTTGCAGGAAAACATGATTGATGCATTTGCTATTCAACGATGACGAGTCTCCTTGATCCATTGCTACGCGTCTTTGAGATGCTGTTGCGGCCAGTGGTATTTGGGCAATTGCTGGGTATTGCCATTGCAATGGGTCTGGTGTTGTTGCTTCTCAGCTTCAGTAGGAGGTCTTTTCAAGAGATTGTGGTCCCTGCTGGCACGTTGGCCCTGGGTTTGGTTTTGATTCTCCTGGGCATGATCGGCCTGCCCAATCGAATTGTCTTGGTTATTGCTGCTGTATTTGGAAGCCTGGCCTTGTTGCAGGGCATTCATTCCTTATTGGAAAGAATACACATGGAGAAGACCTTTAAAGGCTTCTTCTCTCTTGTTGCCAGACCGGCTGTGATTGTAATTGCCATTATACTTTTAATTCATGCTGCTGGTTTTGATGATCTTTGGTCGAGCCCACTGTTGCCTGTAGATGAGAAAGCTGAAAACTCTCTGCAAATAACTATTGGAGAGTTATTCAGATCTGTTCTGGCGTTTTATTTGCTGATCATCACTTCTGGACTTTTCGGCAGAATAGGAGGTTTGATCAGCAGGACTTTCTTGGGTATATCAAGAGCTTCTTCTGCCATTATTGCTGAACTCTCTCGTTATATTTATATTTTCTTTGGTTTAATATTTATCTTGCTTTTTATTGGCTTCACCGGAAATATCCTGTTGGCGGTTGCCGCATCTCTCTCTGTTGGCATTGGTTTTGGCCTGAGAGATCTGGTGGCTAATTTTGTAAGCGGAATCTGGCTATTGCTTGAAGGATTGATTCGTCCAGGCGATGTTGTTTATATTGGTCAAGACCCTTGTCAAGTTCATCAGCTTGGCCCCCGTGCTGCAAGGTTGTGGCGAGAACGTGATAATGCAGATTTAGTGGTCCCGAATTATATGTTTTTCTCTGAAACCACCACTACTTATACCGGAGTCGATCGATTGCGGCGGTCCGAGGTTCAGGTGCGAGCCGCATTGCATCATCAGCCTGCTCAAGTGATTTCTTTGCTCAAGTTGATCCCTCCAACTGTTGATGGCATTTTGTCCAACCCTCCTCCATCTGTATTCCTGCTTGATTATGAGCCTGCAGCTGTCTTATACAGTCTGCGCTTCATGATCAATGATCCAATGTGTAATGTAAGTATCACCAGTGCGGTTCGACGGGCTATTTGGGACTGCTTTCAAAGTCACGGAATTGAGATTCCTTTTCCAAAACAAGTCTTCATCTCTGATGCACGTCATAGAGCCCAGCTTGCTGAAAAGAAATTTGGGGAGACTAATACTTAGAGCAAAGCCTGAGCTGGTCTTCTGAATACAAGTCTTAGTTAGGTTGACCGGATTTATGGCATTTAAACCAGTTGCTAGCGTTAAAACAATGAAAAATCCTAGATGGTCTTTCAGGTGCGAATCCGTCGGACTTGCGTGAATCTGGGTTGCTTCAGTTTGAGAGCTTTGCCCCAGTTGATGGGACAGGCCAATCACCATTTGGGCGTGCACTGTTCCCAGCCACGCTGCTGCATCAGCTTCCAGGCATCCTCAGCGTTATGGCGGAGCATTCTTCTTTTGTGTCTGCGGCCCACTGGTCGACCTGGAATCAGGGCCGCAGATTCCAGGTAGCTCCACTCATCTTGGTCTGTGGATGGAGCAGCAGTGAAGCTCACAGCCATCTCCTGCTCGCTGTTGAAAAGCCAGCCGTCACTGCCGGGGGGGCGCTTGTCTTTGCTCTCACTCCTGTGGATCACCATCCACCAATTCTGGACTAATCATGCCCATGAGTGCCACCTCAAGTTAGCGGCCATCTATAAAGACCACCGAGAGGATGGCCTTTGTAAGGCGTTGCTGAAAGTTGCTGCGATGCTGGAGACAATCGTTCAGCAGCTATGCCCCTGATCAATGTGCGCACTTCCCTGGCGTCTGTAGACGATGCAGATGGGCTGCTCAAGCAACTTTCAAAGACGCTTGCGAATGAAACCGGCAAGCCGGAAACCTATGTGATGACGTTGCTTGAGCTGGGGGTGCCGATGACTTTTGCGGGCAGCAGCGAAGCCTGCGCTTATGTGGAGATCAAGTCCATCGGGGCCTTGAAGCCGAAGGCGATGAGTGTGGTGTTCACTGCGCTGATTGAGGAGTGGTTGGGCATCCCCGGCAATCGCATCTATCTCAGTTTCGAGGATGTTGATGCTGGTGCCTGGGGATGGAATGGCCGCACGTTTGGTGGCTGAAAAACTGCAGCCATTGATCTCACCAGATCAACAACGGCTGCGCTTGGATTGTGATGAAAGGATCGATTAGATTCCAGAAGAATGGCATCAAGTGGCTATGAAGTATCGCAAGGCTAAGGGGTGTCAGGATGTGGGTATTCAGTTCAGCTTCTGATGATTGTTTTGAGAAGGGTGAAGTATTGATTGGAGCTAAAGATTTAGACTTGGATTTGCAATGTAGATAGATGGCTTCAGCTTGAGCGGCTTGAATGATACTGCTACGTGGATCACCGGATGAGAATTTAACAGCTGGAAAGGCGAGAAGATTCCAGTAAGCTAATTGCTAGTCAAGGCAATGCCTTGACTAGCAATCGCCTTGATTGCGGCTGAAAGTGCAGTATACACAATCAAGAATAACGATGGCGTCAATATTTGATTTTCCTTGGTTTGCTCCTGCTAAAGCAAGCTTGTCATGGCTTTATGCTGGAACATGACCCACTGCTTCGCCACAGTAGCCATTGGCAGGATTATCGTAATATGAATCGTAGGGATCGCAATCATCACCTGCTTGTCTTTCGGCTGGAGCCACAATCGGTGAGGCTTCTGGCATCTCAACGACATACCACAATTCCTGTCCATTTACATTCCATAGATTGCCGCTTCCTTCTTCACCCCACCAAGGTTCATTGGTGGATACTATGTCTACAATAGCTTGTCCAGTTCTTTGGCCCTCATATTGCACTTGATGTAAGTCTGCCACGTCTGATCCACCCAGCCAAGCCACATAAAAGTCGTGAGGTGCTGAAACACCAATAAGTTTCCTTGCCACTGGCTGCTCATTGATAACTCCCGTAAGCCCATCAGCAAAATCATCAGATTCTTGCTCGGTCTCTAAGTCTGCAAGGGTTCCCCCCATTCCTTTTGCTATTGCAGATGCTCTGTCAAATGAGCTTGGCTTCATGACAAGTTTGTATTCACCAGAATCAGTAGAGAAAGACTTGGTGATCTTATCTGAGATCTTGCCTGCGTAGTTTTTGAGACCAATGCCTTCTAGTGTTTCTGAACTTGCTTCTGCGAGCAATGAGTCAGCACTAGCCTTCTTTAATGCTGTGGCTTTGAGGAATTTCTTGAAAGCTTTTGGATTTGCCTTTAATTCAGCAATGTCAACAGAATCAAGATTAAAGGTCTCCGAACGGATGGCTTCTTTGTAATCAACATGAGACCAGTCTATGCCTTCCTCTGTGTCTGCGCTTAAGTTCTGATAATCAACTCCTTCCCAGTCAATGTCTTTGTAAATCTTTTTCTGCTTCTTGCCTGCTGAGTTTATCTCAGCCCAACCCCCTGAATCAATAAAGTCAATATCAAACGATTCTGCCTGTTCTGCTTCTTTATAATTCACCTTTGACCAGTCAATATTTCCTATCTCCAATTCAGATAAATCATCAAAAGGAATGTCTTTCCACTTAACATCTTTGTAAAATGCTTTGCTTTTATTTGCTCGCGGCCAATTTACATAAGAGAAAACTGCTCCGGAAGATTCGGCTGAGCCGCCTTGATCTTGGGTTGACAGTAACTCATCTCGTTCTTCAATGATTGAATTGTAGTCTGATGTCAATGTAATTAACTCATCTGTCAGGCTGCTGTTTTCCGAGATCAATGCGTTATGATAAATTCCGAAATCACTATTACGGCCAAAATAATTTCGTAAGTGGGTACTTTCATCGTACGGATAATTAACCCCATCCCAAAAACCTTCCAGACTTGCAACAAGCGTTTCTTCTAGTGAACAAGTTCTTTGAGTGCACTCGTAGAAGCTCACTCCTACGTTGTTCCCTCCCAGATCGTTTACAAACTGTGTCCATGTAGGCATTGCAACCTCGCAGTTCACGAATTAATAGCATGCAGCCTGGTTTTTACTGATCTTTCTTAATATTACTTTGGGCTCGTGGTGTGGTGGCGTTTGGCTTCTGTTGTGATTTGTTCTTTTCAGTCAATAGCTAATTCAGCCTGGCAATAATTTCTGAGTAGCCATGGCTTATGGCGCTTGCGCCTGTTCCCAGGGGTGGGAGCGTACTTCTTAAATAGCATGTTGTTGATGTTGTTGATGTTGTTATGCGTCTATGGAGGGGTGGCCAGTTGCTGTGCTTGCAAGTTGCCGATCGATACCATCTTCGGTCTATTCATGGTTTCTTGCTGGCTCCCTTTTGTATTTCCTGCACCGTTTAATTGCATAGGCGATAGTGGTTGCAGGAGCTAGCAGAAGATCAAGACCTGTTCGATATCAATCCTTTTGCCTTCCCTTTTCATGTGGCTTGCTTTGATCATTCTTCAGCCTTGCTCTGGTGCCTTCTCCAGAGGTATCCCTTGGCTTTCCTCTTCTATGTCAAGACCGCTGCCTTAACGCCCAAGCATCCATCTTCAAAATTCTCTAGGCACTGCACGTCCCATTGATGCCATCAACACCGTCAACCAAGGTCGATTGATTTGAGAGATCGTTGAGCCTGTGCAAGCTGCTTTGTAAATGACCACATTGAGCAATGATCGGCAGATATGCATGCGCTTCAAACAACCGACAAAAGGCCTGATAACGCTTCCATGTCATCCGCAGCGGTTTTGGGATTGTATCGGCTGATGGTTGAAACAGTTCTGTATTAATGCCTGTGTGGGCTAGATGCCCATCTATGATTCATTTTGAGCATCTTAAATGAAACTGTTATCTAGATCTTCGGATGAGAATTTAACAGCTGGAAAGGCGAGAAGATTCCAGTAAGCTCATCGCTAGGCAAGCCAAGGCCTTGACGAATTATGGCCTTGATTGTGATTGAGAGGCCGAATGAAACCCGGTGTTAGTATTATCGCCAATATGAATATATTGCCTTGTTTTGATTCAGCTAATGTAATCTTTCTTTTATGGGTTTTTATGCATGGAACATGCCCCATTGCTTCACCGCAACAGTCATTGGCAGGATTGTCGTAATATGAATCGTAGGGATTGCAGCCCTCAACTGCTTGTCTTTCGGCTGGAGTCTGCTCCGGCTCGTTAATTAACACCTCCAGGATCAAAGGCCCTTTGCTCAGCTGGTGATGCCATGGATCTGCGGCCTGGTGACGGTGCCGCTGCAGATCGAAATAAGCCATTCATTCATCTGGCGAGCTCAGAGGAGTTTTCTTAGCGGTTTGAGTGTTCTGGACACGGCGGCATTGATGGGCCACGACCCGGAGACCGATCACTAGAACTATGGCTCATGGACTGATGAGCAGGGATCGCAGTAGGCAGCGGGGCGACTGAAAGCAGCACCGGTCAAGATGACAACACCGCCAAGGGCTGAACGCTGATGATGGCTAATTCCGAAGAGTCTAGAAAAACTAGGGCTCTCTCCTACACCGAGATGATGAACTCAGGCCGGCAAA